>Ga0265798_10002966_pt1 | contig 24537 bp, 22 predicted proteins | sample P3T30metagenome_FD_192430 | JGI IMG/M metagenome (GOLD analysis project Ga0265798, IMG submission 192430) | Plant litter microbial communities from East Loma Ridge, Irvine, California - P3 T30 | ecosystem: Environmental > Terrestrial > Plant litter > Unclassified | place: USA: California...
GGGGCGACCATGCGGTGCGCGCCTGGCTGGCCGGCACCCGCGCGCGCCAGGCCGAGGACCCGGACCGCGTGACCTCCTCGGCCGCCATCGCCTTCCTGCTGCGGGTGGCGCTGTGGGCGATCGTCGGCCTGATGATCCTTGATAACCTGGGCGTCAACATCACCACGTTAGTTGCCAGCCTGGGCATCGGCGGTATCGCGATCGCGCTGGCGGTGCAGAGCATCCTCGGCGACCTGTTCGCCTCGCTCTCGATCGTGCTCGACAAACCCTTCGTGGTGGGCGACTTCATCATCGTCGACACCATGCTCGGGACGGTGGAGCGCATTGGCCTGAAGACCACCCGCGTGCGCAGCCTGGGCGGCGAGCAGATCGTGTTCTCGAATGCGGATCTATTGAAGAGCCGGATCCAGAACCTGCGCCGCATGGAAGCGCGGCGGGTGGTGTTCCGCTTCGACGTCACCTATGCCACGCCGGAAGCGGTCCTGCGCGAGCTGCCCGCCCTGGTGGAAAGCATCGTCACCGACCAGCCGCAGACGCGCTTCGACCGCGCGCACCTGCAATCGCTGGCGGCGCCCGGCTATACCTTCGAGACCGTGTACTACGTCGACAGCGCCGACTACCGGGTGTTCATGGATACCCAGCAGGAGATCTACCTGCGGATCGTGGCGATGCTGGAGGAGCGGGACGTGCGCCTGGCGCTGCCGGCGCAGGCCATCCACCTGGCGGAGGAATCCGCGTCAGTGGCGCTGCGGCAGGCCGCCTGAGAATAGCGGCATCAGGCGCAGCAGCGTCCCGGCGTTGCAAGCCATTGCATCCAGCGCCGCCTGCGGCAGCGTCACGATGGGCGTGTTCGGATCGGTGTCGGCGACCACGACGCGGAAAGCATGGCGCTGGGTGCAGGCGGCTAGGGTCGGCACGGCGGCCTGCGGGACGCCGGCGCGCACGGGCGCCAGGCGGCTCTCGCGCACGGCGCGCAGGTCGTGCAAGTTGGCCTGCAGTACCGGGCCGCCGTCGAAGATGTCGATGTAGCCGTCGAAGTGCAGGCCCTCCTGCTCCAGCAGGCGCCGGGCCGGCGCGGTGTCGGTGTGGGTGGTGCCGATCGCCGCGCGGGCGGCCTCGCCCAGCAAGTGGGTGTACAGGGGCAGGCGCGGCACCAGGTGCTCGATGAACAGGCGGTCGCCCTTGCCGCACAAGTCGTCGGCCTCGTGGAATGCCATGTCGAAGAAAGGCCGTCCCACCGCTTCCCAGAACGGCGAGCTGCCATCCTGATCCTGGAAGCCGCGCATCTCGGCGAACAGCTTGCGCCCGAACAGCTGGGGGAACTGGGCCAGGAACAGCAGGCGCCCTTTCGACAGCAGCCTGCCGCTGATCCCACCGCGCCAGGCCGGATCGAGATACAGCGAGCAGAGTTCGGCCGCGCCAGACAAGTCATGGCTCAGGTGCAGCGACTGCACCCTTTTGACCTTGCCGGTGGTGGGGCTGGCGTGGACGGTGGTGGCGATCCGGTAGTTATAGAAGGGCTCGCGCACCCCGACCGCACCCTTGATGGCGGAGACGCCGCACACCCGCCCGGCCGCCAGGTCTTCCAGCACGAACAGGTAGTCGGCGTCTTCCGGCGCCACGTCGCCGGCAAACGAGGCGCTGGCTACCGCCAGCCGTTCGCGCAGGGCGCCGCGGTCGGCTTTCAGGGTCGTCATGCCCGGCCCGATGCCACGCGCCATCTCATACACGGCGTCGAGGTCGGTCTCGAGGGCGTTGCGCAAGACGAGCATGGTCTACAACGCCTTCTCCACCGGCGGGATCGCCACGTCCGGCAGGGCGACGCTCGCCTGGTACTTGCGGTGGATGCCGAACAGGATCAGGCCCGATACCGAGGCGATCGCCGCCATCATCATGAAAAAGGTTTCGGGGCTCATGCGCTCCCAGGTCGCGCCGATCACGCCCGACAGCAGGTTGCCGGTGAAGGAGCAGAAGAACCACGCAGCCACCGTGGTGGCGGCGAAGCGCTTCGGCGCCAGGGTCGCGAACAGGCCCAGGCCGACCGGCAGGATGTACAGCTCGGCCAGGGTGAAGACGGCGAAGAACAGCACCATCCAGGGCCAGCCGATGGTGAAGCCCACGCCCGCCGCCAGCACGATCAGCCCGGCCAGCAGCGCGTAGGAGACGCCGATGCCGAGCGCGCCCTGCCCCATGCGCTGCAGGGCCGGCGTGCCGAAGCCGCGCGCGGCGCGTGCATTCCACATGCGCACCAGCAGAGGGCTGAACAGGAACACGAACATCGGATTGAGCGACTGGAACCAGGTGACCGGAATCGTCATACCGAACGCCGTGCGCTCCACCGCGTTATCCGACCAGACGGCGAAGGTATTCCCGGTCTGCTCGTAGGCGACCCGGAACAGCATCACGGCCAGCGCCACTCCGACCAGCATCGGCACGTTCGACATGCCCTCGTTCGAATCGACCGCGCCCGGACGGCCGCTCGGCTTCGAGGCCTCGGGTGGCAGATACTTCCCGCCCCACAGGTAGACCACCAGTCCCAGGCACATGCCGATGCCGGCGGCGCCGAAGCCGTAGTGCCAGCCATAGACTTCGCCCAGGGTGCCGCAGATCAGCGGCGCCAGGAAGGCGCCCAGGTTGATGCCGACGTAATAGACGTTGAAGGCGGCGCCGGCGCGCGGGTCGTCCTTCGGGTACAGCAGGGTGACCTGGCTCGGCAAATTTGGCAGGAACAGGCCGTTGCCGATCGCGATCACCGCCATCGCCGGGAAGAACAGGGTCTCGAAGGCCATCATGAAGTGGCCCAGCGCCATGAGCAGGCCGCCGATCACCACCGCCGGGCGCCGGCCCAGCCAGCGGTCGGCGATCATGCCCCCGAAGATCGGGGTCAGGTAAACGCCTGCCGCATAGGCGCCGAAGATCAGCGAGGCCGAGGCCTGGCTGTACTGCAGCTCCTTGGTCATGTAGTAGATCTGCAGCGCGCGCATGCCGAAGAAGGAGAACTTCTCCCACATCTCGGTCAGGAACAGGATCGTCAGGCCTTTCGGCTGGCCGAACCAGGTGGCGGTGTCACGCATGGCCGGTTTCCTCGTCGAGTGGCCACATCGGCCGTTGCAGGTGCTGGTAAGGCAGGCGCGCCAGGTCGCTGTGCAGGGCGCCGGGGGCGTCGCAGATGAGCGTCTCGGCAGCGATGGTGTCGAACCAGGCGCGGAAGTGGCGGGTCGACTTCACCACCACCAGGCGTTTATCGGACAGGTCGATGCCGAGCTCCGTGAAGCATTCGGGCGAGAACACCTGCTGGCGCCGGGTATTGAGGACGATGTCGATGCCGTCCGCATGGATCGCCACCGCGTCGCCCAGGCTTTCCGTGTACTTGCCGGCCAGGCCATGCTGGCGCGCGTCGCGCCGCACCGCCGTCACGGTGGCGAGCAGGTCGACCGCGCGGCCGGAACCCGGGCCGACCTTGCCGCCCACCCGCAGCAGCAGCTCGGCGCCGACGCCGGCGTCCATCGCCAGCTGCACCGCCAGCGGGTCCCACAGCATGCCCAGCGCCACGTCGCGCGCGCCGCGCTCGAGCAGCGCGCGCAGCACGAAGGTGCTGTCGCAGGCCGCGCCGCCGCCGGGATTGTCGGAACTGTCGGCCATCACCACCAGGCCCTCCTTGCCGGGGGCCAGCGCGGCGTCGACGGCATCCTCCAGCGCCAGCATCGAACGCACGCCGAGATGGCGCAGCGCATAGAAGTCCTGCGCCAGCCGGGCGGCGATGGCGTCGGCGCGGTCTCGCGCCCCTTCCTCGAACACCACCAGCACGGCGCCGCCGGTGTCGGCCGTGTCGGACCAGGGGAAGCCATGGATCAGCGAGATCGACAGGATGCCGGGTTCGGCTTCCATGTCGACGACTTGCCGCAGCAGCGCGCGCATCGGCGCTTCACCGGTGCCGAACAGGCCCAGCATCGGCACGCGGCGCAGCAGCACGTCCGGGCGGCAGCGGCCCTCGTGCATGTTGGCCAGGATCGCGTGCAGCTCGCGGGTGCGCGCCAGGTAGTCGGTATGCGGATATTCCTTGCAGGCCACCAGCACGGCCCCGCTGGCCGCCATGCGCGGCGTGACGGTCGCATGCAGGTCGAGCAGCGCGCCGACCGGCACATTCGGCCCGACCACGGCGCGCACCCGCTCGAGCAGGTCGCCTTCGCAATCCGGATAGCCCTGGGCGATCATGGCGCCGTGCAGCACCAGGAACACGGCGTCGACCGGGCCGGCGGCCGCCAGTTCTTGCAGCAGTTCGTCGCGCAGCGCTTCATACACGCCCCGCGCCACCGGGCCACCCGGCTGGGCCCAGGCGCACAGGCCCTGGGTGACGCGCTCGCCGTGTTCCTGCGCGACGTCCAGCAGGAAGCCGAAGCCGGGGAAGCCGTGGGCCAGCGCTTGTGCTTCTTCGCCAGCACCGGCCCGCACCAGGATGCCCTCCTCGAAGGAGCGCAAGGTGGTCGGGATCGGCGAGAAGCTGTTGGTCTCGTGGGCGAGTGCGGCGAGATAGATGTGCATGGCCGGCCTTCAGGAAGAAAAGCGTGCGGGGCTGATGCGGGCGGGATCGAAGCCGAACGACGCCAGTTCCGTCGCCGGCGCATCGCCCAGCAGGACCGACGCATAATAGCGCCCCGCCCCCGGAGCCGACTGGATGCCGTAGCCGCCCTGCCCCGCGGCCCAGAAGAAGCCGGGTAGCGCCGGATCGAAGCCGCCCACCAGTTCGCCGTCCGGCGCGAACGTGCGCAGGCCGGCCCACACGTGGGTCGGGCGGCGGATCTGGAGGGTCGTGAAGCGCTCGATATTGTCGATCGCGATCGCGATGTCGAGTTCCTCGGCCTGCACGTCGTGCGGCGCCACCGGGTCGGCATTCACCGGAGAGCCGAGCAGCATGCCGGCGTCCGGCTTGATGTAGAAGGATTCGGTCACGTCGAGGAACAGCGGCCAGTCCTGGGTCGCCAGCCCCTCGGGCGGGGCGAAGATGAAGGCAGAGCGGCGCTTCGGCACCAGGCCGACTTGGGCGGCGCCGGCCAGGCGCGCGACCTCGTCGGCCCAGGCCCCGGCCGCGTTCACCACGGTCGGCGCGCGGAAGGTGCCGGCGCGGGTCGTCACTTCCCACAGGCCGTCGCTGCGCTGCAGCCTGGAGACGCCGGCGTCGTAGACGGTGGCGCCGCCGTTGGCGCGGGTTCCGCGTAAAAACCCCTGCAGCAGGGCGTCGACGTCGATGTCGGCGGCATCCTTTTCCAGCACCCCGCCGATCACCTGGTCCGGGCGCAGCACCGGCAGGAACGCAAGAGCTGCCTGGGCATCGAGGCGCTCGACCGGCGACGAAGTGGCGCGTACCAGGTTCTCATGGGCGTCGAGCAGCGCTTCCTGGCCGGGGGCGCCGAACATGAAAGCGCCGCGCGGCGTGAGCAGGGGGTGTTCGGTGAAGCCGGGCGGCGGATTGCGGAAGAAATCGAGGCTGGCGCGGGTCAGCGCGCGCACCTGGTCGGGCCCGTAGCTTTCCATGAACAGCGCAGCCGAGCGCCCGGTGCTGTGGTAGCCGGGCTGGGACTCCCCTTCCAGCACGATGACGCGCGCCCGCTGCGACAGCCAGTAGGCGACCGAGGCGCCGCCGATGCCGGAGCCGATCACGATGAAATCCGCAGTGTCATGACTCATACGATCCACTTTCCCGCCTTTCGCCGAATACACGATTTTTCAGAAAAAGAAAATTCTTCTATACCTGAAAGATATGCGACGAAGCACGCCCGTGCAAGCACTTTCTGAAACAATTCCGTTCGGCGGACGGTGTTCCGCAACGACCCGCTGTGAAACGGTTGACGGCGCGCGGAGGGCTGGTGATAATGATTTTTATTTCTGAATCAGAAAATTTTCATTTAACTCGAAACGAAGGAGATCCGCCATGCTTGACATCGTGCGCACACCGAGCGAATTGCCGCTGCCATTTTCGAAGGCGGTCCGCGCCGGCGGCTTCGTGTTCCTGTCCGGGCAGATCCCGCTGGGCGCGGATGGCGCGCCGCTGCGCGGGACCATCGAGGAGCAGACGACCAGCGTGATCGAGCGGATCGCGGCCAGCCTGGCGCAGCAGGAGAGCAGCCTGCAGGACGTGGTGCGGGTGACGGTGTGGCTGTCCGACCTGGCGCTGTTCGCGCGCTTCAACGCCGTCTATGCGACCTACTTCGTCGCGCCGCACCTGCCGGTGCGCTCGACGGTGCAGGCCAAGCTGGCCTTCGACGTGGATGTCGAGATCGAGGTGACGGCATACAAGCCGTAAGACGGACCTACCTTTTCGGCTTTTTCGCAGCGGCTTTCGGCGCGGGGACAGGAGCCGGTTCGGCCGCATCGAACAGCGACGTATACGTGCCTTCCGAACTCGGTTCGTCGGAGGTGCACACCGACAGCACCCGGCAGGTGCCCTCGCCCACCGCGATGTAGGCGTGCGCCATGCCGCTGTCGAAGTAGATCGAGTCGCCGGTTTCCAGGCGCACCGGCGCGTACAGGTCGGTGTAGAGGTCGACCGCGCCTTCCAGCACCAGCGCGAATTCCTCGCCCGGGTGGCGGATCAGTTCACCGAATTCGGCCAGCGAGCGGGTATGGATCTCGGCGAAGATCGGCACCGAGCGCTTGTTGAGCAGGTCGGCCGCCGGGTACAGGTGCGAATAATTCGGGGTGTCGATGACGTAGCCGGTGCCGCGCCGGTTGATGCTGCGGCGGCCGCTGGAGACCGGCGCCGGCGTCTTTTCCACCGTCGGGCTGCCGCTGAACAGCTCGGAGATGTCGATTTCCAGGGCATTGCAAATGCGCAGCAGCTTGTCGTAGCTGAGCGACATCTTGTTGTTCTCGATCTTGGAGATGGTGGACATCGGCATGCCGCTCTTCTCGCCGGCCTCGATCAGCGTCATACCGCGTTCCTTGCGGATGCGCCTGAGCGATTCGCCCAGGTTGGCGTCCGGTCCGTGATTGATCGCGCGTTTCGTTGCCATCGGTGTCCTCGTGTAGTGCGTCCATTATAGTGCGGCCTTGCCGCGATTGAAAACGCGGCGTGCCGGTTTTCTGGAACGCTAAATGGCGTCGGCGCCGTGCGGATTCGGCACTCGCGGCCAGTAATCGAGGGAACGCAGGCGGTAGGGAATGGCGGCGAAGTCGAAGTTCATCGCCCCCGGCGTGCTGACATAGAGGATGGTGCGCGCGATCGGCGCGAAGGCGGCGTGGAAGTGCTGGGTCGACTTCACCACCACGACGGCCTTGTCGTCGAGCGAGATGCCGGCGCCGGTGAACGCGTCTGTCCCATAGGTCTGGGTGCGGATCGAGCACAGGAGGATGTGCAGGCCGTCCGCCGCCTCGACCCACACGCAGTCGCCCAAGCGCTCGCGCGTGCCGAGCGCGCTCTGCGCATGGTTGTGGAGGATGGCGCGCACCGTCACGCGCAGGTCGAGCGGCAGGCCCGACGCAGGCCCGCACTTGCCGCCAATGCGCAAGTCCAGCTGGGCGCCCACGCCCGCGCCCTTGCAGACGTGGATCGCGCCCAGGTCCCAGATCGCACCGACCACGCTGTTCGCAACGCCCCGTTCGACCAGGCGGCGCAGGATGAAGGTGCTGTCGCCGGCCGCGCCGCCGCCCGGATTGTCGGCGACGTCGGCCAGCACCGCCGGGCCGGCGCCAGGCGCGCTTGCCGCGTCGAGCGCAGTGTCGATGTCGGACACCTCGGGGCCGATGTGATCTCGCAGCGCCCAGAATTCGCGTCCCAGCTGGTCCGCCAGCGCCTGCGCCAGCGCCGGGTCGTTGTCCGTCACCACCCACAGCTTGGCCCCCGCCTCCGGCACGTCGCCCCAGGGGAAGCCATGGCCGAGCGAGACGGACAGCACGCCCGGCTCGCGCTCGAGCGCCGCCATGCGCCGCACGAAGCCCTCCATCGGTTCGCGCGTGGTGTGCCACAGTCCCACCATCTTGCAGTCGAAGACGGCCGTCACCGGGCGTACCTTGCCCTGCGCGGCCTCCTTCAGGATCCGGTACAGCTCTGCGCCTCGTTCGTCGGTGTCGATGTGCGGGTATTCCTTGAAAGCGATGATGACGTCGGCGGCGGTGCGCATGCGTTCCGTGAAGTGGCAGTGCAGATCGAGCTCGAGCCCGATCGGCACGCCGGGCCCCACAACCTCGCGGATCGCGGCTGCCAGGTCGCCTTCGCAGTCGTCGATACCCTCGGCCGCCATCGCCCCGTGCAGCAGCAGCTGCACGGCATCGACCGGCAGCGCGGCGCGCAGGTCCGCCAGGATTTCGTCGCGCAGCGCCTCGTAGACGTGGCGTACGGTGCGCCCGCCCGGCTGGGCCAGCGTGGACAGGCTTTCCACCATCTCGCCGCCATCGGCTTCGACCAGCGCGCGCAGGAAGCGCACGAAGGCGCCCACCCCTTCCGGGTCGCGCACGCCGGCGTCGCCGTGATAGACGCCGATTTCCTCGAAGTCGCCCAGCCCGGTCGGCGCCGCGGCGAAGGTATTGGTCTCGGTGGCCAGGTGGGCGACGAAGAACTTCATCAGTAGTTCAGGTTCCAGGTGATCAGCTGGCCGACCAGGCCGAGCCAGACCACGCCCAGCAACGCGAGCGCCACCAGCACCGACCACACGCGGGTCAGACGCGATGCATCGGTGCGGCGCATGCGCCAGGCTGCCCACACGCCCACCACCGCCGCGCCGATCGCCAGCAGGCCGCTGACCTCCAGCAGGCCGACGATCCAGTCGATGCCGCTGTGGTAGACCGCGACGTCGGTGCTCAGGATCGGCTTGATCAGGATGAACCAGGCCGCGATGTACAACAGCGACACCAGCACCGCCCAGCGCTGGAAGCGGCGCAGGCGTTGCAGTTCGGGCGAGGCGCCACTGGCCGCGCGGTCGGCGCGGCGCAGCAGGGCGCCCACCGGCCAGGCCACCAGGCCCAGGACCAGCACCAGGAAAGACAGCATCAGGATGCTGACGTTGAGCGGCGCCGAACCCAGGAAGCTCGCCTCCTGCAGCACCGCGACCGGGTTGTCGCTGTCGATCACGGTCTTGACGCCGTTGATCTCGCGCAGCGCCATCATCTGGGTGCCGCCGACCTTGCGCCACAGCTGCGGGCCGACTTCGCGGTAGGTGCCCATCTCGCCCAGGCCATCCGGCACGGCGATGGTGCCGTCCGGGTTGGCCGTGATGACGGTCTGCTGCAGCAGGTAGAAGAAGCGCAGGAAGCCGTGGTCGACCCGGCGCGAACTCTGGTAGCGGCCGGCGATTTTCTGGGCGTCGGCCTGCGCCGTGGCCAGGGTCGGCTGCTCGGCCGCGGCCGGCGCCGGGAAGTAGCGGTCCATGAAGCCGTCCATCAGCTCCTTGCGCGCGCCATACACGGCGCTGTCCTTGCCGCGGCTGTTATAGGTGAAGAAGATGCCGACGCCTTCCTGCGGCAGCAGGTTCATCTCGGTGTGGTAGACGATGGTGTCGCCGCCGTGGCCGATCATCAGGCGCCCGTTGTGCTGGGTGTGGAAGAAGCCGTGCGCCATGGTGCCGAAGCCGGGCAGGCCCTGGTGGGTGTAGGTCGGCGTGTGCATGCGCGCGGTCGTTGCCGCATCGAGGAGCTGCACGCCGTCCACGCTGCCCTGCTGGAGGTGGGCCAGCATGAAGCGCGTCATGTCGGCGGCGGTCGAGGTGAGCGAACCGGCCGGCGCCGTGATCACCAGCTCGAACGGCGACGGCGGCCCCTGCGTGGTGTCATAGCCCTTCGAGAGGAAACCCGGGAAGCCTTGCGGGACCGGCTGCACGAAGGTCGAGTGGTGCATGCCCAGCGGCTTGAAGATCTTCTCCTGCACATAGGTCTCGAAGGGCATGCCGGAAACCCGCTGCACGATGTAGCCGGCCAGCGCCACGCCATAGTTCGAATAGCCCGGCGCCTCGCCCGGCGCCCACAGGATCGGGCGCGGATGCTCCTTCAGGTAGCGCTCGGTGGTCTGGGCCAGCTTCGGATCGTAGCCCAGCAGGTCCTTCAGGCCTTCCTCGAAACCGGCGCGGTGGTTCATCAGGTCGCGCATCGTGATCGGCTTGCCGTGCGCTTCCTCGATCTTGAAATCGATGTAGTCGTTGACGTTGCGATCGAGGTCGATCTTGCCCTGCTGGACCAGCTGCATGACGGCGGTCCAGGTAAAGGGCTTGGAAGTCGAGCCCAGGCGCACCAGGGTGGTGGCGGGGTCCATCGGCACTTTTGCCTGAACGTCGGCCAGGCCGTAGCCCTTTTGCAGCAGCACCTTGCCGTCCTTGACGACGCTGATCACCATGCCGGCGATCTCGCCGCTCTTCAGCGAATACGGCACGCGGCCGTCGAGCCAGGCCGACAGGTCGGTGGCGTCGAGCGCATGGGCGCCGTTGCTGCCGGCGCCATTGGCGGCGGTGCGCGGCGCCTCGGGTACCAGTGGCCCCTTTTCCAGCGCCGCCTCGGCCCTTTCCTTCGGCGTCGGCTGCTGCTTGGGAGCGGGCGCCAGGTCGGCGGGCGATTGCTGCCCCTGGGCCGCAGCCAGCGCTGGCGACAGGCCAAGCAAGGCCGCAGCAAACAGGGACAAGACGTGGATTCGCGCTTTCATCGGATGCCTCGACGATCAGTAGTTGGGATTGAAACTCAGCAGGTGATGGGCGAAGCCCACCGCCACCAGCACCAGGAAGCACAGCGTCCACAGCACCGGCAGCACCAGCGCCGTCTTGCGTCCGCCGATGGCGAACACCGTGCGCGCATGCCACAGGGCCACGCCCAGGCCGCCGAGGAAGGCCAGCCAGCTGCTCAACTGCGCCAGCAGCAGCAAGGTGCTCGGGTCGCTGTTGTCCATGCTGATGAAGACGCCCACCCACAGCAGCACGCTGACCAAGGCCAGGCAGCAGGCCAGGCGCAGCCAGGTCAGCGAACGCAGGGGCGGAATCAAGCCATGGCGGCGGCGCAGGCGCGCGATCACCGGCCAGGCCAGCACCGTGCCCAGGATCACCAGCAGGGACGCCAGCAGCAGCGTCAACATCGTGCCGCTCGCCATGAAGGGCACCGGCTCGAACACGAAGGCGAAGACATACGGTTCCAGGCCCCAGCGCTTGACGGCGCCATTTTCGACGATCGCCTGCAGGCGGCGCTTGCCGTTGATTTCTTCCCACAGGAAGGGCTTCACTTCGCGGAACACGCTGCGGCTGCCCCCGACCGTGATCGCGACCCGCCCGCCCTCGACCGCCTCGACTTTCAAGGGGCTGATCAGCTGCAGGATCGAGAAGAAGGTCGAATCCTCGCGCCGGCTGTTGCGGTAGGCGCCGGCCAGCAGCTCGGCATGCGCTTTTGCGGTGGCCGCATCGACGCTGGACGCCACGGCCGGGCGGGTGTCGGGCAGGTAGCGGTCGGCGAAGCCATGATACAGGCGCTCGCGCAGCCACTTGCCCAGGTCGTTGCGGCCCGGCGAGTTCACCGACACGTAGATGCCGATGCCGTCGTCGACCAGCAGCATCAGGTCGGAGTGGAACAGGATGGTGTCGCCGCCATGGCCGACGGAGCGGTGGCCGTTGATGTCCTGCTGGTAGAAACCGAGGCCGATGCCGTTGAGGTCCGGCATGCCACGCGTGTTCTGCGTGTGCATCAGCTTCACGGTCTCGGGTTTCAGGATGCGCTGGCCATCGAGCTCGCCGCCGTTCAGGTAGGCCAGCATGAAGCGGCCCATGTCCGAACCTGGGGAGGCGAGGCTGCCGGCCGGCGGCAGGCTGACGACTTCATACCCCTTCGCCTCTTCGTCGACGCTGAGGTAACCCTGCGACATCTGGCCACGCAGCGCCTTGGGCAGCGGCTGGCGGAAGCTCGATTGCGTCATCTTGAGCGGCGCGAAGATGCGCTGCTCGATGTAGTCGTCGAACGACAGGCCGCTGGTGCGCTGGACGATGTAGCCGGCCAGGCCGGTGGCCCAGTTCGAATAACCCTGGGTGGTGCCGGGGTCGTACAGGTAGGGCGGGATGTAGTTCTTCAGCACCTGCGTGTTGTCCGAGCCATGTTCGCCGTAGACGATCAGGGCGCGGCCCGCTTCTTCAAGGCCGGTGGTATGGGTCAGGATGTGACGCAGGGTCAGCGCCTTGCCGTTGCGGGCCGGGACGGTGAAGTCGATGTAGCGGTTCACATCCGTGTCGAGATCGAGCTTGCCCTGCTCGACCAGCTGCATCACCGCGGTCCAGGTGAACAGCTTGGAGATCGAGCCGGGACGGAACAGGGTGCGCTCCGGATCGACCGGCTGCGACTTGTCCCAGTCGGCGTAGCCGTAGCCTTTCTGCAGCAGCGGCTTGCCGTCCTTGACGATCACCACTACCGCACCGGGCACGCCGGCGATGCGCAGCGCGCTCGGCATCATGCCGTCCAGCCAGGTCTCGACATCGGCAGCGGTGAGCGCCGGCGTGGCAGGCTTTTCCTGCGGCGTGACCGGCACCTCGCCGGAGACCGAGGCCGGCGCCTGCGTCGTGGGCGTCAGCGGAGCGGACGCCGGCGCCTGGGCCATGGCCGCGCCGGCGGCCAGCGCCAGCGCCAGCGCGGACAGCCAGCCGGCAAACATGGACCGGCGCATCAGAACGCCCTCGCCACGCTCAGGCCGACGGTGCGCGGCTGCACCGGCGTGGCGCGCAGCGGGCCGCCGAAGGACGTCAGCGCGGTGTCGGCGCCGCTCAGGGCGCGCTTGTCGCCCAGGTTGCGCACGAACGCCCCGACTTCCCAGCCGTCGACGTCCACGCCCATCTGCGCATCGACCAGCGTATAACCCGGCACGCTGAAGTAAGGGATCGAGGTCTGCGGCGAATCGAAGCCGGCATTGCGCTGGCCGACGCGGCGCACGCCCGCCCCCGCCCAGGCGCGCTTGCCGGCCAGGTCGAAGTCGTATCTGGCGTTCACCGAGGCCGATACCTTGGCCGTATTCGGCAGGCGCGAACCCGACTGGCCCAGGGCCGGCGCATCTTCGGTCAGCTTGGCGTCGGTCCAGGCCAGGCTGCCGTCCACGCTGAAGCTGTCGTTGACCTTGTAGCGCAGGGCCAGTTCCAGGCCCTTCGATTCGGCCTTGCCGGCATTCCCGGTGAGGGTGGTCACGCCGAAGGCGACCGGCTGCTGCAGCTTGTCCCAGCGGATGTCGAACAGCGCCACTTCCAGGAACAGGCGGCGGTCCATCAGGTCGGCCTTGTAGCCGACTTCGTAGCTCCACAGTTCGTCGGCGGTGAAGGAAAGCGGCGCGCCCGGCACCACCGAACCGTCCTGGTCGAGCGCCGGCGGATTCGGGCCACCCGGGCGATAGCCGCTGGCGGCGCGGAAGTAGACGCTGCTGGTCTTGTCGAGCGAATAGCGCACGGTGGCGAGGTAGGTCTTCGAGCCTTCCTTGCCGCCCGATTCGAAATCCTTCACGCCGTTGGTGACGGTGCCGTAGACCTGGCGGTTCCTGGCATTGCGCGCGCCCAGCGTGACCGACCATGCGGTCGACGGGTTCCAGGTGATGTCGCCGTAGACGGCGTTTTCCTGGAAGGTCGAGGGCTGGCCGGAGGTGACGAAGTCCATCTCCGAATTGTCCGGCAGCTGGGCGAACAGGCGCTGGTAGCGGCTGCCGCTTTCCTTGTTGTGGTAGAAGCCGGCCAGCCATTCGATCGGGCCGCGGCTCGAGGTCAGGCGCACTTCGGCGCTGCGCTTGCGCAGCTTGGTATCGTTGTCGAGCCCTGCGAAATTCAGGCCTGCGCCGCCGACGATGTCGGTGGCGTCGAGCGTCGTCTTGGCCTTGAAGCGCTGGCTGGAAGCGATCACGTTCAGGCGCGCCCAGCCCATCTCGTATTCGACGGTGCCGGACAGGACCCCGGTCCTGATCGAATAGGGTTCCGGGCGGTACAGGTACTGGGTCAGGTCGCCGTGCAGCGGCTGGCCGGTGCGGGCATCGTACTGGGCGATGACGGTGCCGTCGCGCTCGATGTCCTGCTGGGTCGCGGTCAGGCGCACCCGCAGCTTCGAGCTCGGATCGAGCAGCACCGACAGGCGCATGCCGCGGGTGTCGCCGTCGTTGACGTGCTTGCCGGCCGCCGGACCGACCGCGCGCAGGAAGCCGCCGTCATGCTCGTTGAAGGCGGCCACCCGCAGCGCCGCCACGCCTTCGCTCAGCGGCGCATTGATCACCGCGTGCTCGGTGTGGCCGAGCGCGCCCTTGCGGCTCTGGCGCACCGCGACGCCGGCCTTGCCCGACAGGCCGCTCGGATCCGGGTCGTTGGTCACGTACTTGAGCAGGCCGCCCATTGCGCCGGCGCCGTACAGGGTGCCTTGCGGGCCGCGCAGCAGTTCGACGTGGTGCAGGTCGAGCAGCGACAGGTCGAGCGACGACACCGCTTCGCCGACGAAGCCGGTGCTGGAACCGAAGGCCACGTCGTCGATATAGATGCCGACGGTCGGTGCGCTCAGGCCACCCACCCCGACGCCGCGGATGTTGACCTGGCCGCGTCCCGGGCCGCCGTCGCTTTCCACGTGCACGCCCGGCAGCGAGCCGACGTAGTCGGTCAGCGAGGCGGCGCCGGAACGCTCGAGCGCTTCCGTGCTGATGGTCTCGACGCGCAGCGGCACGTCGCGGATCGGTTCGCGGCGCCGGGTAGCGGTCACGGTGACGACTTCGGTCTTGCTGTCGGTATTGGCGGCCTCGGACTGTGCATCGGCGCCGGGCCCGGCCTGGGCCGCGGCCTGGCTGCTGGCCAGTGCGAGAAGGGAGGCGACGGCCAGCGAAAGCGCCGTGCGGCGTGGAAGGCCTCTTGAAGAGCGCTGTCCGGGCGCGAGGTCGTTTGTTGTGGTATTCGACAGCTGCGAAACGCTTCGGTACATGATGCACTCCTGTTGATGGGACCGCGTACAAACCTCTCTTTTTCAAAATACTACGTTATTTTCTAAATATTAAGCAATCAGAAAATTATATAAGTTGTTTTCTGTCTTGGAAAATTTTATGGTGCACTGCACGAGGAGCCGTGCCCTGTATTGTGAATTCCGTCCGTGTACAATCAGGAAATGACCGCCTGTATTCAGCGGTAATCGATGTCCGATCCACTCGACACCAATAAGGAGCAAGCATGGCAATCAGTCTGCAAAAAGGCGGCAACGTCAACCTGAGCAAGGAAGTCCCGAACCTGACCAAGGTCGTCATCGGACTGGGCTGGGATCCGCGCTCGACCGACGGCGCCGCTTTCGACCTCGATGGCAGCGCCTTCATGCTGAAGGCCGACGCCAAGGTCCGTGGCGACAACGACTTCATCTTCTATAACAACCTGAAATCGAGCGACGGCTCGGTGGTCCACGCCGGCGACAACACCACCGGCCAGGGCGAGGGCGACGACGAGAAGCTGACCGTCGACCTGACCCGCGTGCCGCCCGAGGTGGAGAAGATCTCCTTCTGCGTCACCATCCACGACGCCGAAGCGCGCCGCCAGAGCTTCGGCCAGGTCGCCAAGGCCTACATCCGCTGCCTGAATGCCGCCGGCGAAGCCGAGATCGCGCGCTACGACCTGTCGGAAGACAGCTCGACCGAAACCGCGATGATCTTCGGCGAACTGTATCGCCACGGCGGCGAGTGGAAGTTCCGCGCCGTCGGCCAGGGCTTCAAGGGCGGCCTGGGTCCGCTGGCGCGCTCGTTCGGCGTCAACGTCTAAGCACGCATACAAGAGGCGGCAACAGCCGCCCTTCTTCTCGCGCGTCCGCCAAGGACGCGCACACGTCCATCCTGTCTTGAAAGACTTCATGCGCGTCTGGTTCAACAGGACCTTCTCGTCCGTCTACACCGCCCTCAGGCTGATTCGCGAAGCCGATACGGAGCGCCGTTTCACCCTCATCCACAGCAACGCCAACCGCCACACGCCGGCCGCGCGCATCGCCCATGAATTCCATGGCGAGCCCACCGGCCTGGCGCCGGAAGCCTACGTCGACTGGTGCCTGGAATTTTGCCGCAGCCAGCGTATCGACATCTTCGTGCCGGGCCGCGAGGCGACCGCCCTGTCGGCCCAGCACGCGCGTTTCGAGGCGATCGGCACGCGGGTGCTGAGCGCGGCCACGCATGCCCAGCTGCAGCGCATCCACGACAAGGCTGCCTTCTACGAGGAGACCGACCTGCCGCAGGCGCCGGTGGCCGAGTTCCGCCGCTTCGAGAACCTGGCCCAGTTCGACGCCGCATGGAGCGAGCTGCGGCCGCGCCATGCGAAGCTGTGCATCAAGCCTTCGCACGGCATCTACGGCATCGGCTTCGCCATCGTCGACGAGGCGCGCAGCAGCGCAGCCCTCCTGATGGCGGGCGCCGAGTACCACATCGGCTACCAGGACCTGCGCCGCGGCCTGCAGGAACTCGGCGAGTTCCGCACCATGCTGCTGATGGAATTCCTGGATGGCCACGAATACAGCGTCGACTGCGTCGGCGACCAGGGCCGCCTGGTGGCGGCGGTGGCGCGCCGCAAGCTGTCGGGCGCAGGCAGCGGCCAATTGATCGACATGCGGCCGGAGATCATCGAGGCGACTTCGAAACTAGCTAGTGACTATGGCCTGAGCGGCATCTTCAACGTGCAGTTCCGCGAAGCCGCGAGCAAGCCGCGCGTCCTTGAAATCAATCCGCGCATGTCGGGCGGTATCGGCATGGCCTGTGCGGCCGGACCGAACCTGCCGTGGATTGCGCTAAAGGGGTTCGCCGATGGCTTCGACACGGTGACCGTGCCCGAAGTGAAAAGTGGCATGCGCGTGATCGAAATGCCGAACGCGCTGGAGCTGCCATGAACACGCGCTCCGATGCGAACGCGCTGGCCTCGCGCAGCGTGACGCTGCCGACCGGCACACTGGAACTGACGCTGGGCGCAGGCGCCATTGAGGCCGATGAACTGCTCGGCTTCGCGGCGCGCGCCAACGCCAAGCGCGGCTTCCTGTTCCTGAGCAAGGTGCTGGGCAAGCACTGGCCGGTACTGCCGTCGACCATGCTGTCGATCCACGACCGCCTCGCCGCGACCGTGCCGCAAGTCGAGGGCCCGATCGTCTTCATCGCCATGGCGGAAACCGCGATCGGCCTGGGCCAGGGCGTGTTCGAAGCCTGGCTGCGCGCGCATCCGGGGCAGGACGCTCTGTTCGTGCACACCACCCGCTACCGCGTCGGCAGCGGCGAACTGATCGAGTTCGAGGAAGCGCACAGCCACGCGCCGCGCCAGTTCCTGCACATGCCGCACGACCCGGCCCTGCGCGCGCTGCTGATGAATGCCCGCACCCTGGTGCTGGTGGACGACGAAGCCAGCACCGGCAATACCTTCCTGAACCTGACCGAGGCCTGCCGCCGCCTCAACCCGGGCATCGCGCGCGTGCACCTGGCAACCATCACCAACTTCATGGGCGCCAATGCAACCGCCGGTTTGTCCGCGCGCTTCGGCCTGCCGGTGAGCATGGGTGCCCTGGTGGATGGCGAATACCGCTTCCAGCCGTCCGACTACGTGGCGCCGAACGATGCCGCGCAGCGCTTCGATCCGGATGCGGACCGCGGCGCCAGCGCCGCATTCGGACGCCTCGGCGTGAGCGCTGCCCTGCGCGCGCCGGAAGCGCTGGCCGAACGCCTGGCTGCGCAGTATGCGCCCGGCGCCACGGTCGCGGTGCTCGGCACCGGAGAGTTCATGCACGCGGCCACCTTGCTGGGCGCGGCGCTCGAGCGGCGCGGCGTGAGCGTCAGGGTGCAGTCGACCACGCGCTCGCCGATCCTGACCTGGGGCGCGGTGAGCCACGCGCTGCGCTTCGCCGACAACTACGGCGAAGGCGTGGCTAACTTCATCTACAACATCGCACCAAGCCAGTACGACCACGTGCTGGTCTGCCACGAGACCGCGCCAAACGCCGCCCTGCGCGAGCTCGCCGGCCTGCTGGATGCGCGCCTGTTCCATTTCCAGTCCGAGGATCACGTTGAAGAAGTTCCTGTTCGCTGACCTGGACGACACGCTGTTCCAGACCTTCGAGAAGTGCGGCCCCCTCAACGGGTCCGACCTGCTCGAGCCGGCCGCCTATTACAAGGACGGCAGCATCTGCTCGTACACCACGCGCGCCCAGCGCGCCTTTCTCTCCTTCGTGCAGGACGGGATGACAGTGATCCCGACCACCGCGCGCGACCACGATGGGCTCAAGCGCGTGCACCTGCCCTTCACCAGCTACGCCGTCATCAACTACGGTGGCGTGGTGCTGGAACCGGGCGGCAAGCCGGATCAGGCCTGGCTCGAGCAAAGCCGCGCCGCCATGCACGCCGCCCTGCCCGGCCTGCAGGAGCTGGCGCGCCACCTCGACGACTACTGCACGCGCACCGGCTATGGCGGCCGCGCGCGCATGATCGAGGATTTCGCCACGCCTTTCTTCCTGGTCGTGAAAGACCCGGACAAGCGCCACGAACGCCTCGCAACCGTCGAGCAGGAAGCCGTGCTGCCGTGGATTGCGGATGGCCATGATGATTACTGCGTCCACCGCAACGGCAACAATCTCGCCATCCTGCCGAAGGCGCTCGACAAGGCCAATGCGGTCGCCCACGTCACCGCACTGCTGCGCGCGGAACACGGCGACGTCGTCACCTTTGGCATGGGCGACAGCCGCTCGGACGCGCGCTTCATGGCGGCCTGCGACTACGCCATCGTCCCGCGCGCGACCCAACTGGCGCGCCTGACCGTGGAGGCGCTGTGAGCTTTTCGGGCAGCTACCGCGCCGGCGAGGTGGCGTTCCTGCTGACCCGGCTGCAGGCGCAGCGTTTCACGGACGTGGGCGAGAAGGAGCGCCTGATCCAGTCGGGCCAGCGCCACTACAGCCAGATGCTGTCGCCGGAAGCGCCGCCATCGGCACGCTACATGGCGGTGTTCGAGGACGCTTGCCGCGCCAATAATTCGCGCATGGCGACGGACTGCCTGCGCCTGGCCGGCCTGATCGCCGCACAACGCCAGGGCGCGGTGACGGTGGTCTCGCTGGCGCGCGCCGGTACCCCGGTGGGCGTGGTGGTAACACGCCTGCTGCGCGAGGTGTTCGCGCGTGAGGCCATGCACTACTGCGTCTCGATCGTGCGTGACCGCGGCATCGACGCGGCCGCCCTGCGCCATATCCTGGCCGAGGGCCATGCGCCGGAAGCGATCGTGTTCGTGGACGGCTGGACCGGCAAAGGCGTGATCGCGCGCGAGCTGGCGCGGTCGGTGTCCGCCTTCAATGCGAACGAGGGCACGCGGATCGACAGCGGCCTGTACGTGTTGTCGGACCTGGCCGGCGCGGCCGCCTGCGCCGCCTCCGGCGACGACTACCTGATCCCGTCCAGTATCCTGAATGCGACGGTGTCGGGCCTGGTCAGCCGCACGGTGCTCGACGAGCGCATCGGGCCGGATGATTTCCATGGTTGCGTCTATTACGGCGAGTTCGCCGCCCACGACCAGTCGCAGCGCTTCGTGGACGAGGTAACGGCGCTGGCGATTGCGCAGGCTGAGACCATGCCGGCAGCGGCGCCGCTCGATGCCCATGCGGCGGCGCGGCGTTCGCGCACTTACCTCGATGGCGCCATGGCGCGCTACGGCATCATGGATGTCAATCTCATCAAGCCCGGCATCGGCGAAGCCACGCGCGTGCTGCTGCGCCGCGTGCCGCGCCTGCTGTTGCTGCGCGCATCCGGCGACCCCGACGTCGCCCACCTCGAAGTGCTGGCAGCAGAAAAACAGGTTCCGGTCGAGATCGACCCGGACCTGCCCTACCACGCAGTATCCCTGATCAGGAGTGCATCGGATGGCTAAATCGATGGGCGCGTCGCTGTACGTGCCGGCCAATCACAAGAACCTGGCGAGCATCGCGAACGGCGACAAGCTGCCGCAGGCGCGCTCGCTCATCTTCTGCCTGGAAGATGCGATCGCCGACCGGGAGCTGAGCTGGTCGCTGTTCAACCTGTCGGTGGTGCTGGCGAACATGCGCGCGGAAATTTCGGCCGAGCGCTTCGTCCGCGTGCGCAATCCCGAAGTCATGGAGCGGGTGCTGGCCATGCCCGGCGTCGAGAAACTCACCGGCTTCGTGCTGCCGAAGGTCACGCGCCACAATTTCGAGACCTACTTCCGCCTGGTGCGCGATACCGATCATGTCCTGATGCCGACCCTGGAGACGGCCGAGGTGTTCAGCGACAGCGAGATGCAGGGGCTGCGCGCCGTGTTCGAGGCGCCCGGTGTGCGCCATCGTATCCTGGCCCTGCGCGTCGGCGGCAACGACCTGCTCGCCCTGCTCGGCCTGCGCCGCCCGCGCGGCATGACGATCTACCGCACCCCGCTAGGCGCCGTGATCGCGCGCCTGGTGACGACCTTCCGCCCCTACGGCTTCAGCCTGACGGCGCCGGTATTCGAGTACCTCGACCTGCCGGAGCTGCTGGACCAGGAGATGCTCGAAGACCTCGCCCATGGGATGGTCGGCAAGACCGCGATCCACCCGACCCAGATCGCGCCGATCGAGCAGCACTACAAGGTGCGTCCGCAAGACCTGGCTGTGGCGCGCGCCATCCTCGACGAGGCCAGCCCCGCCGTGTTCCGCATGGACGACGCCATGTGCGAAGTCGCCACCCACCGCGCCTGGGCCGAGCGCCTGGTCGAGCAATCCCACCGCTTCGGCGCCCGTTCCATGGAAGGAGAACCCACATGACGACTTTTTCACGCGGCCAGAAAGGCAAGCTGGCGGACCTCGGCTGCGGCCACGCATTCACCGTGGAGCTGGACCTCAACGCCTCCGGCATGTCGGTCGACGTCTCCTGCTTCGGCCTGGATGCCCAGGACAAGCTGGCGGATGACCGCTACATGGTGTTCTACAACCAGCTGGCCAGTCCGGAAGGCGCGGTGCGTCTCGAGCTGGCGGGATCGAGCTCGCGCTTCGCCGTCAACCTCGACGCCCTGCCGGCATCGATCGCCAAGCTGGTGTTCGTCGCCGCCATCGACGGCGCCCAGACCATGCGCGCGCTGGGCAGCTGCAGCTTGAGGATCGGCAGCGCGGTGAACTTCGCTTTGTCCGGCGCCGACTTCGGCGACGAGAAGGCCGTCATCGTAGCGGAGCTGTACCGGCGCGACGGCAGCTGGCGCTTCGGCGCGGTCGGCCAGGGATTCAATGGCGGCCTGTCGGCGCTGCTGGCGCATTTCGGCGGTACCGAAGCGGCGCCCAAGGCCTCGCCTGCCCCTGCTGCGTCCAAGGTCTCGCTGTCGAAAGTCACGCTGGAGAAACGCGGCGACAAGGTCTCGCTCGACAAGCGTGCCGGCGGTGGTTTCGGCCGCATCCACGTGAATCTGAACTGGAACCAGTCCGCCACCGCCGCGCCTCAGCCGGCCAAGACCGGCTTCTTCGACAAGCTGATGAGCGGCGCCGCGGCAGGCCGCAAGGGCCGCGGCGGCATCGACCTCGACCTCGGCTGCATGTACGAGCTGGCGGACGGCCGGCGCGGCCTGGTGCAGGCCCTCGGCAACGCATGGGGCGACTTCGAGCGCGAACCGTTCATCCGCCTCGATGCCGACGACCGCACCGGCGCCGTCGCCGGCGGCGAGAACCTGTTCATCAATGGCGAACGCTTCGACCAGATCCGCCGCGCGCTGATCTTTTCCTTCATCTACGAGGGCGTGCCCAACTGGTCCGCGACCGACGGCGTGGTGACCATCGCCGCGCCGGAACAGGCGCCGATCGAGGTGCGCCTGGACGGCGGCGGCAACCAGATGATGTGTGCGATCGCCCTGATCGAGAATCGCGGCGGCAGTATGCAAGTGACCAAGCTGGCCGAGTACTTCCAGCAGCAGGGCGGGACCAGCGCGCACGAGCTGATGGATCGGCATTTCGGCTTCGGCTTGCGCTGGAAGACGGGCTCCAAATCCTGATCCCTTGTATCGGATTGCGATACGATCGTCATCAAAACCGATACAGTTTGGGGCTTGTCGTAGGGTGGGCAGGTTCTGCCCACGCGTTCAAACCACGTCTCCGGGCCCGCTCCGTGGCTCACAATTCCGGTGTCAGGTCTGACACCGCATTTTTCGACACTGCTTTCGGGAATTAAAGCGCTGCGATCGTGTCGAGCAACGTGGGGTCCCGCTCGATCAGACTGAGGAGAATTGCAGCCTGGGCATTCGGCCGAGCGGTGCCCTGCTCCCAGTTCTTGATGGTCTGCGGCTTGGTGCGCAGGCGGTGCGCGAAGACGGGCTGGGACACTTGAAGCTTCTCGCGCACGGCGCGGACCTTCTCCGGAGTCATCTCGGGCGGCGGCTTGATTGCCACCTCGGTGGTCTTGAGTGTCATCTTCCCCTGACGCGCGCCGTCCAGCGCGTCGAAGCCCTCCATCAAGTCGGCGAAAATATCTCGTTTGGTCATTTCTTGGTACTCCTTGCCTTGATTTCCGCTTCCAATCGCTGCTTCAGCATCTTCCGTTGCTCCGAAGTGAGGTCGTCGGCTCCGTCCTTGTCGTAGACGGTGAACAGCCAGAACTGCTCATCTGAATCTTTCCAGAAGTAGATGACCCGCAGGCCGCCTCGCTTTCCCTTCCCCCGCTTCTCATCGGCATACCGGACTTTGCGCAGGCCGCCGGTACCCTTGATCACATCACCTGCTTCGGGGTTCTTCATGAGCTCGAGCTGCAGTTCCTTGAAGGACGCGTCGTCGAAATACTCGCCACGCACGCGTTGAAATGCGGGAAGTTCAATGAAAGTAGCTTTCATATAGTGTACCCAAGTTGGGGATATTTTAGTCTGCTTTTTACACTCTGACTGCAACATGCACACAACTCATGGGAAGTCCGGAGGTAACAACGGCCAAAGCAGCAGACTGCGCAACCTAAACATTATTTTTCTTGCGGTGCGGTCCCCGACGTTACCACTTGCAGCCGGTATCGGTAATGGTGTCGATCGCCAGCGGGACCAGCGCGATCAGGTTCAGCTTTTCGCCACCGCTGTACTTCTTGGTGCAGGGCGGCCGCTTGGTGTTGGCGATGGCGCGGCCCAGGTCCTTCTTCTCGGCCTCGAGCCGGCTTTCGGCGGCGCGCACCTGTTCGAACGGTTCCGGCGCGTAGTCCTTGCCGGCGCGGCGGGCGTCGGCGCGCAGGGCGGCCATGTCGAGCTTCGGCGATGGCGCCGCTTCCTCTGCCACTGCCTGCACCGCAGCCGATTCGGTCGCGGGAACGATGGTCATGGCCGGTTCGGCTTCGGTCCTGATCACAGACGGACGGCTGCGGCGCACGGGAGGGGGCGTGACGGGCGCCGTGCGCTCCTCAACCCTTGGTGCGGCCGGTTTCTGCACCACGATATAGCTCATGTACTCAACCGGGCCGGTATCTTCAAGCCTGGGACGATTCGCGTGTTGGAGCAGTGCGGCGATGAGGAGAAGGTGGGCAAGGACGATGAACAGGACGGTCCCGAACCGTCGTGGCATGTGAAGCTGGAGCATCCGGTAAGCGCGTGGTGGTGATCGTGTCGATTACACCACGCGGACCCTGCACCGGCAATGCGGCCTGCATAAGCGCCGGTGATTAAGTGCGGCATAAGGATGCGTTGCCTGTTGAGGCACCTCAAAGGCACGCCTACAGCGAGTTCGACAATAAGCTTTTGTACGGAGGCCCCATGTCGAACTTCGATCACCTGCCGGACGATGCCACGCGCCTCACCCCGGCCAACATCCGCTCGCATTTCACCAAACTATCGCGTCATCCGACCATGATCGGCTGGCTCGGCCGCTACGCCCTGGTCGTGCTGATGGTCGGTGTCGTCGTAGTATTGGGCGGCCAGCTCGGGCCGGTCCTGTACGCAATGGCGCAGTAATCCCGAAATGACAAAAGCCGGAAATCCTCACGGATTCCCGGCTTTCTTCTCCCTGGCGGATCGCTCCGCCGGCGGGAAAATATTATTGCAGCTTGATTTCGACGTCGACGCCAGCTGGCAGGTCCAGCTTCATCAGTGCATCGACGGTCTTGTCGGTCGGGTCAACGATGTCCATCAGGCGCTGGTGGGTGCGGATTTCGAACTGGTCGCGCGAGGTCTTGTTGACGTGCGGCGAACGCAGGATGTCGAAACGCTGGATGCGGGTCGGCAGTGGGACCGGGCCCTTGACCACTGCGCCGGTGCGCTTGGCGGTGTCGACGATTTCCAGTGCGGACTGGTCGATCAGCTTGTAGTCGAATGCTTTCAGGCGGATACGGATTTTCTGGTTCGGAGCGGACATGCTATTTCCTTTAAAAGAACGTTCCGGCACGTAGCCGGCAATGTGTGAAAGGTGCTTCGGTACTGCTCAAGAGGCGGGAGTATATCACTACTGCCTCTCATAAAGATGGGGACAGGCCAAAAAAGCCTGTCCCCATCTGTTGTGCCCGGAAGACAGTGTCCCCCGGGCGGATCTCGCTAACCGAAATTAGGCGATGATCTTGGCAACCACGCCGGCGCCGACGGTACGGCCGCCTTCGCGGATTGCGAAGCGCAGACCTTCTTCCATCGCGATCGGGTTGATCAGCTTGACGGTGATCGACACGTTGTCGCC
>Ga0265798_10002967_pt1 | contig 24535 bp, 25 predicted proteins | sample P3T30metagenome_FD_192430 | JGI IMG/M metagenome (GOLD analysis project Ga0265798, IMG submission 192430) | Plant litter microbial communities from East Loma Ridge, Irvine, California - P3 T30 | ecosystem: Environmental > Terrestrial > Plant litter > Unclassified | place: USA: California...
GAGGCTGCGAGGAAGAAGAGGTAATGTTTGCTGTACATGGATTTTCGCGTTGTTGCGGTGGCACCCGCTACGACGATCTATGGGTTGCCATTTCACGGGATTTGATTCACAATCTTGTTGGATGTTCAGTTTGGATCTTCCTTCTTCGCCATGTTTTCTGGTCAATCCGATGATTGGATTGAGGTATTAACTCTGTTTTCGTTTAGTGGTGCGAGGACGAACGATGGACGAGTGCTTGAACGATCAGAGTGGATGGATACGCAGGTCAAGAAGACGACTTGGTATAGCGGTTAGTGAGATCGGTGTCTGAGGTTACGGGTTTTTTTTGGTATGACGATTGAGACTGGGGGCCTTGTAACACTGTATCGGTGCATGGGATAGGCTATTTTGCTTCAAATCCAATGATGGCATGCTGATATCTTACATACAAACAAATTATCCAAGACCTAGTTATGTATACTGGTTCAACGCCAAACAAATACCCTGGTTATACTATACCCAAAAAAAACCCCCATACCCTTATCCTCATAACAGTCATCTCAAAGCTTCCTCGGAGCCGCAGCAGCCGGCTTCTTCGCCGCCCCATTCGCAGGCGAACCTTTCTTCGCAGCCCCGTTCGTCGCACCCCCTATCTTAGCAGGCGTCTTCTTCGCCGGCGCAGACACAGCACCCATCTTCTTCGCCAAATCACCCGTCTTCTTCACAGCCGGTGCCTGCCCCTTGCTCACTTTCTCAGGCACTTGAACAGCTCCACTAGGCGTCACCTTGATGGGCACACCGCTTGCCGTCATGAACGTAGTCCCCTTCTTCTCTTGCGCCTTCTCAATCTCCTCTTTGCCCACTTTAATCTTGACGCCGTTCGCCATGGTCAGCGTGCCTGTTTTCTTGGCTTGTTCAACTTCGGTTTGGGGGACTTTGATCATGACGCCTGAGGCTGTCATCATCTCTTTCATGGGACCTGTGGGTTGCGGAGTGGGTTTCTTGGTTGCTGCCGCGGGGTTCGCTCGGGCGTGTGCGGCGGTGCCTGGTTCGGGGGCTGCGGCTGTGGGTTTCTTTGCTGAGGATGTTGGGAGGTTTACGGCGCTTTGAGCTCGCCTTACTGCTGGGGTCGCAGCAGTGGGCGTTTGTAACGTCTTGGTCATTGGTGGTGGTAGTGCTGTGCTTGCTCTTCTCATTCCGTTGGGCATTACGGCGCCACTCGCGATAGCTGTTTCTTTGACTAATTTGGCGAGATTTTCTTGTGTTAGGCGCTGTACTTCTGGTACTTCTTTTGGCCCTGCGGCTTGGGCTGCGCCCATTTGTGCGGCGCCTTCTATCATCTTTTCTAGTTGCTCGGGGCTTGGGAGGCCTTTCATTTCGCCGCCTTGACCTAGGAGTGTTTTCATGTGGGTCTGGAAGAACTCTTTGGCGCCGGGTATGGGTAGGTCTTCGGGCGAGGCACCATAGGCTACGGTTAGAGCCATCATGACGGAGGTTATTGGGGCGAAGATCTTGACGAACTCGTTCCAGTTGCCGCTTTTGACTTCGGTTTCGATCTGTACTGCTGGTCGTGGCACGGTTCGGATGGTCTTGTTTCCACTTCTGCTACTCTCACTCTTGGTGTCCATATCAAGGTGGTTCTTCCAGAAATCTTCTGCGGGAAAGCGGTTGTGGCGACTGAAATACTCCAGCATGTAGTCCTTCTCCCTCCAGCGGTTCCTCAGCCATACCTCAAAAGCGTGTGTGTTTTCATATGGGATATCATCGAGGTGAAACCGTCGCCAATGCATGTTTACTGACTTTGGAGGCCTGCCTTCGAAGAAAGAAGAGCGGAGGGTGAAAATATCTTGACCGAACTGACCTTCTGGCACACCTTCGTATGCGATAGTACAGTCGTACAGCCAATCTGTTGTTTCTCTCAGTTCATTAAGGCAGAACTTGAGGCCAGTGCTGCGTGGAAGCAGTTGGTGCTTCATATCCTGCAACCCATTCTTCTTCGCCCATTGCTGGCTCTTTTCGCGTGTAGTCTTTGACAGATTCGTGCCCTCAGGAAAGATGATGAGCCACATGGGGTCGCCTTTCTTGTTCAGCTTGCTGAGATGTTTCTTGAATGTACGCTGGTCTTCCTCCCATTTTCTAGACAGAAAGATGAAGTTGTAGAACTGAGCACCCCATCCAATGATTGGAATGTTCTTCAACGACTCTTTCAGAATAATGTAGATGAAGCCGTGCATGTTGTTCGTGTATGCGATCCACCAGATATACAGCCAGTCAGTGTAAAGTTGATGGTTTGCCATAAGGACCATGCGATCGGCGAAGTTGCATTGTAATGATCCATCTTTGCGTTTGATAAGTTGGCCGACCATGCTCGAGTCGCCAGATACACGAACGACAGTCGGAGCCCACCATTGGGTTAGACAGGTGATCAGGATGGCGAAGCATTCTTTGGTATATGCCATGTACCCATCGTAGAATTGCGGGTCAATCAGCTTTAGCGGTGCACCTAGGAATTGGGATGCGCTTATACTGTCAGGTATTAGTTGGGTGTATCTGGAGGTGGACATGGACGTGCTTACGCCAGAACGCCGGACAAGAACGTCGAGGCTAACGTGAAAGCTCGTTCTGCCTGCGTCAACTCGCCAAAGCGCGGTGGTCCAGCCGGATGCGCTTCGACATTGTCTTTCGAGATCCGCAATCCAGCACCGAGGTCATCTTTTTTCTTCCTCTTAACAGCAGCTGGTACTGGGGGTTTGGATGCTGATTGGCTCGCTGGGGTTGGCTTTGAAGCCGTCGCCTTCTTCACCGGGGGGTTGGCAGCCGGCGATTTAGTAACGACCGGCTTCTTCGTAGTAGTAGCAGGCGACATCTTCCACAGTTGGCACACGAGCGAAATCGAAGTCCAAAACGTCGAACACGACTATCAGCACCAGTGACGGGCTACCCGCGACGTCAGTGCAGGCTAACGGGTCCAGGTTCGAGATCAAGATGGATGCTCCACTTGCGCGTCGTCAACCCCTGTCAGCGTGCCGTGGCATGACGTTATGTGTGGCGGCGTACAACCAAGTCAAGCAAGCAAGATATTCGAGACACACCGTTACCCCTTCCTTAGTCTCTTGGTCTACTCAATAACACTATACTCGCTCCGCAGTAGATACCAATCCTCCAAAGCGTCTCAATCACATCCCTCTTCCAACAATACCACCATATTCGCACCACATCTACGGTACGTTCGACTTTGACAGCTGTCGACCCTGGCGCATACTCGAGTGGTGCACGCGAGCAGCCTTCAAACGTTCATCTAGGCTGGAGACTGACACACATCACAGAACTTATTCCCACCCACATATCGCATCTCTCCAACATGCCCGCAGCCTCCGTAGCATCAGCGCCGGCCAAGCGCACCACCAACAGGGCCACCGCTTCAAGGGCTCCTAAGAAGGCTACCCAGAGCGCAAAGAAGCCCCAAACGAATGGCGCAACGAACGGAGCTTCGCAACCTCAGATGTCACCATACACTATCATGGCTTCGAGGATCGCAAACCGCGTCGCCGAAATGGCAGAGAACATGACATTCGTCGAGCGCGAGAAGTGAGTCGTCCGAACTTCCTTGAATTTTCCCCTGACATTCTTTTGGTTCTGGTAGCGACGGCGTGGAAAACCAGGGCCGCACTACACAACTGCCGACCTGAATATGGACCCCTATCGCGTAATCACTGGTCTAGAAGTACATTTGCTAACGATCTGCGGTAGGCCCCAACAGCAAGCGCAACAGCAGCAACAACAGCAGTCTGCTCCGTCCAACTCGGGAAAGAAGCCACCCAGGAAACTCGAGATGCGCATGCCCAACAACGGCGCCTCACCAACCAACATCACCTTCAGCGCACCTTTCCTCGACAACACACTTGCCAAGCTGCTCACGCTCCAAAACCGTATGCTGACAGTCAGCAACGACATCGCAGCGTGCGAAGACGTAGACGACAAGACCAAGCAGGAGCAATTCGCACAAAGCGCTGAGTTGAGCCGCATCATCGCCCTGATCTGCGCTGAGAAGGCCAGACAGGGTGCTTAGTTTGTTACTTTTGTCCAAAGCAATGAGTAGTTACGAGCGTTTCTTTTTTCTATTGGTATTGAGGATATGTAATCAAAAGGGTTTGACTGTAGCAGCGCGCTTTGTACGAATATTGACGATAAACATAATAAATTGACATACGAGCATCACCACTGCACCGTGATACTCAGCCTCAACGCTGTACTGCCTAGCGTACTGGTGACATGCCACGGCAGAAAGCTACAACAGAAGCTAAAAACCTGCATCAAAAGATCGCCAGCCAGGACTTTGGTTCAGGTCCACCTCGCTGTGCCACAATAACGTCATTTGACGCGGGGCGGCAGCGACCCCCCTGCATGCGACGGGTAGCGAAACAGGTTCAAGCTGCGGTGGCGCCAAAGGCCATGCATCATCGGAGAACGTGATCTGGGGTCCAACAGTCTAGAATTAGAGAGCTCTCTCGATACTACCATAGCTCCTCCGTCGAACCTAGCTTTCGACATCAATTGCAGTCGCGAGATCACTACACATACTATACAATGACGAGCTTCATCTCAAACATCATCTGGAACTCGGTAGAGGGCTTCGTAGATGCCGGAAAGAAGACGGCGGGTGAATATGGTGGAAATGCCTTGATCAAGGCTGGGGATATGATTGAGAACAGTGGAAGAAGTGTGGGAAATGGTAAGCTGCTCGTCCCGTAAATGCCCCTCGAGCACTCACTAACATGCGCCCAGGTATCGAGAAGAAAGCAACAAGCTACGGCACCGCAATCACTGGCCAAACCTACAAGCCCACAGCCAAAGCTCTCCCTTCCACAGCACGAAAGCCCGTAGTCAAGCGTTCCAACTCGACCCCCGCGAGCAACAAGCCAACCACCAGTGGAACGCCTCTGGGCGCGAAGAAGTACCCGGGTAGTAACCAAGTCAACGGTGCTGTTGGAGGAGCGAAGAAGACTGTCGGAGGAACAGTAGGAGGATTGAACAAAACTGTCGGAGGAGTAACAGGCGGCGCATCCAAAGTCACCGGAGGCGTCATAGGCCGCGCAAACAGCACCGTCGGCACCGTAACGAACAACGCCACAAAAGCCACCGGAGGCCTTGTAGGAGGCGGACAAAGAGCCATCGGCGGAGCCACAAAATCTATACCTCCCTTCAAGGGCCCCAGCGCAGCTCCCTCAGCCAACAAGGCCCTTCCGAAGCCTTTCCCGGATATCAACGGTCTTCCCAAACCCGCATACCCGACGACCAAGAAGGCTGCAGTCAAGCCTGGCCAACCGAAACCGTTTACACCGCCCACTGAGCAGAAGAAGCCTGATCCTAAGAAGGCTTATCCTGGGACGAACACGCTGCCGGGAACGAGTCGGACACCGGTACAACAGCAGAGGTTGAAGCCGTTGCCGAAGGCGGCGCCGCAGATTGGACAAGGGCAGACTATGTCGCATCTTGCCATATAGAAAAAGAAGAAGCAGGGATTTTGCTTTGGAATGGGTTTGATACGGCGTTGAGGTATGTAGATTTTGGATGTAAGATTATGATATGGTGTGTTGGAATCTTATCTGGACAGATATACGAATTGGATCTGGTTACTGTCTCACTTAGTCCACTATGCTACTGGCCATGTATCGTTCGAGCATACCTGCAAGATGCTTGACTGATCCGAGAATTTGACACGCCGAATGAGACACTCTTGACGTTTTTTCTCCTATGTATCCACTGCTTTGCTACAAACAGCATAGAGACTATGTTTACTTGAGACAACTCTCTAGCACGCAGCGCATTCAAAGACGACGCGAGCTTGGAAAGGTTATGGAGACCAGAAAGTGCAGAAGAGTTGGACGGCTAAAGAACTGCGCATGGGCTAGGAGTGGACATGTAGACTTTGGTATCGTAGTAAGCATTTATTTTCCGATGAAATGACATTCGATGTGTGTGCTGAAAATGAGTACGAGAATAAGCTCTTGATGCTGGTGATATTGGTTTGGATGAGATCGCATTGCAAATTTCGCTCTTCTAAGCCATGGATGTAATACCCGACGACTTGTTGCTTCCGAAGGCAGCATTTAAGCCCGATTCTATTCATCGTCGCTGTCGCCAGCATCTGATGGGACAGTTGCATCGTTTCTGTCGTTGGTATTGCGGGAATTGTGAGAGGCTCGTCATCTATTGGTCGCCCCGATGCCCTGGGATGAATGAGCGGGCACAATGTCGTTGATTGATCGTTGGTGATGTTGGTGATGCTGACAACTGATACCCACATAGGTAGGTAGTAGGTACGTACACGTGAACGGGTACTTCGCGTACTTCGCGTACTTTGCATAACCGCAGCACCCTACTCGAGGGAAAAATCAAAGCCTCTAAAGACACTTCGTACGAAGGTCAATAAAGATAACCGGGAAGCCTACCTCGTCTTAGGGCATTTTTATTTTTCTCTTGCTGCCTTAATGTATCGTGCAAAGCACCTGTTCAGTTCTCTCTTGTGTGAGGCGGCAGCGTTATGACGTTCTCATCCACCATAATGTTCAGCCTCAAAGACAACCACAAGGGTAAAGGTAGCAGTCTGAACTCTACTTCGTTGAGAATTTCGGCCGGTCTGCGGTGTGCGGGCCTAATTCCGTTCCGTCCACGATGTGCATCCCCCAATGTCGATCTCCCCGCCCCAGCCCCACCCCATCACACTTTATCCCCAACACAGCGCATCAGACCGCCTATCATGAAGCTTCGGGGTGGAGTCGTACCGATCTCGGCATTTGGTTAAGCTTCGGCATGAGTCTTGGAGTGCTTAATATGCTCGCCTCCCCTGCTGCGCTCCCGCGCGCTGCCGTTCTTGCTTTACTACCCACGATTTTGAGACTGTGTGCAGACGAAGATGCGTTTTTTTACTTCGAAAGACCCGGAGAGTGGGGAGCAGAATGAGGAGAAGAAGGTCGAAATGATGAAAGAAGGAGACGGAGACGCAGAAGCCGGGCCAGCTGCACGGGTGGAAGACGAGATTGACCCGGTGATCGAGAAGCGCGTGCGACGGAAATTGGACACACATATCGTTCCTTTGCTATCGGCACTGTATCTGCTGGCATTCCTCGACCGGTCAAACATTGGGTACGAAGAAACATTTTTACAATGGAGAAAGCATGGCTAATGTGGCATCAGCAACGCGCGAATCGCGGGTATGGAAGAAGATCTCGACCTGAGTAGTTCGCAGTACCAGTGGCTTCTTACCATATTCTACATTTCGTACATCGTCTTCGGGTTCCTCGCAATCATGTGGAAGGTCGTACCACCGCATGTTTGGGCCGCGGGCTGCGTCTTCGTCTGGGGCCTCGTTTCGACCGTACAAGCTGCGACAACTTCGTGGGGAGGAATGATGGCACTGCGGTTTCTCATGGGAGCTGCAGAGATAGCATATGGGCCAGGCGTGCCATTTTTGCTTTCGTTCTTCTATTTGAGGCATGAGCTTGGGCTTAGATGTGGGTTGTTCCTATCGGCTGCACCGCTAGCCAACACGTTCGCAGGTGCTCTAGCGTATGGAATCACGAGCGGTAACCCCGGAATGGCGAAATGGCGCGTATTGTTCTTGGTAGAAGGTTTGCCTACAGTCGTTATGGCTGCGGTTGCATTCTTTTTCTTACCAGACAGTCCAGAAAAAGCGAAGTTTCTGAATGAAGAAGAAAAGGCGGTTGCGAGAGCTCGTGGTGTGGCACAGGCTGGCGCTGGAACAAGAATTGGAGCTATCAACTGGAAAGAGATGTTGGAGGGACTGATGGATCTAAAAGGCTGGATACTCGGTGTAAGTCTGACAACGCGATGTGGTGATACTTAACTGACCTAAATAACAGCTCATGTACTTCTCTGGGAACGTTGCATTCTCGTCGCTACCGGTGTTCCTCCCGACAATCCTCAACGAAATGGGGTTCTCGAAGGTCAACGCGCAGGGACTCACAGCACCGCCATTCTTCTTGTCCTTCCTCACAGTAATCGCCACATGCTACATCGCAGATCGGACGCAGCAGCGAGGTATCACGATCGCTATCCTTACGGCCATTGGAGGGATTGGCTATGTCATCCTAGCAACCACGAAGAGCGTAGGAGCGAGATATTTCGGAGTCTTTCTGGCTGCCGCGGGAATCTTCCCAGCTATTGGCAATGTACTGCCTTGGGTCACGAACAATCAAGGCAGCGATACACGAAGGGGTACAGGAATAGTCATCCTGAACTTGATCGGTCAATGCGGACCTCTGCTGGGGACCCGATTGTATCCCACATCAGAAGGGCCATTGTACGTCAAGGGCCAGTCTGTATGTGCTGGGTTCATGTTTCTGTTCTGCCTGTTGTCTCTTTTGCTGAGAACAATTCTCGCGTGGGAGAACAAGAAGCTGGATCGCAAGTACGGGACATTGGCGCAGCAAAGGGAAACCGGTGGGAGCAAGAGGGAACTAGGCGAAAACTACGGCCCAAAATTTCGCTACGTTTTGTAGAGTGTAGGGCTGCCAATGACAAACCAAGCTGTTATCGCACTGCAGTGCCACTCGATATGCAGCTTGACGCGGGGTATGCTGAGGCCAGAGAGATACCCAAGTATGGAATTGTTTGATCGGCTTGTCGAGAAGTGTTCCTTGCTCTTTCTAATCTATTGATGACTAGTGACGCACGGAATTACCATTAGAGGTCGGGGTAGTGTAAACAAGCGTAATAGCGCCAAATCAAGTGCTAGGGCGAAGCAATGGCGCATGCAGGATTGCCATGTTCCCGAATCGGCAATTGACCACGCGACAGCCGTTGCTCAGAACAGCCACCAACGTGTACAAACCAGTCGTCGTACTGACATGCAGCTTGCAGGGCATTATCGCGGAGATGGCGACAGAGATGGGGTTGCTGGCAGCAGTGTGCGCGAGATCCACCGCATGGTTCACACATGCGAACTGCAAAGCTGGAGAGGCTAGACCCCCCGGGCGGGCCCACACTTCCAGGGCACGGACACCGAGTAACGTCACTGGTAGATTCAGGACGAGATTCGCAGCAAATCCACACTCAGCACTTCCGACGCGCTTTTTCACCCACACTCCTGCGTGTCTACTTATCAGTGGCCCATCATTGCTGCACACCCCCGTCACACAGCATTAACACTGCAATTGTTATCTTGATCCACGCGCTTTCCCGTAATGGCTTCAAATCCGTCTGGCGCTGCTGGCCCCGACGCCGGCACTGCTGCCACCTCCAGCGGCCCTTCGTATGCGGCAGCAGCAGCCGCTCCACCCAAGAAGAAGAAGACGCATCGCGGGGGCAAGAAGCGCAAAAACAGGAGACAGAGTTTTGCAGCTGGAGCCGATCTCGCGCAAGGCGACTCCATGATGGAGGAGCGCCCGAGTCTGGCCAATGTCGCCAGCCATGGGCAGTCGCGAGGGAGCAACGGCTTCTACCGCACCCACAGCAACCTCAGCAACACAAGCCTCGAGAGCGAGGCTCTGCTGGACCACCGCGAGCAGCCCACCATCCGGACGCGTCGTCCCAGTGTGCCTGTAACGTCCATGTACCAGCCGAGGGCAAGCCAGCCCAGCGTCAGCACACCCCAGCGGCTTCAAGCCGCAAACTCCTACGGACGCTCACGCCTGTCGCATACTCCCGAGGAGAACTACAGTGATGGCGAAGACGATGCGGATGATAGAACGCCACTCATGGGTTCGTCTCAACGCGACATCAGGACATCCACCAGCTATGGCTCCAACAACGGCAAGCCTCGCCGAGGAAGCAGGAACTCCGCAAAGAGCTTCAAGCATATGCCCATGCCAGAACACAGGCCGGATCTGTTCACTCAACACCACCACTCTACGACCAACCTCGATGACTACGATGTCAACAACCCGCCATCCGTACCTACGAGCCCAGCTTTCGAGGCTAGCAGCGGTCTAGACGATGTCATGCTCCCGACAGACTTGGATCACATGTCCGACCCAGGAAGGTCCAACAGTGCATCCCGAGATGCACTCATCAACATCGATGAAGACGCCCATTCAGGCACTCCACCTACTCCGGGCGACTTCACACGCCGCATGACCGGTTCTGCGCTTGAAGATGTCTGCTTCCCCCATGAGGACATGTCTGAGATGGGACACGAAGATTACATGAACGCCCCCACGACCGGTGAGCCTACCACTCGCCGAAGACGCCGCCGCTGGCCCGATCTCGACGTTCTACAAGCTTGGGCACACGAGGAGAAGGAACAACGGACAATTGAAGGCATGCGCATGCGCAAGGTTAGCGAACCGCTTATGGTTGAAGGACGCCTCCGTCCGAAACGACGCGTCTGGCATCGCGAGGACAGCGACGCTCCTTACCGGTTCACGTACTTCAATGAGACGTTCGACAACACAATCCATAGCCAGAGCATCAGTGAGCTCTTGCAACCAGGACAGAGCTTCAGGAATCTCTTCGTTCCTGATCCACCAATCCTCGATGACGACAGCGATTCTTCCGACACAGAGGATGACATGCTGCACGCTGGCCCCAACGGCGGCTACTCCTCACGCACAACAACGCGTTCAACTTCGAAGGCCGAGGGCAAGTACTCTTCTGGAGAACAGACGCGCTCAACAACCCCTCGTCCAACGGATGCAGGAAAACCCGACAAGCCCAATGGCGAAAAGCCGAAGCGTTTTGGTCCACGTCCTGCTTGGTGGTTGGATGTCATGTCCCCCACGGAGACTGAGATGAAGGTCATTTCTAAGACGTTTGGCATACATCCATTGACCTCGGAAGACATCCTCATGCAAGAGCAACGCGAAAAGGTCGAGCTGTTCAAGCACTACTACTTCATCAACTACCGTACCTTTGAGCAAGATGAGAATAGCGAGGACTACCTGGAGCCCGTCAACTTGTATGTTGTTGTGTTCAGAGAAGGCGTAATAAGCTTCCACTTCTCTATGACACCACATCCTGCCAACGTCCGCCGGCGTATTCGCCAACTCTCCGACTACCTTGTCCTGTCACCTGACTGGATCTCGTATGCCATCATTGACGATGTCACGGATGCGTACGCGCCTATGATCCAGAAGATCGAAGAAGAGGTCGATGATATCGACGAGGCTATACTGCGACTCCATTCCAGCGAAGAAGAACAAGAAGCAGAGAAGGAGAAGTCATACAGCTACAACAACCCGCACTACAAAGAGCCTCCCGAGATCAAGTCGCAGCAAGAAACCGGCCGAGACATGTTGCGACGCGTGGGTGAATGCAGAAAGAAGGTTATGAGCCTGTACCGCTTGTTGGGCAACAAGGCCGATGTCATCAAGGGTTTCGCCAAGCGATGCAACGAGCAGTGGGATATTGCACCTCGCAACGAGATTGGTATGTATCTTGGAGATATCCAGGATCATATTGTCACCATGACAGGCAACCTGAGTCATTACGAGAAGTAAGTTGATCCCGGCAATACTATAGACCACGAACTGATCAGTCTTCCAGTCTCCTATCTCGTGCTCACAGCAACTACCTTGCCCAGATCAACATCCGGATGAACGAACGTCAAGAGAAGACGTCTGATATTCTTGGCAAGCTTACTGTGCTCGGAACGATCGTCCTGCCAATGAACGTTGTGACCGGTATCTGGGGTATGAACTGGTGAGTCAAGACTTCCGACCCTGAGCGAACGATAAGCTAACGAAACTCAGTCTTGTCCCTGGCCAAGATATCGAGAACCTCAACTGGTTCTGGTGCATTACTGGAGGCCTCATCACCTTCGGCCTTATGTGCTACTTCATTGCGAAGAGGGTGTACGGCATCGTTTGATCACGTTCAAGAGAAAAGCATAGACTGCCATTTGGTTGAGAGAGCACATCGTATCGCGTGGCGTTGGTGGTCGGGTTTCGCTCGCGTTGAGTCGTCCCTGGTTTGAGTTGGACCAAGACAGTACACACGTTTGCTTTTGTACCACTACTACATATCGGAGTCAGGCTTGTTGTTCGACTAATTAATGGCAGTTGTTTGATTTCCAACCGTCAGTGTGCTCTGCTGACCCGCTTTCGTATGTTATTTCCGCACAGTGATACCGATGTTTGCGCAGTCATCTGGCCCCCAGTGTCGCCCCTCTTTGAAACACAGACGGGAGGCCACGTACAGTGAGTGTTATCGCCCAGCCGTGTTTACCGGCAGCTATGCGTCTCCGGTGAGCGAGAGAGAAAAGTGGGTATTCGCCGGGACGTCGCTTCGTTTCATACAGTCACTCCAGGTGGTGAGTTGCTGGGAAGCTGAGACATGTCCAATAGCGATAATGTGGCTTGTTTCGGCAGTGGTGTGGTCACTATGGGAGGACAGATCTACTGGACTAAGAGGCGGAGTCTCACGGTGCGGGTCGTGGGAAGGATGCAGATGGTGGTGAGGGTGTGCACTGGGTTCTTAAGGCAGTGCTTTGGACGTCTGCATGGTGCAGCCTGTTGGATACTATCCCGATCTTCACGGTACTCTGATGCACGCCTCAATCGATCGAAGTAGGTCAGACACAGTGCACTTCCTTGCAGCGAGGGTCTGGCTTGTAGTATGCATGCACGCGATGTGTTCAGTACGTTGGGCAGGTGCTGCTCCGTCACGATGCAAAGGTTCCGGCGAGTTCACGGTCGTGGAAAAACTCTTCAACGGTCTCATCGATGTACTTTTCTGTCGATCGCGTCAAGAACATGCTTCTTGCGAGGCGTTCTATGCGAGGTGGGCAGGGTGACCCTGGGAGTATTGGGTTGCTTCACTTTTGGGCTTTGCGTGCGGTGACGCAGGAAGGTTCTTGTCTTGCAGCTTGGTGCCAGGTTGGGCCCAAGTTCTCTCTTCGCCGCTGTGCCGTTGATGGAGTCACCAGGCAGCCGGCAGCGATGGGGAAGGGGCAGTCAGCGGCGTGAGTCGTTGTCAGCCGCAGAAGCACCGTCCACATGCTCGAGCGCTCACCGCATGCGGGGCTATGCGCATAGGTGATGGCGCAATGTCCGGTGAGTTCTTGGTGCCCACAAAAAGAAACTTCTAGCGAATGTGACAGCTTGCAGGTAATGGTTCGCATAATGTGCGATGCGCGCGCTCCCGTCGTGGCTCGATGTAGGGCTGCGACGGCGCGGTGTGCCCATCTGGCTGCGAAGAGGGTACCTAGGTAAGGCAGACAGGCTTCGCGCAGACAGGCACTGCCCGACGGCGCCCGTATGTATTTAGACACTGGAGACGCGGTGTTGAAACACATGGTCCAGCGCGCGGTCGGTTGAGGTGGTGCGATTGGTTTGACGTCATCGGCCTCAGGGTACCTCTTGCCTTCTGGGCAGGCCAGAATCAAGTCTTCTGACGGGGTCCGCTATTCCTGACACTTGACGTCGTCTGCCCTACTCGCGTTCACCCTCTTATTACCCCACCTCGTTTGCTATCGCAGTCTGCGAGTATTGCGCATCCCCAACGATAGTGAGCGTGTTGATCAACACTCTCGCCAATCACCCAGCCCCGCCGGCTCGCGATCGACGCCTGCGAGTACCCGCCCTCGCTCAGCCGTTCACAGTCACGCCTAGCAGCGAGTCACCACGACTGGCTACGTAGGCGAGCACCCGCCGCCAGAGTCTACAAACATCCCTTATCCTCTGCTCCCCTCCTGCATTGCATTGCGCGCACTTCCGAGCCACTGCAACTTGCCTCTCCACTTCTCTTTCCACGACTCCACGCCGCACCATGTCGGTCATCTACAAGAGGAGCGAGCGCGACCGTGAGTGGGACACCACGTCCACGCGCACCGGTGCCACTGGCTACACCACGGTGCGGCGCTACAAAGTGCCCGACCACAGCCTCGAGGAAGACACGTACGAGACCGAGATGCGCATGGTCCACCGTGGGCGCGACGACTTCGACGACCGTCGCTCCGTCAAGGACTATCATATCGAGCGCCATGAAGCGCCCGCTCCCCAACGAGAAGTGAGACACTACCACTACGCCGAGCGTGAGCGCGAAGTTTCGCCTGTTCGTTCCGAGTATCGCATCCAGCGCGAATACGAGCGCTCCCCCTCACCAGCGCGCACCGAGATCCGCATCTCCCGGGACTACGACCGCGAGCGCGAGATCTTCCCACGGGAGCAGCCCTATGAGTTGGAGAAGTACTCGAGGTCTACTGAGTATTTCCGCCCCGAGCCGCTGCCCCAACCCCCACCACCCCAGCCCCAGTCCATCTACATCCGCAATGAGGCCCCCCAGCCCCAGCAGATGCCACCCATGCAGATGCAGATGCAGCCTATTATTATCCGGGAGGAAGCCCCTCAACCCATCATCATTCGCGAGCGCGTCCAAGAGCCATCCTATGAGCTTGTTGAACGTACTGAAGAGGACAGACAGGTCGCCCGTCCACAGCGCCACGAAGAAGATTACTACTACGAGCGCAGAGTGAAGGAGATCGATCGCGGCGGTCGCTACGATGAGCGATACGCCGACGAGCGTGAATACGACCACCGGTGGGGAGATAAGAACTACTACAGCGACGACGACATCTATATCCACAAGGAGAAGGATACCTGGGGCGGAAGCGAGACCCGCACCAAGCGTGATGTTGCTGCAGGCGCTCTTGCCGGAGTTGCTGCAGGACAAATTATCAGACATCACCGCAAGAGAAAGGGTGAAGCTGCCGGAGGCAACATCGGAAATGCCCTTGGCTACGGCACGCTCGGTGCTGTGAGTGCCGTTGCTCTCGATAGATTTAACAACCGTGATAGATCTCGGTCTGTTTCTTCTGACCGTGGCAGGGGCAGCCGGCGTGCCAAATCTCGCCACCGCAGCAAGTCGAGGGTGAAGGAGCTGGGCACGCTTGCCGCACTTGCCGGTGTTGGAGCTCTCGCCTACGCTGCCGGACAGAGGAACAAGAACAAGGTGGTCAAAGAGGAGACGGTTACGGTCATAGAAGACCGGCACCGGAGCAGGTCACGTCATGGAGGCAGATCGCGTTCTAGGAAGAGCCGAAGAAGATCCAGGTCCGCCTCAGTGGCTGATGACAGGGGTAGGTCTCGTAGCACGAGCAAACACCTAGACCCTGAGCATCGCAACAACAGAGCAGCGCAAGTTGGCCTTGCCTCTGCTGCTGTAGCCGGTCTTGCGGCACGCAGCCGTAGCAAGTCTCGAAAGCGCAAGGGCAAGCGCTCACCTAGCCGGATCCGACAGGGTGTTCCGATTGCTGCCGCTGGTGTTGCCGGCGCAGCTGTCACTGGACTTTATGAGAAACGCAAGGCTAAGAAGGAGGCTAGGGCGGCATCGCGGTCCAAGTCAAGGTCGCGCTCAAGGTCCAGGTCAGTCCTCTCCCGCCTTACCGGACGCAACCGCAGCAGACGTGGAAGTACAGTGAGTGAACCTGTTTTAGTAGAGTACGGCGATGATCCGGTGTACACCGATCGTGCCAGTAGTCGCAGTCGAAGCCGGGACCGCAGCCGCGCGCACCGTAGACGGCGAGGCAGCTCCTCTTCTTCTGGTGGTCGACGTGGAAGCCGGAGCCGAAGCCGGAGCAAGAGTCGATCACGAAAGGTCGCGGAGACGGCGGCGGTTGCTGGTGTAGCTGGTCTGGCTGCCCATGAAGCAGCGAAGCGGCGCGACCGTAAGAAGGCCGAAAAGGAAGCCGAACGACGACGTGAGTCCACCCCACGCCCACACCGCAATTAGCATACTCAACATTACCAGGCGAGGAGGATTCAGCCTACTCCACAGGCACCTACAGCCCCTACGATAGTCCCACGCCCACCGATATCTCCACCTCCACTGCCCATCCTAACGACTCTCGCTACTTTCCTGAGACGAACTACTTCCCCCCTCCCCCTAGTGCTCCAGTAGACCCCAACCCCAACCTCAACTTCAATCCCAACACCAACAACCCTTATCCTCCGTATAACCCAGCAGACTTCCCTCCGCCTCCTCAGAGCGCGTACGAGCCCAACCATCCCTCACACTTTGTCAACCCACCACACGACGACTTGCATCTCGGCAACCCATATGCACCCCAGCATCAACAGCAACACGAACCCTACTACGGCCAGCCACGACGTGGGGGTGATAATGTGAGTGCTCCAGTTCCTGATGGCGGTAAAGAGCACCATAACTTTGCGTCTGCGCGTGGTGGGTGGAGGCCGCTGCCTACCCATGAATCTGAACAATTCGCTGATACCAGACCAGGGCCCGTAGACGACCCACCTAGCCCGAGTCCGTCACCGGAAGAAGATAAGAGCGTCCATTTCGACCTGAACCCACAAGAACGAGAGATACCCTCCCGAGAGGCCTCACGGTCACGGGAGTCTTCATCCGATTCCGATTCCGAAAGACAACACAGACATCGAGACGACCACAGTCACAAGCGACACAGGCGACGCAGGGATGACGAACGATCGGATGCTACAAGAGAGTCTGGCAGGGCCCGGAAAAGGCGCCACCGCTCTGAGAGCCCTGGGTCAGATACCTCTGATGCTACCATTGAACTGCCACCGCGCTTCGACGAGAAGGGGCGGCAGCAGCCTGAAGACCCACTGGCGGAGAAGTTGGAGAGTATTCTGCAAAACATCTTTCGATAGCGTCTCTTGCTTTCTTGATTCTCTCTTTCTTTTGAGTTACATCTTTTCGTTTCACGGAGGCACTAAACACATGTTTCTTGGTGTTTCTTTACTGTGTTTGGGCGTTTCGAGACGGGTTGGATCATGAGAACGAAGTTACGATATCACTGCATTGAGTTGTATTCCTGTAATTATGCGTAATACTTTCTCCTTCGTACACTCTATTATGAATGTTATGTCTTTAATGTTTACAAGACTGCCTCGACTGCCTGTGTTCTATCGTGACTACCCGCTTTGGGAGACTGCGAAAACAGAGGTGAAGGTAGCCATGGGTCGCACCTTCCTCGTTACACCTCAGGGTCGCCGCGGCTGCTCCTTCTGTAGACGTCCCAGCTTGGCATATCGATAAACTTCACCATCACCTTCACTCCCTCCTCTCTTTAACCACACCTTCCCCCCGCTGCCGCATCGATCCCTCACATCCCTTCGCACCTGTTTCGCTCAATTCTCAACAACATGATTGCGCCACGCTGCTTCTCAGTATATGCCGCGCTACTGACGGTTCTCGCAACAGCAACACTTTCTGCTACTGCCGACTCGCCCTTTCCATGCACTGGGTAAGCTGGCAGACTCACATTCTGCAGAGTCACCAAATCTGATGCGCGCAGTGGTTCTATCTACTTCACCGGCCATACAGTCGATGGCCTGCTCTTCCAGAACCCCGATCTCTACCATGACCTATATGTTTTCAAATGCGTCACGACGGTCGTCTTCACAGCGGATAGCGGTGGTGAAGTAGCCAACAACACTCGTGTTCGAGAGCTTGAGCGCGGCCTTGAAGATGCCTACAAGTTCATGTCCGACGTGGCTTCGGTTAGGCCGGATGGCACGCAGTCCACGTCTACTTCGAACGAAGAAGCGCCACGTAAGGCGCTACAAGAGATCCTCATACTGCAAAACGAGACTAACCAGTATACCACAGTTGCCAATGAGACCACGGTTCAGATCGGCAAACACACTATCGTCTCTTCTTCACTACTCGGCCTATCGAACGCACAGATTCTCTACCTTCGTCTCCCGGACAGTACATACTTCGGGGAAGGGTACAAGGCGTACAGCGAGGAGTCGCTCAAGAAGTTGTACAGCGCAGACATATCGGAAATTACCACTACCGACGGCATGGCCACGTACACGATCGACGATCTGAAGGACATCATCGCGACCATTCTTCGCGATCGCCGAGCCAACCAAATTCGCGTGATGAACTACCAGTCGGCTGTTTCCACTGACAACGATGACGATCAGCTCGATCATGCTGACCGAGTCGTCTCTGCTAAGCTTGTGATGGATGTCGTGGAAGAGGAGGAGATCGGTGGGAATGTCACGGCGTGAGTTTAGTTCTACGTTCGCTGGAAGACAAGCATGCTAACGCCGCCAGATATGCATGCGACTCATTGCGTATCCTGTCAACCAACAACCTCGAAACCCCGGACTACATTAAGAAGGTCGATGCATTCTTCGAGTACGCTAAGCGTGATCCCGACATGGTAAGTTGAAGACGCACTGCACAGTTTTGTGTGCATGAAGGAGCTCACTGCTAACTAGACTCAGTGCCAGAGTCTCGACGAGTGTGGTCAGCGGCGCCAGAACATCAAAGATCCCTCCAAGGTCAAGTATAACGAGGTAGATCACGTCGCCAACTTCCTGAAGCGGGAGTACTACATCCGAATAGACACCGATGTCTGATACGGGAACATGTACTAGTACAGAATCTAGCCAGGGATAACATGAGAAACTTTCTTCCATGATGGAGAGATAATTGTGGTGGATTGTGAGATGCTACTTAGGATAGATATCACAAAAGGAATGAAGTCATATGCCCACTGCGCCCTCAACACCTCCAATGCAAAACAAGAAAAGCTCACGCCTCATCCTTCTTCCAGCCCGTCTTACGTTTAGTGTCAAATTCAGACGGACTCAGCCTTCGTGCGTTAGGCTCTTGCCCAGGAGACCTCGGCGGCGAAACATCCTTCTTCTCCTCCTCTTCTGCTTCCCACGCCCTCTGCCTCTCCAACTTTGCCTTCAAAACAGGATCCATGCCCTCCATGCCCGATGGCTTGCGCTGCGGTACAGGCGGCGGCGGCTTCCTGCTCTCGCTCGTCCTCCTCAATCCTGCCCTCGAGTCCATGGCGACGGGCATGACAGGCGGGATCTGGCCCCTAACCTCCCTCACAACAGGGACATCAGAAGCCGCGATGGCGCCACCGAGACGTGCGAATGGTGCCGGGCTCGTGGGCGACATGGGTATTCCAGAGGTTGTTGGCGTTCCGGGGATCTCTTGCGAGGGGTGCATAGGGGCACGACGGCTGCCTATCATCATGTGACCATACGTTTGATCGCCAACAGCGGGGAGAGAGTAGTTAATTTCTTTTGGTGCAGGCTTGGGTGCTGGAGGGGGGCGGGGTGCAGATTTGCTGACGGCGGGTTTGGGGGCTGGGGCTGGGGGCGCAGGTGGTGTGGCGGGTGGTGATGGTGGTGCTGCGGTCCTTGATCGGAGCTGTGGGAGAGTGAGGTTAGCTGCTGCTGTGGACGTGGTGCAACACGTGAACTTACTAGTTCCTCTCGGTACTTCTTCTCTTGCTCCCATCTTTCAGACTCCCTCAAAGCTCGCTGCAGCTCTTCCTCCTCCTCTCTCTTCTTCCGTTCTGCTTCTTCTCTGGACTTTTGGATCATCAAATCCAGATCCCGTTGTTCTTTGGCCAGTCGGTCGAGCTCCGCCTTTCTCTGCCTCTCGATTTCTTCCTCTTCTGCTATTCTCTTCTCATAATCCCTCCGGCGTCGCTCAAGAGCTTCCTCATCCTCTGCGATCTTCGCCATCTTCTTCTCATGCTCTCTGCGTTTTCTTAGCATCTCCTGTTCCTTTTCAGCCATCTCTCTCTCGTGGTCCCTAAGTCTTCTCGCAATGGCTTCTTCATCGGCTTCTTTCTTGGCCTGCCGCCGCCTTTCGTCCGCTTCCCTACGGTCTCTCTCCATAGCTTCCTCATCGTCCCGCCGTCTTTGCTCCACTTCCCGGCGGCGCTTCTCCATAGCTTCTTCGTCGGCTTTTTGTCTCGCCCGACGTCGTTGTTCTTCTTCCCGGCGGCGTTTCTCCGTAGCTTCTTCTTCGGCCTTCTGATCCGCTCGGCGTCTTTCTTCGTCTTCCCTGCGACTTCTCTCCCTGGCCTCTTCTTCAGCTCGCTGCTTTCTGTCCGCTTCCCGGCGGGCTCTGTCCCTGGCTTCTTCGTCCGCCTTTTGCTGAGCCCGTCGTCTTTCTTCCTCCTGCCGGCGGTTCTTCTCTCTAAGTTCTTCCTGCCCACGGCGTAATGCTTCTGCGGCTTCTTCGTTTTCTCGGCGTTTGTGTTCTCTTTCTTTTTCCAAGTCACGGCGCATGGCGGCTTCTTCGTTGTCGCGGAGACATCTATTGCAAATTCCGTTTTGGTCTCTGGTTTTTACGGTGCAGCGATCTTTGGTCCTCGGATTGTCACGGTCACACTGTACGGTGGTCCTTTGGTAGTAGGGGCAGTCGCGAGATTCGACATAATCATCAATTTTGTGACCGCATTCAAGTATCGTGATTGTGTACTTGCACATGCTGGGCGAATATGTGGGTGAGCCACGAGACGAACGCGAGTGCAGGTCGGCAGCGTAGTAGTGGGGTAGAGGGAAGGGCCGTTGAAGGAGATCAGGAAACGCTATGATAGCAGCAACTGATACTTATATGGCGCAGATGTTGACCGCCCCCATATACTAGTGAAGTGCTGCATGAGTGATGTACACGTACACGTAGTGGCATCATATGACTCTGAAACATGGCTGGAAGAAGCGGCCGGTGTTGTAAGCCTGTGAAGATACCGAATTGACAGTGCAAACATTAGTACAACTCATCAAACGGCAAGCCAGCCTGCGTCCGCGCAGAGCGCCGTCAATGAGGCGAACAGCGGCCGATTGGTCAGACACCATGGCTAGGGTATCTTTCCACCTACGGCGGCACAGAGGGAAGAATCCTATGCGTCTCTCAGTCCACCGACTGCTACTCCTAAGGATGCAATGTCGCGAGGTGCCCCCAGCGTGTGTGTTAGCAGACCCACAGTTCCATCAGACGTGGTTGACCGCCGTAGGCGCATTCCACGAGCATCGATGCGGCTCTGTACCGAGCCATTTTTTGCGCAGAAACTAATACGGGACGTTGCCAACAAAGGAATCCGCAGGCTAGACTGCCGCGGATGCCAGAGAAAAATGAAGCTTCCGCAGTGCGCAGCAGCGACGAAACGCACGAGGACGGTGTCGGTGGGGATAGCTACGTGGCGGCCTCGACTGTACTGGGCATGGCTCGCTGCAGCAAAGGCGGTAATGTGTTTCAAGCAGCGAAGGTCGTGGATCCATGTAGCTACGGGAGAACGGCGATCAGGTAATGCTATCGATCACGCACACGAAGCGATGCTTGGGATGACCTGAACTATGCGGAGAAGGAGTGAGGAAGCGTCGAAGGTATAACGGAGTGGAGATGTTGGATGTGGCCAATCAGAGGCGGCTGATTGCAACGACCCCTGCACATTTACTTGGCGCTTCGGATGAGCTTCATCGTTGACATCTTCAATCGACGCCATCGCCTCCAGCCCGCAGCACAACCCACCATGGCCTCAAGACTCGTCCCCCTCGCATGCAGGATTGCCCCACGGGCCTCGCGACAGTTCCAGAGGGCTCAATGGCGGGCTTTCAGCGTTTCGCGACCGTCATGGAACGAGAGCGGCTCGCTCAACGTTGTATGTATTTGATTCATCTTGCGCTGGAAGCCGAGCTAATACGCCTGTAGCACCGCGACACGCCTCAAAACAACCTCAAAATTCCCTTCAAATTTACACCACAAAATGAGGAACTCATCCAAGAGATCGTCTCCCGATACCCCTCCCAATACAAGAAGGCTGCCGTGATGCCGCTCCTCGACCTCGGACAGCGCCAGCACGGATTCTGCAGCATCAGCGTCATGAACGAGGTTGCGCGGATACTGGAGATGCCACCAATGCGTGTATACGAGGTTGCGACTTTCTACACCATGTACAACCGGGACCCCGTGGGCAAGTTCCACGTCCAGGTCTGCACAACTGTGAGTAGACACTGTACTTGAATTTGAGGGCAGCTGCTGACAGAATCAAGACCCCATGCATGCTTTGCGACAGTGACTCCGTTATGAAGGCTTGCGAAGACGTATTGGGCGTGCACCACGGCGAGACCACCTCAGACGGCCTCTTCACATTCTCCGAGGTCGAATGCCTTGGTGCATGTGCGAACGCGCCCATGGTCCAGATCAACGACGACTACTACGAGGACCTCACATACGACTCGACAGTCAACCTGCTCAAGGCCCTCAAGGCAGCCGAACAATCTACCGGTGCGCAGCCTGGAGGCAAGGGTCTGGCATCGGGCAAGGGATCGCTGAATGTAGAGGCCGGTGCCGGTGAGGCTCTCGCCAACGAGCAGGGACGCCAATACGCGGCTGGCGGCCTCAAGCTGCCATCGCCAGGACCATTGAGTGGAAGGAAGAGCTGCGAGCCAGCTGCTGGATTGACTTGCTTGACAAGCGAGCCCTGGGGTAACGAGACTCTGCGGAAGGACGGCGAGCTATAGAGGGTCTTTGTAAATACTGTAACATTTTCCCTTGCATTCGGAGTAAAGATCTTGGGGTTGATCTCCCTGTAGACCATCTCAAATGTCACACTAGTTCAACTATTTACGTGTGCAGGTTTTACATGTGACACCTTGCTAATCACTTCAACGCGCAATTCACATCCAGGCACCAAACGCTTCTAGGCCAGCGACTCACTGCTCAGTTTGTATGACGACTGCCAGCCACGTAGGATACTGTTTATCTATCCCCATATCCTGCTTCCATCCTGGTCACACCATCACTCCATGATCTCAACAGAAATCCAGCAATCACCAAAACCAACATCATGCACTTCTCCATCAAATCCGTCGCTATACTAGCATGCCTCCTCGCCCTAGTCACCGCGAGTACAGCCCTTAACCAGATCTCCCCTACAACACTATCAATCCTCCCTTTGCGCTCCATCACCAACACAGACCAAGACCCCACACCGACAGACGTCACCACAGCCGCCAAGAAACCGTGCACTATATGTATCGACAAGCTCAACACATGTCACAACGTAAGTAATCCTCACCCCTCTCCTACACACGAAAACTTATTCACTGGCCGATACTAGAAGGGAAAGAAGGACTGGGAATACTGCCGCCATGAGCAGTGTATGAACTCGTGGAACTTTTGCCGAGGGTGCAAGGGCATGTAAGTATCGACATTCTCACTTCAAAGGGAAAATGTGGATTGGCGCTGACGGAGAATAGTACTTGTCCTGAACGTGAGGGACGTCTTGATGAGGCCTCTGAATGACGGGTTTCTGTCCGCGCATGGGTGATATGAGGACAGGGAATGACGTGCGTCGATTCGGCGAAACACAATCACTCTTGTACACTCAAGCACCAGCATTGATGTAAAGCAGTTCCATTATCCCCGGTTCCCCAGTGGCACCATGAAACTATCTATGTTGTACAAGCCATGCCAAATCATGTACGCGTAGCAGACTCGAATATGCTTCTATGTATGATGCATGACCGCTCGTTCTTTTTCGACTCTTGAGAAGAGGAAGAAGGAAAAGTTGCATGCAATGCTGTGCAACTTGCAAGGACTAAAACCCAGTCAAACGCCTTCGCTATATCCATGGGAGGTCGTTCCCAAATCAGACCCCCAGGCCGTGATGATCCTTCCCAAATGCAATGCTCGTGTGTTGTATCAATCGCTTTCGTTGACGTTATACAATGCCACCTGTTGTCGGTGAACGGTTTCGTGTATCTTTCTTCCCGTCGGAAGAGCGCTCGTAATGTGAAGTGTCTTGTCGATTTCTTCTGCCGTAGTCCGTTTCGACGATGGTGAAGTTGGGACTGTCTGTCCTACAAGAAGCCCGAGTTCCCCTTGCCCATGAGCAGGTCTCGTGTCATCTCGAAGCTGAGCCAACTACTAGCCATGCTAGGCGCGACCTTGAGAAGGTTGGGCACAATACCCTTGTACAGACCCCGGAAGCCTTCTGTCTTGATGATCTGCTTTATGGCGTCGCCGATTCCTGCGTACTGGTATCCCATACCGCTCATAGTGTTGATCTGGAATCTCCGCCGCAGAACATCGAATGGGTAGGTGATGGTCTGCGCAACAGCACCGGAGACGGCACCAGCGCCTAATTTGCCGATGGCACCCGGGTCTTTCTGACCCTCGCGTGTAAACTTGGTACGGGCGATCTCGTACACCATGAAGTTAAGGCCAACATACGGTGCGACACCAGCCACTGTGGGAAGGATGCCACGGTATAGCGCCGGGAAACCGCCCTCGGTCTTGTACATAGTTACAAGCAGTGCCCACATGCCCGGTAGCTTCTGGCCAGCCTCCTTCTTGAGATCGGAGAACGATGCGGACTGGATGGATAGGCGTGTTCGGACGATATCGAGTGGGTAGGTAAACGTGACGGAGGTGATACCAGCAAGACCACCACAGAGTAGTCGCTGGTAGGCATCGAGAGGGGCACCTGGTTCGCTCTCGAAGAACTAAGGCAAGTTAGCTATGAAACTTTGGGACATACTATGGCCGTCGTCGTCTTTGCAGAAACCTCCGCATCCTTGTATATCTCCTCCCGGCTCACTTTGACCTTTCCATCGGCGAAGCTTCGGATCCTTCCCCACTTACCGCCCTCTCTCTTTCGTCCGCCCTTACCTCGTCCCATCCACCCCAATGTTTGAAAAGCAAGTCGCTCGCCGGAATCAAGAACACGCTGAACAGAAGAGAAATAGACGTACCCGCTTGTAGACGTTGTATGCGCTGAACTGTACGGCCGAGTATGGTACAATCCGTATGCAGTTGGTACCGTTTCCGGCCATGAATCCTC
>Ga0265798_10002969_pt1 | contig 24516 bp, 21 predicted proteins | sample P3T30metagenome_FD_192430 | JGI IMG/M metagenome (GOLD analysis project Ga0265798, IMG submission 192430) | Plant litter microbial communities from East Loma Ridge, Irvine, California - P3 T30 | ecosystem: Environmental > Terrestrial > Plant litter > Unclassified | place: USA: California...
CAGTCAGTCAGTCAGTCAGTCAGTCAGTCAAAGTGATTGAAGTGACTGGGTTGATTTGTTTGTGACTGTAGGTAGATGAGGGTATACGGTGCCCATGTGTTGAAATGTGGATTAGCAGTGTGGTAGAGATTATCTGGCGTGCAGGGTGACATTGATGGCTTTCCAGCGCAATTAACTGCAATACTGTGTAATAAGGCGAATGGCAGGGGCGATGATTACTAACAAGGATGAACGAGGGCTCTCTAAGCGCATGCTAAGATTAGAGCGAGGAGTGAAGTGAACGCCACCTGCTGTTGAGAAGCGGCTTGGCTTTTGCTGACCTTTCAATCCTTTGACTCGCCTGCTGCTGTGACGAGGAAGAATACACTTTTGTGGAAAATTCAATACCGCTGCTTTTACACTGCAACAAATAACAAGACTGCCTTGTACTCTCAGTATCAGAATAATACTACCGCTGTCATACAGTACTCCACCGGGCGGAGAAAGGCTTCCAGCAGCGGCGACGATCTCCCTTAGGCTGGGCTTCGGCGCTTGAGCCAGACGAGCGAGCGAGAGCCAAGGGAGCGTGCAAGAGGCAGACTGGAGGCACCGCTCCGCTCTCTCCCACATCATCACCACCCAGCCTCAACACCAACACCGACCCCTCAGCCACCCACTCCCACCCTCTCCTCTCCTCTTCACGACTCTGGCCTCACTGCATCATCGTCGCCAGCCTCAGCCATCGCGGCTCTACTCTCGACTCACTCCCGCCCCGACCTCTGCTGAGCCCCACGACACGGCAGCGCACTCCCAGGGACACCGCCTTTGTCCTTGACCCGTCCCATACTCGACTCGAAGCCATTCTCGCAAGGGACGCGGGCTTTGGAAAGACGACTCATCGACGCCGCTCTTGCAAACAAGCGACAGCGACAGTGACAGCGTCGCGCCGTGCTGACTGTTCGTCCCGGACCCAGCACCATCAGGTTTGCCCTCGATCCATCCAACAACAACCCAACCGAGCGCCACGCGCTCCCGAGCCCAGCGCAAACATGCGCGAGGTCAACTTCAGCATCCCAAACGCAAACAAGGCGTCCGTCAGCATCACCACCGCCCTCTATGACCGTCGAGCGCTTGACTGCACCTCGACCCTCCCCCTCATCAACTCTTTGAACAACCTCGCATACCTCACAACCTCGTCCGGCCGCATACGCGACATACTCACCGTCGATGGCGGCATCGAGCGCCTGGTATGCATTCTCAAGGAGGGCAGGAGCAAAGACATGATGGAGATGTGGAAGTGGAACCTGGCTTTCCAGTGTATCGTCAACATCGGCGTCAGGGGATCTGAGGCAGTACGGACCCGCGTCGTCGAGGCCGACATGGTCCCCGTCATCGCGACCATACTCGACAACTACTTCCAAGTCATCGACAAATGCAGGGAAAAGGCAGAGATCGAGAGCCGACGAAAGTGTCCTCTTGGTACTCTCGGCGGCTCGCGCAACAGCTTCTCTCGCTCTTCTTCCTCCCGCACCGATGCATACACCAATCGCTCGGAAAGAAGTAGACGGCACGTCCCACCTCCTATCTCGATTCCCGAACCTCGTGAGCAGCAGGAAGAGACTGGTTCTGCCGCTGTCACACCCACCGCAAACGCCGCAAACCTGTCCCTCAGCTCGCCGCCAGACAGGACAAACTTCCAGAGGCACCAACACCAGCGATCTCACAGCAGCCGCGTTCGCTTCTCATCTCCCGGAGCTGGCCCAAGCCGAGAGGCACTGGAGACGCCCATGACATCGGTCCCCTCGCAACAAGACAGCGGAGTCTCGTTCGGACTGAGGCCTGTCAGGGATGCAGACAGGCTGCCTTCGATGCTCCCTACCCTGCACGGTGAATTCAGCTCTCAACCGCAGTCCCCCACTACCCCCCACGCGCCAGTCACGCGACCTGACAGTCAGAGTCCGACCGGCTTGAGACGAGTAAGGCGGCCTTCTATCAGACACCAGCTCTCCATTTCCGGATCGGACGATGACGCTCAGCAAGACGAGGCAGGCTCCGAAGACACCGTTGAGCCAGAGGTACAACCAGAGCCGCACGTCGATATTCAATCGGACATCGTCATGCAAGATGTACTCGACGATGATACCATACTGGAGCCACGCGCAGACGCAGGTAACTTGGACGAGACCTTCAACATAAGCCACCGCCTCTCTACCGATGGCAGCGCGCTCAACCCGGTGACGACGCCTACACAAGCACAGAATGCGTTCCAGCCGAACCAGATGCCTGCTGCTATGAACCCGCTCAACGCAACTCCACCTAACCTACAGCAACCTCCCGCATGGCTACCTCAACGGAGCCTGCCACTCGATCGACCCGCACCCGCGCAGGTCATCGCCGCCATGCCCCGCGACGAAGACGTCCTCATGTCGCTACAGCTTCTTGCATACGTCTCCAAGTACTGCAACCTCCGATCCTACTTCCAACAATCACACCTTGTCCCGCGACTCAAGATCGGCAAAGATCTCCACCTCCTCGACCCCGATCACAACCCCGCAGCATCAGCTGTCGGTCCCTCACAGGATGAGCTCGATGAGGACTGGGATAACGAGTTTGTTGAGAAACCTGGCGAGATGCCATACAACATCTTCCCCCTCATCGAGAAATTCACCGCCAAACCATCGACTTCTTCCCGCCACTCGACTACAGGTCCCATGTCGCCCCAACAGGACGACATGTCTTACTGGGCCGGCGTAGTGATGCGCAACCTGTGCCGCAAGGACGATTCCCGAGGTGGCATACGACAATGCGCGTTCTGGCAATGCGGCAAGTGGGAAGAATATACACGGCAATTTGCCAAATGCCGGCGCTGCCGACGCACCAAGTACTGCTCCAAAGAGTGCCAAAAGGGCGCCTGGGGAAGCCACCGTTTCTGGTGCGTAGCAGCAGACGACGGCCACAACCGAGAGGGTGGCGGTGAGGGCAGCAGTGACAGACACCACCGCCCCCGCCACCACCATCACCACAACCACGGCCACTCGCATCACCACAGCCACAGCGGCGCTGTCGAGCGATGAAGTGGACCCTTTATTGGAGCAATTGGACATTTGTGTTTTCTTTTCTTTGTTTTTTACTCTCCTGATTGCAGCATTTTCTTGCGTAGCCTGCCTTGCTCTCTCTCTCTCTCTTGTTGAGGAAAGAAAGGATAGCTGATTTTCGATATGGACAGGACCTGGGAAAGGAAGGAAGAAGAATTATTCACGGGATGCATCAGCTTTACCATCAAATACCCGCGCTCGGCGCACAAACTATTGACTACTACCTATCTATCTATCATCTGTAACAGACATACAAACTTGGATGCAGTATCGCCTGTGGATGTACATAATAAGTGGCGTCCTTGGAATGATGGTCTATCTCCGTAGTCGTGTGTTGTGTACACATGGAAACATTATTAGGTGAGGGTTGTATGAAGAGTCGATTTCTGGTCACTGTGGTCGAATACTCCAACTCGGGTGTCTTTCAACAAATGCTGATAATTAGCCTACAATTCTCTTCGTCAAAATATCACAACTCATCCACCTTCTTGCGTCTCATTCTCTCCGAAACCCAAAAGTCAGGCAGAAACCCGTATACCAGGCAATCTCCAGCAGTTTCCAGTACCTCAGCAGTGATAATAATAAGCTCAGGGTTCATGCTCACGGGGTTGGATTTGCTTAATGCAAGTTGAGTTTGGACGTGACTCGTCGGTCGTACTCGGGCAGCAGTGGGGGAGATGGGCCTAGCGCACGAGGGAGGAGTGGCTTTACGTTAGAGTGACTTTCTTTCGCCAGCCTTCTTCTTCGCTCAAACGTGCATAGCATTTGCGTTTCCCATCTCTTTGCCACGCACTGTCTGTCACTCCACGACATAACATGGAAACTTCCCGAGGCTCTATTTTCCAAGGTCCCTGGACTTTCTGCGCCTTTGGACGAAGAACCACGCTGCCATCCCCTTTACTCTGAGCCTCCTGGACACGCGGCTGGCCCTCTGGCCGTCATCATATAGCGCCTGGATTATCGCCTGCCGAAATTGCTATACACTACAGGAGACTTGCAAAATCCCAACCTGAGGAGCCTTTTCGCGACATCAATCGAACATCACGGCTTGACTCAAATATCCCAAATAGACAGGCCTCGGCAGAGTGAGCAGCCATGACTACCATTCGTGACTTCTCCCCAGAAGTGCCTCGCACCACCCATCAAATCCACGGCCGCGAGCGCGCGAGCACCTGGAGCACAGTATCGGGTCGCCGCTCGGTCGAGCACAGCCGCCGAAGGTCGCCCCCGACCCGCGACAGCATAGCGATGGACCGACGCGGTAGCATCGCCTCGAGGGTCTCGTCAGCCGCCAGTAACAACGAGGGTCACATGCGGCATCGCCGGCTCGAGCGCACCAACACCATGAAGACTTACGACTCGGAACCCGAGAATGACGTCTGGCAGCAGCCTGGTGCCGAGCCCGGTATTGACGTTACACTGGAAGATGACAAGGTGCCCCCTCATCTCATCAACCTCATTGCACCGTGCGAGATCCAAATCGTGGACTTTTCGGAAACGAACATTGCTGTGCGAAAGGCGAGCAATGAGACCTTGAACGACATTCTCGAGTTGCCGAAGCCGGAAGACACCAAATGCCGATGGATCAATGTGAATGGTCTCTCTTGGGATGTGATCAAGCTGATTGGTAACCGGTTCCGCTTGCACAGACTGGCTATTGAGGATTTGATCCATACTCGCTCGCGTACAAAGGTGGACTGGTACAACGACCAGGCATGCGTGATTCTCACGTTGCAGAAGTTGGTGCGACTGCATCAACACGAGGACCACGAGGATTGCGAGGCACACGGAGACATGGAGTCTTCAAACGGCGGTGTCAAGGGCGGGTGGTGGCCCGGTCCTAGTGAGGCGGACAGGGAAAAGGGCGTTCTGCCTTCCTACCTTGACCGTGATCGCGACGGCAAGGTCGATGACTTTATCAAGGCCCACAGCACCACCTCGGAGCAGAGTCCAATCAAGGAGATCAGGACTTTACACCGCTACGAGAACGCGCAGAGCCCCAAGCATACGGCTTTCATGGAAAAGCATAGTGTGCTCTCCGGTGAGGACATGGTGGTCAGCGTTGAGCAAGTCTCGATCTTCTTGCTAGCCGACAACACCATTCTGTCGTTCTTCGAGCATTCGGCGGAAGATATCGAGGAGCCCATCTTGAAGCGTTTGCTGAGCGAAGAGACGGTCCTCCGAAGCAGCTGTGACGCTTCATTGGTCTTGCAAGCCATCATCGACGCGATTGTCGATTTGGCGATGAAAGTCGGCAATGCTTACAACAAGGCTCGAAAGGAACTACAAGTCGACGCAATGACAAACCCAAACATCCGCACCTCACGCGCCCTCCACGTCTTTGGCGAGGAAGTCGACATGCTCCAAAACCTCATCAAGCCAATCGTGCACCTCGTGAACGCGCTGCGCGACCACAACACAGACTCCAACATGCTCTCCTTCTCCGAAATCCACCTCACCGGCCCAAACACAACCTCCTACCCCGTCGAAAACCGGCAGCACAAAGAAAACACCCCAGCCAGATCCCAACCACTCCAACCCTCCAAGCCCACAAACAAACACCTCTCCCAAGCCGCCCAGCTGCGCGGCCGCTCCGCCAGCCCCAAACCAGTCCTCAGCCGCGCCGTCTCCGAAGCCCTCGGCCCCCTCAAGCGCAACCCGGACGCCGCCACCGTCCAGATCACCCCGCTGGCCCACACCTACTTCGGCGACGTCCTCGACCACTGCATCACCCTCATCCAGGCCCTCGAGCAAATGGACGCCTCGGCCGCCAACATCTCCTCGCTCATCTTCAACACCGTCGGCGCCCGCACAAACAACTTCATGATGATCCTCGCGTTCGTCACCATCTTCTACGCGCCCCTGACGGCCGTCAGCGGCTACTTTGGCATGAACTTTAGCTCGGGCGCGGGGCTGGCGCATGGGTTTTCGTACTACTTTCTTGTCGCGGTGCCGATTACGATTGCGAGTCTGGGCGGGGTTTATTTGTTTGTGAGTTGGGATGGGATGATGGGGTGGGCGAGGAAGAAGTGGAGGACTAGGCAGAGGAGGCAGATGAGGAGGCGGTTTATGATGAGGTCGTTAAGGCGGTGATGTCGTTAAGGCTTTGGTTTTTTTGGGGGGGTTTGCTTTGGCCATTGCCAACCGGTCGGAACGTTGTTGTCAGTTGTTGTCGGTCCGGAGCCTGTTGTTGTTGTTGTTGCGTCCCAGCCATATTGAGCGTTTTCCTTTCTTGCTTCTTGTATACAGTAGCGAGCGTTCTGTATAGATTTCCACCTTCCCAATATCCCTACGGCACCTTTTCTCAATCCCTTCCTTGCTTGCTTGGCCTGCCCTCCTCCTTCGTCTTCTCTTCAATGATACTTTCTTACCCCAATCGTTCTCGAGCTCTGCATGCGGGCGTGGCATACTACTACTACTACTATACATACATACATACGAATACCAGGTTTTAGTTCTTCTCTCTGACTTACAACAAAACATCACACCTCCTATGTGGCGTAATGGAGAGGCCAGCTGTTTATACTATATCCAACTAGCGAAAACGTTTATGGCTATGGTAGTCAAGTCCGTGACAAATCAGTATGTAGAGAAAGAAACCACAAACGCCGGTTCTTGAAGTGGCTTGGATGTCTGCAAAAAATTGAACGAATGACCAAATCGTAAGATTGCAAAAACGTGGAAATCGACGGGGAAAGCATACCAGATTCAAAGGAAGAGTATACCCAATAATAACATGGATATAGGAATCTCATACAGCCACAAATATGGTTCCAACTGATCCACAGGATTGTGATGATGGTCGTTCGATGCCGGACCAACCCTAACCCTACTTACCCCAAACATGTCTTCGTGGTTCTCGTCTCACATACGTACATAGACGTCAACGCATTTGTATAGATATGTTTGGTGGTTTGGTGTTTAGTCTCAAGCACACTGGGGGGGCGGGCTATTCCCCATTCGCATATGAATTCGACTTTCTTTATCCTTCATTTGGTTATACAAATTCATCTCTGACTGAGCTTCGTGAAACAACACTGGGAGACTAGAAGAAGCGAGAAAAGTAGACGACAGCTCGCCGCAAATACCACCACCGTCCCAATCTCTCGCCACGACCTGCTTCAAGAAGGCAAAGTGTTGGGAGTCTGCACACTCAGCGCCGACCCAGGCGTCGGCCGCAGGGTAGAAAGCGGGCTAGCAGCATTCAAATTCTGCCTCACGTTCCGCAACATATCGATGGTCCACCTGCTCTGGGTGGTCTGCACTTTAACCTGCTCGAGCAGCATCTCGATCGAGTCGAGGGTGTAGTCGGCGTCCTCGCTGTCGCCGAAAGCCGTGGGCTGCTGCAGCTGCATCTGCAGCACGACGGCGTAGCAGGCGATGAGGTACTGCGACTGGTACCAGCCGATCAGCTGCGGGTGCGAGCGCAGGCAGGCGACGATGAGCAGGGCGTTGTGCAGGCAGTTGCGGCTGCTCTCGAAGACCCAGGTCTCGAGGTCGCTGAGGTCTTGCAGCGAGTCGTCTGGGGTTTTGGGCGGGGTGGCGCAGCGCTCGATTTCCTTGTGCAGCAGGAAGTAGCAGACTGGCCGGTTCAACATGAAGTGGCAGAAGTAGTATCTGATTGCGAGGTTGACCTGGCGGGGGTGTAAGTGTGTGTCAATATGGGGTAGATTTTAACAGTATTGCGTTTACCCACCTTGTACGACGGAATGATCTGTGTGAGTAGTCCGTATGCGGCGATTGTTCGTGGAAATTGGAGCTCTATAGGGAGGCTTCGGTACCAGAACTCCAACTCTGATGTGAAGTCAGAGATGGGCCTCCCAACAAATCGCGGGTTGCTGTACGAGTTGTTGATCATATAAATTGTCGTCAGGATTCTGTTCTGGCACAGTCGCAGCCATAGAGTCTGATCGAGGAACAGCGGCACTTGCTGCTCCGGAGCCGCGGCGTACAGAGGGATCTGCATCTGACTGCCATTCACATTACCACTGGTATCGAAGAACAACTGGCTCGTGTCTGCTGTAGGTTGTCCATCAATCTCAGACAATAGATCACTCTCCATCAAGAAATGCATCTTTGCGATGAACGACGCTGGACCGAGAGAAAGCCTCGAGCGCGTCCACGTCGAAGTCAAACTCAGCCCAACTTGGCGTAATATGCCAATGGCGTGAAAGGGCCGACCGTACATGATCTGCAGCTGTACTGCGACCATGAGCTTAGTGTTCAGCATGAAGTCTTCTGCCTGTGAGTGGACAGTCCACAATCGAGTAAGGGCCAACTGGAAGCACTTCCAAGAACTTGCAGTGGTTCCGTAATCGCTACTAGGATCCGGACTGAGATAGTGAAACGCAACCGATAGCAGGAGCAGTAGCGTCATCGAGAGTTCGCTCAGTTTGAGGTACCCGCCGCCGTCGTCGGGTTTCCGCATGGGTATTTGACTCATTGCATTCTGCAGCGAGTATGTGGGAGTCATCTGCAAGAGGAAGATGATCGTTTGGGGGACCAGGTTGGTCTGGTGATACAGTCGTTGGACATACTCCACTATGATGTGCGGGCGTACCGTGGCATCCGCAGCGTCGGCGAGGTTCTGCTCGAGACTGTGATCTGCTTCGTCACACTGTCTTTGGAATTGCAAAGGGTCGAATCCGTCGAGAGAGAGATTTATCCTCAGGCGCGGCCAGTATTGATAGAGCTTGTGCGAAGCCGAAGTGTGGAAGCTCGGCATTGGTACACGTTTGAAGGCGCCATCTTCTTCCGGGAAACCGACACTTGCATGTCTTGCCATCGATGCTGGCGGAGATAGCTTTTGTTGCTCGAGCGCCTGTAGCCGTAGTTCGACAGCATTCAGTCGGTTGGTCAGGGCAGGGTCGCTGCAGTGGACGTCAGCTTAGAGTAGAAATTCCAATTCCAATTCCATTTTGCCACGCTCGCTTCTCAGATTTAGTGCTGTGATGCTGTGATAGGCTCTGACACGGCTTTCACTTTCATGATTTGTAACACAACAGTCGTGATGCAGCGACGATGTTGAAAGATGAAAGAATGAATCGACCTACTTTTCTGGCGCGCTGGCTGGCGTCCGGTAAATACAGTCCAACTTTGCATTGGAGCAATGGGTGCAGGTCGGTCTCCTGCCGTCACATCGGGACCTACGAGGGATGTCAGATACCGACACGGCGGAGCTCGGGTGGTTGGTGGCATGGGAAGGCTGATATACTTTCTCCGTCTACACGTGTCACAGGCCAGGGAGATCTTACTGCGCACAGCGCGGCCGTCTCCCACAGGACTCTCAGCTTCGAAAGTTGTGGCCATGAGAACCCAAGCTCATGGCAAGCGACGTGTCCGTGCTGGATCCGGACGGCAGGCTGCTGCCTCGCTGTGGGAAAAGCGTGGAAATAATGTGCAAGTGATGGTGAAGGCGGCGGCGGCAAGATGCGATAAATCGGCAACAAACAATTAAGGTCGCGAATAGCGGCGGTTGTTAGCTGTCTAGTTAGGCGATCTTTAACGATGCCCGGCCTTGTTCAACGGCCATTCTTAGGTGCTTTTGGAGTTCATGCTTGGCGGTGTGCTGGCTATGCTCGAAGTCGCTTAGTCTTGTCTGCAAACAGCCCTTGTCGGACGAGATCGAGATGTAGAGAAGCGGAAGAGAAGAAAACACTCTCTGCACCACTCCAAATCCTCCTCGAAATGTCGTCGCGCCTAAGTTACCGCCTGTATCACGTTGAGCCATTTGGTGATTAGCCAGGAGGTCAGCCTCGTTGGCCGTATGCGGCGTGCTGCGTGCTGGCTGCAGTCTGCACTTCCCATGTCGACTCGCCTGCTTTCGACAAGCTAATCAACTGGCCACTCTCGACTATGCGTAATAATGTAATCTCATGTGCTAGGTGGTTCGATTTGGCGTTCCTACTTGCTGCACTTTTGCACATACTTGTCCCCTCCGTAATGTATAGTCTTCGAGAGATCGAGGCTCACGTTAGCGAGCGACTCACAGTCTTTTTACGATAATTCGAGTAGCGGGACGAATCAAGAAAAAAGGCGTTGTCATCATGTGTTGTTTCGATTTCAAGCTCGAGTAAGCCACGGAGTGCTTGAGATTCCAAGCGAAGAGCCGCGTGATCTAGGTGTATGCGCATGTTTAGATTTTCTGATCAACTTTCACATTCGACAACCACAACAAGTCGAGTACTTGACTTGAAGATTTGTGCATAATGGCAAACGGGTGATTTAAAACCACTCACGACAACGAGAAAATAAAACATCATCTTCCATCTTGATGTCACACGAAACTGTCGCGGTCAGCTGCACCTTTCCAGCGGGCGCTGCCGAACGTGAGCTACTTTGAGCTACTTTTAGTGCAGTCTATATGATGGGGTGTGTTATCGTCTGGCCCAACTCCCACCACCACACCGAAACATAAGTCACTAAACCCCCATCGTTCCTAAACCCCTAAACCCACCAAACGAGCCCATAGATCATACCAATAACAATGGACCACTCCCACCACGCAGCCATGGACCACAGCCACATGGACCACGGCGACATGCCAGGCCACGACATGCCCATGTGCTCGATGAACGTAAGCTCTATATGCCGCGCGCGAGTCCTCGTTTCCACCAAAAAAATAAAGGTACTGAAGAAACACTGATGTGTGTAATTGCGATTCTCAGATGCTCTTCACCTGGGACACCACCAACCTCTGCATCGTCTTCCCCAGCTGGCGCGTAACCGGCACCCTCTCCCTCATCGTCTCCCTGCTCGCCGTCGTGGCGCTGACGGCCGGCTACGAAGCCATCCGCGAAGCCTCGAGGCGCTACGAAGAGAGGTGCGCTCGGAATGTGCAGGAGGCACCTCGTAAGTTTCTTCTTTCTTTCTTTACTTCCCTGGCCCAAATCCCCCCCATCATAGTAAAATTTTGTGTTTTGTTGTTGTAGGCAGGTGTCTGGTTTTTTTTTTGTGGGAATTTCTATAAAAACTCCTTCAAAAGAACCTTGCTTACGCAGTCTTGTTCTTGCGCCGCGAAAAAAGACGACATCGAACGAAGCTCACTCCTCACTACTCTGGCAGGCAATGCCGTCGCGGCGGAAGAGAAGAAGGGCAAGACAGTCAAGGCCGCGCTGTACGGCGTGCAGGTGTTTTACTCCTTCTTCATCATGTGAGTTTATATTTTTGCCCTTCTCTTGTGTCCAATCGATTTGACTAGGTTGGCTACCTGCAAGGTGTCCGCTTATCCTATTTTTCGTCCGCGACGAAGGGCACAGCTGACAAAATTGGCACTGCGACAAATAGGCTTCTATTCATGACCTACAACGGCTGGATCATGCTGGCAGTGGGTGTCGGGGCGTTTGTTGGATATCTCTTGTTTGGAGGCTCTAGTGCTACGAAGAGCGCTGCTTGCCATTGATTTTTTTGGGTTCTATGCATTCCATCATTTGGATTGGATTGGATTGGACTGGATTGGGTTAGATTGAATTGGATATTCCACGACTCGACTACAGCCCCCTCCAAGCAACCTTGGCCACATGATCCGCCCGCTTCCGCGTACTCTTTACCAACCCCAGATAGCGTAACTCGGCGAGCCCGCGCTGGAACAGAGCCATGAGCTCGCCCTCTTCCTTCTCACCCCCCATTACCGCTTGGAAAGCTTGCCATAGATCGCTGATGTTGATGAGTGAGCCTGACTCCAAGTAGAGCTGGTATAGCATAGCCGCAGCCGGTTGCGTAGACGACAAGGTAGCCTCGTCGCCCTCGCCATTCTCCGGAGCGCAGCAGTCGCAGTCCAGGTAGTCGTGCGGCGAGCTCAGCGCTCGTTCAATCGCGTGGCGCGGTCGAGGTGTGAAGACTTCTCTGTGCGGGGATTTGAGGTCGTAGAGGAAGATCTCGTGGAAAGGCAAGTCCTGCGGGTCGACCAAAGTGGTGTTGAGGAATGCTTCCAGGTGATTGCTGAACTCCCGGAGGATGTCCGTGTACATCGAGTCGTCGACCGAAAGCTGCGACTTTTGTTTGCTCAGGTGCACTTTTTGGGCGACCACGGTCGTCCTGACGGTGGAGGAGCCGATGTCGTCTGCGCTTCGGAGGGGCTGGGATTTGTCTCTCTGGCCGGCAAACACGCAGTCCAATCGACATCGCATCTTCGTCACATCAGAGCTGAAGATGGGAGAAACGGTTTCGGCGCCGGATGATACTATGTCCATCAACACGGTCGCCATGTCTGATTGTGCCTTGCGGACGGACATGAGTAAGGTTCTTATCATGGCAGAGCCGCGGAGCTTGCACGACATGGCTTGTATGAGCAAACTCGACTTGGGAGATGTTGGTGTGTTGGGAAGGCACTCCTGGATAGCTCGAATGACATCCAGAGTCGTGGTAAGCTTGCAAAGTGCTTCCTTCCCCTTTTGGATCTGCTGTTTTGCCTCGAGGAGAAGCTGTTCGTCGGACTCCAACAACTTGCGCACCCGCTCGGTGTCCTCCTTATTTTCCAGAATTGTTTGGACCCATGTGCGGAAGGATGGCAGATTGCGCAGTGCCTCGAAGTGATCGTCCGGAATGCTGTTGAGCTTGATGTTGGGGTCCAGGAAGATGCTCAACGCGTTGGCGTAGTAGGAGGACATGTAAGCGTATTCGACAACATCGACCAATTCGTCAACGCTCTGTATGTAATCGCTTTGACGCTCAAGGGCTGAAGCGAGGAGTGTCGGACCCAGCCAGAGTCGGGCCTCAGGGTGAGTGATTGCGGAGAATACAAGCTGGGTCTCGGCAGAAGATGGGGCTGCGTCGAAGAGTCGTCCATCCAGGCAGCGCACTGCACTTCGAGATAACCGCTGCTGGAGGAACTCGACTGAGGTGGCAACGTTGAACAAGCATACAAAAGGGATCCGGTCGAGCCAGCTGCTCATGAGTTCGATAAGCTCGGAGAGGAGGCTGCTGCTCAACGCTTCCGTGTCGGGGAATGAAACAACGACCTGCTCAATCTTGCGGTCTCGTACGTGTTCGTATAGAATTTGGAGGTCGTAGTTGAGGAGTCGAGGTCCTTTGCGGCTGGTGAGAGCTAGCTCATCATCTTCGTCTTCCTCGGCTGTAATTGCTGTGGCTTTCTGGATGAGCGTCTTCAAGACAGCCTTCAGATGAGGGGCAGAGCCTGAATCCAGAGGTACGTAGATTCGTCGCTTCTGTTTCTGGACCGCATCTGCAACACGTTTTGCTAGTGAATTTGACGAAGCTGAGCCAGGCCCGCTGAGAATGATTCCGGTGGGGATGCGAGATGTCGATGACTTTTTCACAATCTCATCTAGGTAAGACGTCACTTCATCTAGAGTTTGAGAGTGGATGCTTGCGAGGGTGTCCTGGGAAGGTCAGCCAAATTCCGAACATCTTCTCACTTGCAAGTACCCACATCTATTCGAGACTGCTGACTTTGCCAGGCATCTTGGTAGGCCTTCTTCCGCAGCTGCCATGAAGCGTGGAGTCCATGTTCCTCGGTTTTGCGCTTCTTAGCGGGGCGTGTACTTTCAGGTTGGAAGACGTAGCACTTCTCATATTCCATGTTGACTGTCGAGTTGTCGTGCAAAGGGGCGGCGGAGAATGCAGTGGTATAGGTCTGTGTCGAATTTTTGGAAGCTCGGACAAAGATGAGGGGTTTCACAGATTGGAGTGGCTAAACTAAGAGGGCGAATAGAGATCCGATTGGTATATCCGACTCGATGTCAAGATATGTCGATGTCAGGAAAGCCGTAAAGGGCAAGCGCGAAACGCGATCAGCAAAGAGACGCGCAATCACGTGATGGGCTATCGGCCTTCAATCAGTCCGGCTATCAAGATGGTTGGCCGTGCCGCTGTTGGCCGTTGGATCCACATTGACGATCACGTCAAGATAAGAAGTGGAAGATACATCAAGACGCGAGGCGAACATGCCTTCCTTTCGTTCTGTTTTAACGTTACGCTCTCACGTAGCCCTCCAACCTTGAAATCATGAACGAGAAAACATTGCCACTGCAAGAGCAGCCTCAGCCGCCTCGTCCGGCCTCCAAGCCAAGACGTTTCGCTGGTGTCTTGCTTCCTCTTGCCCTCGCCGCCTACTTTCTGACATCGTCAACGCCCCAATGGCCTTTGACCTCAGGCAACACTGAACTACAGGCCCCGAAGTGTGCGCAACCTGCACCTCTTTTTCCGGGCAACGACGACGAGGTTAACCGTGCCTACGACCATGTCTCCTCGGAGTCGTTCAGAAATGGCACGATCATCCGTCTGTCTGGAGCTGTCAGAGTCCCGACCCAGAGCTTTGACGACATGGGAGCTATTGGCGAAGACAAGCGATGGGATGTCATGTACGACTTTGCAGACTACCTCAAGAACACCTTTCCCCGGGTTCACAAGGATCTCAAGGCCGAGAAGGTCAACACCCACGGCCTGGTCTACACCTGGGAGGGCTCCAACAAGGACTTGAAGCCCACTCTTCTCATGGCTCACCAGGATGTTGTGCCGGTGCCCGACGCTACCGTCGACGCCTGGACTCACCCACCTTTCGAGGGCGTCTACGACGGCTCGTACATCTGGGGCCGCGGTGCCTCTGACTGCAAGAACCAGCTCATCGCCATCATGGAAACCATTGAACTCTTGCTCGACGCCGGCTACAAGCCCAAACGCAGCATCGTCCTCTCCTTCGGCTTCGACGAAGAAATCTCCGGCCGTCAAGGCGCCGGCCACCTGGCGCCCTTCCTCTTCGAACGCTACGGAACCGACGGCATCGCCGTCGCCGTCGACGAAGGTTCGACTTTTGAGAAAGTCTGGGGCCAGACCTTTGCCAAACCCGGTGTTGGCGAAAAGGGCTACACCGACGTCCACGTCGTCGTCCGCATGCCAGGCGGCCACTCCTCCATCCCCTCCGACCACACCAGCATCGGCGTGGCCTCGGAACTCATCCAAGCGATCGAGGCACAGCAATACCCAGCCCACCTCGTTGAAGAGAACCCCTACCTAAGCCAACTCTACTGCGGCGCCGAGCACGCGCCCGACTTCCCCAAGAAGCTCAGCAAGCTGCTCGCCTCGCGCGCCAAATCCCAGCAGCAGCCCACCTGCCAGAAGAAGAAGAAGCCCACCGACCGCCTCGCCCTCGAAGCCGGCAAAGCCGGCCCCGGCACAAAGTACCTCATGCAAACCTCGCAAGCCGTCGACGTCATCTCCGGCGGCGTCAAAGTCAACGCCCTGCCCGAGCGCACCGAAGTAATCGTCAACCACCGCATCAACATCGGCGAGAGCCCCGAAACGGCCTTTGACCACATGACCTCGCTCGCTAGCCCGCTGGCGAAGAAGTACAACCTGACCCTGCACGCCTTCGACGGCACGGCGGAAGCGCCCCTCTCCATCTCCCTCTCCAAGTCGCCCAACACGCTCGCCGTCGCGCCCGTGACGCCCACGGACGTCGACGTCGTCTCGCCGTACGCTGTTCTCGCGGGCACGGTCAGGGCGGTTTATGGCGAGGAGATTGTCGTCGCGCCGGGCATCATGACTGGCAACACGGACACGCGCTATTACTGGGATTTGACCAAGCATATCTTCCGTTTCGGGCCCGGGTTCGATGCCGAGTTGGATAATGGGATGGGCAGCATTCATACTGTTGATGAGAAGGTTAGCGTGACGAACCATGTCAATGCTGTCAAGTGGTTCATGTTGTTCGTGAGGAACATGGATGATGCCGAGCTGGAGATTTGAAAGACGAAGATAGCAGGGAATTGGTTCGACTTGGCAAAGGACTCGTGTGTGTTGGAACGAGGTGTAGAGGCTCTGTCAACGTAGTCTATGTAGCCCTTGACGGATCAATACACGCATTGAACGAACATACCGAAATGAGCTGAGATGGGACTTCATGTTCCGTGTTTAATGTTCTTCGACCCTATCGACTGAAGTCCCGACGAAGAAAAACCTCTCACCCAAAAATCGATCTCAATCATTTTACTCAAACCACATCTCCCAACCCGACAAACCTCCTAATCCACCCCAGCACAGTCCGATGCCACACCAGACTATTCTCCGGCTTCAGCACGAAATGGTTCTCATCCGGGAACGTCAAGAACCGGCTCTCAACCCCCCTAGCCTGCAGAACATTAAAAGCAGCCAACCCCTCCGAGATGCAAATCCGGTAGTCTTTGGAATTGTGGATGACGAGTTGCGGGGTGGACCAGTGGGACAGGTGTTCGGCGGGGTCCCAGCGGCGCCAGGCGTTGGTGGAGGATTGAGAGAAGGGGTGGGATGGAGGTTGGGATTTTGGGTTGGTGGCGGTCGTGGTGGTGTTGCTATCGCCCGGCCGTGAGAAGTGCGTGTGGTCCCAGGGTGTTCCGCCGAGGTCGTAGAGGGGGAAGTAGAGTTCTTCGGTGGAGAGCATGTTTGCGCAGCTGAAGATGCCGTCGTGGCAGACTAGGGCTTTGAATTTGCGGCCGAGCGGGTGGCCTTGGATCCCTGTTGGTTTGGGGAAGGTGAGTATGTCAGTTTTGTCCTTTTTCCACATTGTGAAGTTTTGGTTTTGGTTCAGAAGGATTACAAAAACACTTACAGTTCATCATGTACCCGCCATAGCTGGCACCGAGCGCAACGGCGCGCTGATTATCGGCTTCAAGGAGATGCTTGCCCACCCACTCGAACGCATTCCCAATGTCAACCAATGGATCGCCTCCCCAGTTCTTGTTGATGGCGTCTGTGAAAGCCTGTCCGTATCCCGTTGAGCCCGTGATGTTGGGCGTGATGACGATGAAGCCTTGCTCGGCGAAGACGGCCGGGTTCCATCTCGTCGACCAGCTATCACCCCAAGCGCCCTGCGGTCCGCCATGGATGAGGTATGCTACAGGGTATTTCTTTGAAGAGTCAAAGTTGCTGGGCTTGATGACCCAGGAGTGCACCTTTTTGTTGATCTTGGGGTTGCTGGCTGGGGTCCAGATGGAGGAGACTTGCTGTTCTTTCAGCCCGAATTTGTTCCCGTGGTTCGAGTTCGAGTGGCTCCATACTGTGAGAGGTGTTGCTTCGGTGGTCAGCTCGTGCTTGATGATGGCGAAGGTCGAGTTGTCTATCAGTGAAGTGGCCGTGTAGAAGATCTCTCCAGGATCTCTCAGCGGTACAACATCGCCAACGGAACCTTTCTTTGTAAGAGGGTATGGAGTCTGCTGTCCCGATCGGATTTCGAAGATCTTAGCATGACCTTCATCTTCGGCGGTGACCAACAGAGCTTTCCCATCGCTACTCCAAGCGATTGACGAAGGACTGCGATCCCAACCAGTCTGAGAAGCGACAAGATCATGCTCGCAAGAAGCTTCCAATTCGTCCGCCTCCAAATCTCCCAGCACAAAAATTCGGTTCTGATCGGACTCATACCCATTTCGTTTCTGGGACAGAAATGCCACGTGAGATCCGTCAGGCGAAAAGACAGGCGCCGTCGAAGCACCTTCGAACCCCTTGACGTTCACTCTCTTCGGTCCTGCTGTCGGCTCCTGGGCCCACGAGTCCACATTGACCAGGTACACATTGCATTTTGTGTTCAAAGCAGGGTTGAGATCCGGATCTTTCGAGACGAAGGCGATGCCGCCGCGCGGGCTGAGGTCGAAGTTGTCTACACCACCAAAGGGCTTCATCGGGGATTCGAGATTCTTCCCGCCCTTAAGAGCGTTGGTGAGAGGCGAGAGTCGGAATCGCCCATCGTCGTCGTTGCTCTTGCTGAGCTTACCGTACCAGAGGGAATTCTTCTCCTTATCTTCATACGAATCCCAATGCCGGACGTACAGACCAGTGTACAGTCTTCCTGTACTGTGGGACTTCTCGGCCTTCTCTGGGTTGAAAAGTTCGCCTTTGGTGTCCGCTTGTGCAGACAACACCACAGCGTACTCGTCTCCACCATCATCATCATCATCATCGCCAGCATCAATCCTCTTGACTTTCAAATCCGAAGCCGGAGCAGCAATAGTCCCCGCGCAACGAACCCATTTTCTCTCACCCTCACCCTCACCCTCACCGCCCTTAGAATTCCCCTTCAAAGCCTCACCAACGCTCCCCACACAAACCTCCGTCTCGCCACCCTCCTTGCCCCTCAGCCAAACAAACGCATCTTCGTCCAGCCAATTCAACCCGTCAACCGCCTCATCAAGCAGCAGCGTACTCTCGTTCGTCTTGGTGTTCAAGACCCGGAACTCGTGGGTCTTGCTGTGAGACTCGAAGCTATACGCGTTGACGGTGAAGAGCACGTGGGAGCCATTGGCGTTTGGGACGCCGGCTGAGCGGCGGGGGGCACTGAGGAGGACTTCGGGGGTGAATTGCGAGGCTTTGATGGTCATTTTGGTTTTTTTAGTGTTGATGTATAGGTAGACCAAAGTATTGTGGAGTGGTGAAGTGCGGTCAAGGTGTGGTGTAGTAGTGTTCGGTATGGTTCTAGATGCGGGGCAACATCAAGGTGTTCGCATGCATGCTTGCGTGTTAGAGCTGCTCCGGTAAAGCTAAAGGACCAGATACCAGCAACCTTCGGGCAGTATACATCACTTCTTATCGTTATTCTACTTAATTAATACGGCAAGTCACACAAAGAGATACGCCGCGTCCAGAGCGTTTTGCAACGAAATGTGGGCTATCGGCATAGACTAGAGCTGTTCAAGGTGGAAGATGAGACGTACTTGTGATGGTCTCTGAGCCATACCTACATGGCGATTGCTTTTTCCTTGGTAACAGTGATCAATACAGTAGATGCTTCCGAACGAGTACTCTTCTTGCAGCCTCATGTGAACCATCGGTTTCTTTCTCCACTTCGCTCAAGGGCCGGAGACCGCTCTGACCGACTCTGTGTGTAATCACTGCCTCATCCATTCCCCCGATCCCTTCGAAAGTGAAAAAGACACGTCGATGTTGGGATAAAATAAATATGATGCATTTGGTATGTTTCTGATTCGTGTAATCTCATTTCAGTGTGTCCTGCCCTCATGCAAGACAAGACGGCCAAGCACGTCTTCGTTTCCCAAAGCGCCCATCTACTTCGAAGCTCTCGGGTCGTCCCTCCTCATAATACCCTCAACAGGTCCAAGAAGTCTCTGGAAGCCATCCTTGCCGAGTGTGGCGACCTTGACCTCACTCTTGCTGATGACGCTTGCGGCACGAGGCTTATCCTCGAGAAGTGCGAGCTCACCAAAGTAGTCGCCCTTGCCGTAACTCTTCAATGGCTTGTCCTCGCCACGCTTGAAAGCCTCGGCGTCGCCGCTCTCGAGGATGTAGAATTTGTCTCCGACATCGCCCTCCTTGATGATGGCGCTTCCGGCAGGGTATTTGTGTGTGTCCAGAGCATCAGCGATCTTGGAGCGCTCGTATGGAGTCAAGGTGGAGAAAAGAGGCACCTCCTCCAGGAAGGACTCGTACATGCGGCGGCGCTGGAAGGCGGAGTCCATGAGGATGCGGCGGAAAGTGATGCGGTCGAGCTGCCACACGATGCTGGGCTCGGTGCTGACAACCGTGGCTGCGCGAGGTGCATTATACATCAGAGCCAGCTCACCGAAGGAAGTACCAGGGCCGGAAGAAGCGACCTTTGCGCCCATGCCATCCGGGCCGGGCTCGACGTGGCCGGTCTTGGACACGTGGATGTCGAAGTTGCCGCTTTCGACAATGTAGAAGTAGTCACCTGCATCGCCCTGCACGATGATGCGAACATCCTTGGCGGGGAGTTTGCGCTCTTGCAGCGCTGCCAGGACTTGATCGGTCTGCTCGTCGTCGAGGTGTGAGAAGAGGAAGTTGTGTGCTACTGCGGAACGCAGACGGGACTCTTGCTGCTCAGTCTTGGGGTAGGTGGGAGCCTTCCAGTGAGCATCATCTGCAGAGGATGGCGCCAGTGACTCGGCCGAGACGGAGGTCCGGCGGTTCACGTTGTAGTTGCTTGGGAGGGACTGTGGGATGTCCATGGCGCCGGCAGAGACGGAGGCAGGCGGACTTGTCTGTGATCCCGCGGCAGGACTGAAGCCAAAGTTGCCAAAGGCTCCGCCAGATGAAGAGGCGTTGGCGTTGTTTCTGGCATTGGCAGGGAAGGAGGAGGCGGTGGGCGAGGCGAAGTCATTCTCCTCCTCTTCGGCGACCGAGTGCATGCCTCTGTGGCCAGGAGACGCGGCAGGCGAGTTGCCGCCGAAGGGGTTGTTGCCCGGGAAGGAGTTCTCAGCCATTCCCGACTGGTTGGAATGTCGCTGGGAGAGGAGGAATTCGGCGCGCTGGCTCTCGAGACGGCGGAGGAAGAAGTTGGCGCAGAACTGCAGGAGGTCGCTGGGCTTGTTCTTGAGGACTTCGCGGTCGAGGGCGCGGATTTCGTTGGAATAGTCGCTTGGGAGAGCCATGATAGGCCGGAGTGGATGTGCTGGTGTCGTTGTGGTGATGCTGGGTTGCTGCTGTGAGGGGCGGCACAGAGAGGGCTAGCACTTGTGGGTCACGAATGAGATCACTCTGAGGCTTGCTGTGGAGGTGAGGCGTTTCTGGCTTGGGTGTGGCGGTCGATCTGTGGCTGAGTTTGGCGACGGAAGATACCTTGATGGAGTGGTGTGGTATGGAAGGGTTTGTGTTTGTGAGTGAGGTGAACTGTCTTGTTGGAAGCTGTCTCTTTCTTATCGTGTTGCATAGTATCTTTAGGCGAGGCAGGCAACAGCGCGGGGAGGCGAGGAAGGTACTATTCGCATGCGATATCAATAACGCACTGGATTCCCGCTGCTAACATTGAGGACACACATGTATTGTGAGTATCCATCAATCCTTCAATACCGTAAAACCATATGCCTTCTGGGAAGCGAGGCCGACTAGATAGCTGGCTGCGTTTATATGCTGTTCCTTCTACAACGCCCTCATACCTGGTCGAGCCAGCTCACAGAGCTATACGTACATCAACATACAGCGGATGTCATCTATCTGTTGGGGCTCGTGGCTATCAATCAGATGGACATGGACGTGGGCGAAATGAGTGACTCGATGGCGGAGTTCTAGGATTCGACTCTGGCGACATACCGTACCTTCTACCTGAGACTGGAACCAGAGACCATTCAGTTCATCACCCCTTTGAGATGGTGATGGCGACCTTGCAGATTAGCAACATGTTTCTATAGTAGCGGGGTATGTCGATTGTCCTATCAGTCGGTAACCAGGTCCTCTGGTCGTTTCTCCCCATTCCCACCTCTCTGTGGCATTCCTATCTCAACGTCAGGTTGAAGCGGCCTCACATCCGGAGACAACATAACGCGGTGTACAACGACTCTTCATGCTCGCATGTGTACACTACTCTTGAACTCCACGCTTCCAACTCCGGGGTGTTGTCGTCACGGGAGCTTCGATCAGGCGATTGTGTCTCACTCCCTACCGGTGTCCAATGGCTCGTCTCGTCATAGCCGTTGGTATATCCCGAGTCGCAGACCGTCTACCTTGGCTCCAAGACACGTCAGCCAAGTGGGACGCAGGTACGTCGAGTATGGAGGAAGTATGGCGAGTATCGTTCAAGATTGGAGACGACTACCTGATGTGCATGCAGCTCGACAGTCGAAATTAAGGCGCTCGCGGAGATTGCACTGCCTCACGAGCATCTCAAGTACTGAATGATTCCTTGAACTTGGCCCAGAAAGACAAGGCAGAGCCTGGGATACACCGAGTCTAGCAGTGTCCCTTCAACTGGCTAGAGTCATTGCACGCAATCTTGTTCGGCGGTCACGCACACGAGGTCACCAAGGGTCAGACAGCTTCGGATGCCATGGTTCGACTAAAAAGCCTAAACCTCGCTCGACTCGCACTTTGGCGTGTCGGCCGCGGCGAAAAGGCAGAGATAGCACGACCGTTAGGGCGGCTACAGCTGCAGGGCAGGACAGCGCATTCACTTTGCCAACGCGACTGCAGCATAGGTACTACTGTAGTACTGAACTGTTCACTCACCTGAAAGTTCGAATACACCGGCACAGCTCTGTTCATCACTCTTCCAACAACACTGCCATTGCCGTACTCAATCAATTAGTATCACAACTCGACATTATTACACCCCCACACACACGGCAGCCTTGTTCCCAGCCACCTACAGTATCCATCTCGGCTAGCTTCCAGCCTCCTCTCCCCTCACACGCCCACGAGCAGCGCTAGCGCATTGCTATCTTGGTCGCATTATTCGCCATCCATTGTTGCGCTCGAGTGTCCAACCTTGCACTCACATCCACCGCGTACTTTGCGCGCCGACATCCACGCTCACTACCAGTACCAACACACCACATCCAGTCATGGCATACACCTTCCGATGGTACGTCGCGGTCCCACTACACCACACCACGCCTGTTTCAACCCACGAGAGCTCGGTCAGGCCTGCGCGTCATGACCGGGGCTACAGCCTACCGTGCTACGCTAGACTACCACTTGCTGTTCCGCAAATCTCGACCTGTGCTGACCGCTGCTTCTATTCCTTTCTATTAGGGAGCATCCTGCTGAAGAAGTCTACGTTACCGGCACATTCGACAACTGGTCCAAATCTGTCAAACTCGACAAGAACGGCTCCATCTTCACAAAGACCGTCGACATCCCCAACATCAAGGCCAAGGTTCAATACAAGGTGCGCACATGGAACTCGCTCGCGGCTGTCAGCAGCCGACAGCTTCACATTCTCCCCTCAATTGCCCGCTGACATGCCCGCGCAGTTTGTCGCAGACGGAGAGTGGAAGCACGATCCCACCGGCAGCATCGACACCGACCACGAAGGAAACGTGAACAACGTCATCTACCCCGAAGACCTCCAACCCACCCTGTCCTCCGCCGCAATGTCGTCTGTCGCACCCGAGTCGACGTGAGTACTCCTTCAATGCGCGTCCTGCGATCATTCCGTAGCGTGAGCTGACCATTTTCAAGCACCACCGGTTTCGCCGGCGCCCAGCCTACCGAACACGAAATGGAAGCCCCCGGCGCATTCCCCGAGACTCCCGCCGAGACGCCAGCTGCGACCGAGCAGTCAGAGAAGGCCTTTTCCGTGAACCCGATTCCTGCCTCAGAAGGCGCAGGAAACCCGGTTACCGTAGCAGCCGGCGAGAAGGTGCCTGAGCCTTCCACTCTGCACAGCAACACCATCACATCCGCTGTTCACGACGATCCTGAGCTCAAGGCCCAAGACGACATCAACACATTCAGCGTATCTCCTATCCCTGCAAGCGAAGGCACCGGCAACCCCATCCACCTGCAACCCGGTGAAAAGGTGCCCGAGCCGTCTACGCTGCACTCCAACACCATCACATCCACTGTACACGACGACCCTGAGCTCAAGGCCCAAGACGACGTCAACTCGTTCAGCGTATCACCTATCCCTGCAACCGGCGGCATTGGAAATCCAGTCCACCTTCAGCCTGGCGAGGAAGTGCCCCACCACAGCGCCGTCACCGCAAACACCATTGATAGCAACGTCAAGCTCGATAAGGAGTCATACGAGAAGAGCGACTCTGGAGCGCCTCAATTGCCCTCTGCTCTGACACCCGGCGGCGAATTGGAAGCCAACGGTCAGAAGGCCGTCTTCAGCGGACTCGGTCCCATCCTTGGCGGAACTTTCATCCCCGAGTCTTCCCTCCCTATGGGCGAGGGTGCAGTGTCTGACGTTACCCCTCAAGTCTCTTCGGTCGCACCTCAGAGCACCACCGCTGAGCTTGCTGGTCAGCAGCCTATCTTGCCTCGCGGTGTTCCCGAGGTCGTCAGCGAGAGCCAGGACGAGGCCCACGTCAGCCCCGAAGCTGCCGCTAACCCCGAGGCTGTTCAGGACAAGTCTGAGTTCGAGAACGAGCTCAAGCAGACTGTTTCCAAGGAGCCCGCCACCACCGAATCGCACGTTATCCCTCAAGTTGTTGAGGAGAGCCAAGAGCAGGCACACGTTGAACCCGAGGCTTCTGCCAACCCCGAGGCCGTCCAGGACAAGACTGAGATGGAGAACGAGCTGAAGCAGACTATCTCGAAGGAGCCCGCGACCGCCGAGTCGCACGTCATTCCCCAGGTTGTTGAGGAGAGCCAGGAGAAGGCGCACGCCGACCCCGAGGCCTCTGCCAACCCCGAGGCCGTTCAGGAAAAGACTGAGATGGAGAACGAGCTGAAGCAGACAGTCTCTCAGGAGCCTGCAGCGGCAGAGTCGCACGAGGTTCCTCAAGTTGTCGAGGAGAGCCAGGAGAAGGCGCATGCCGACCCCGAGGCCTCTGCCAACCAGGTCGCCGTGGATGACAAGGCTCGCTTCGAGGATGAGCTGAAGGCAAAGGTTCCCGAAGAGCCGGCTACCGCAGAATCCGGTCTGCTCGGCAAGAGCGAGCGTGGAATTACTGGTGCTATCGCTGGTGGCGCACTCGCTGCCGGTGCCGCCGCCGCCGCTGGCGCATACGCCCTGCGCGAGAAGGCGACCGAGACCACTGGAAAGGACCCCGTTGCCTCCCTGCCCAAGACCGTCCAGAACGTCTTGCCCGAATCT
>Ga0265798_10002970_pt1 | contig 24515 bp, 18 predicted proteins | sample P3T30metagenome_FD_192430 | JGI IMG/M metagenome (GOLD analysis project Ga0265798, IMG submission 192430) | Plant litter microbial communities from East Loma Ridge, Irvine, California - P3 T30 | ecosystem: Environmental > Terrestrial > Plant litter > Unclassified | place: USA: California...
AGGGAACCCAGGACTGGTCCGACGTCCCACATGTCAGCCAGAGTGAAACATCTAGCAGACCCACCTCATCGTCGGGCTTCTCAGACTCATCCGTCTCGTCCTGCGATAGCATTGGCTCCTTCATGTCAAGAGGCGGCAGCTGCACAAGCCCCGAAGATGAATCATCGGACCCTTTCGCCTTCTACCCACCCACGAACAAAGCCCAACGACCAAGCTCACCTTCGATGGGTACCCAACAATCTCGCTCCGCAACAAAGCTGAAGTTGCGAGCCACCTTCAGCGAGGAGATGGATCACCACTTGTGGATGACTTACATGAAGTACCTTCAAGACCCTACGGTGACACCCTTCAAAGCCCTTCCGAGCACTACACCACCGAACGGAGTCTGCCATCGTGTGGCGAGGATGGCTCGCAAGACATGGAAGGGCCCGAAGTCTTCTCGCGCTGGTGCCCTTAACGCGACCCCACAACACGGCTTCCTTGCCGGTACACCGGGCACCATGAGGCCGATCAGGAGTGGTAGCAACACACCTGTAGCTAGGCCAACCAGGTCCACCATGCGCTACCCCAGTGAGAAGCAATGTCGGAAGCGCTTACGAGACTTGGCTAAACAGAAGCCATCGCTCTCTGCACACTATCAGCGTATGCTTCGTCGGTCGCCCTCGCCGCTGCAATCGTCTCCTCCACCTGAGCCCGAGCCACAACCGCGTCAACAACAACCACAGCAGCAGCCGCTGTCTTCGCCATTCTCGCAAGGCTCTACTTCCTTTTCCACAAGGGACATGAACTTGTCGCTGGCTACAAGCACTGCTGCGTCGATGCAGTTGGGCAACCCACTGTCGCAGCTTGCCAACGATATCACACCACGACCGGCACCGCGAACATGGTCGAGCGCGCGTTCTTCTGCTCACCAGAAGTCACAATCGCTTCATATCGGTCTCGGTCTAGGCAACCTGCTAGGCTCACCGTTCCGTGCCAGGAACGAGTCAAGCAACAGCAACACGAACCAGAGCAATGCCCGAACATGGCATGCGCCGTCGTCTGCTGGTCACACCCCACGTCTGGGCTCACCTTTCCAACTGCATGCGCCGCGACCCAAGTCAAGAGTCTTCAAGCGTCGGGCGCTCCACAACAGCTTCGAAGATAGGGCGCGAAACCGTGGGGACAGCTTCGTCAACGAGATCTTTGGTGCCCCAGCTGAATCGAGTCATCGTCGCGTAAGGAGCCGTGGCTTCAGCTTGGGTGACATGATGGAAGGTGCCCGACGACTGCCTTTGATCAACGACCCGTTAGGGTTGAACCCTTTCGCACAAAGCGGTTCTGCTATGCCTAGCCCGGCACCAACATCCCCTGCCGTGCCAATGGAAGCCCAGAACAAAGGCACCGTCCGCCTGGGTTCGCCATTCGTTGGTCGATCGAGCAATACTTTCCCTCGAGCGAATGTATCTCATAGCTTCGAGCCTCCAGCTTCGTTCGAGGAGCGTTTTGCCGGAACACCTAGCGACTCAGCATACCTGTACCGATCTTAGAGCTCGACGGTCTTGTCTTCCGCGTCATCATTGCACTTGAGCATGACTGCATCATCGGCGTTACGACCGACGGCCTCAAACGCCGTCATTGCATATACTTGCCATTTGGCCCACGGGCTTACTTACTCCTGCTTCCATGAAAAGCATTTCCTTTGTTTGTCTATACCAACTTCCATCTTCTTTACCGACAGCCTTTCGCCGTCGATGGTATACCTCCGGCGGGGTCGGCAGACCTTCGCACCTTGGCTTCTTGTCTATGTTCTGGGCCTTTACTTCTTGGACATGGCATGTGGCTACATGTGTCTTCGAACAACTTCAGTAATTCGAGTGTGGAGGGCGGGGCCAAGTGTAGTCCAGTCTGACACACCTTTCCACCGGAAGGGTGTCCAGACAACTACCCCAGTCTTCCCAGCTCTTTTGTGTATTCCGGCACTTTTGCCGGTCTGCAACGTCCTCTCTTTTCAGCCCTCCAAACGGTGCGGCTTCTTGTTTCCTTGTGTTCATGTCTTCTTCTTCTATCACGACGGACATGATGAACGTTACGAAGTGTGTGTGGGATATCGGCGTCCCTTGGTATGGAGTCTTCACGAACCTCAACGACTGTATCGAAGCGTGAATGACTGATACCCAATCTCTTGTCTTTCGGCGGCATCGGCTTCGATATGGGTTTTTTCCGGAGGGTTGGATCGGCTGGACGAGTGATATTGGCTAGGACGACCGTTCGAACAAGAGCCTGTACACTTTGAGAGATCAGCTGGTCCTTTCTGAAGGGATGAGATGCGTCGAGCAGATGAGCTAGTAATGAATGAAATGGATGATCCAAAATGACTAAATGCAAAGAGTGTGAAGAAGAGACTGAGCGTTCCACATAAGCCCCTCCTCGTGCACTGATCTCCGCACCGCCGTGCCGTAAGTAGTTCCGTAACATGAGCACAGGCGTCATCATGTCTGGTCTGTGCCGATTGCCCATGATCCATGGTAGGCACCTAGCCCTAAGCCACGACGCGATGGATCCCCCCTGCTGGTGCTCTTTGACGAAATGCAACAATTGTTTCAATACCCGACATAGAACAAGAAGCCAATAAGTCCTGCACATGCTCTGTGTTAATGAAGCCTGACCGGCGAAGACGACCTTGATTACGATGTTCCGGCGAGAAAAAATAAAACATGCAGCAAGTGGATGCACCAGCCCACATCACCAACCCCGAAGTTGAAGTTTCGCGGCCGCACGCGTCGATTAGCCCAGGCATTACGCCGAGGCCTAACGTTTTCCTCGCTGCCGTCACTGTCCGGCCAGTCACAGCCCGCGAGCATAAGCCGTAGTATCCACTTGGGCTTATTGTGTGGAGAGGCGTGATGGAATTGTGTCGCACGTCGCGCGCCAAGTCTAGCCAGCCGTGCCCGGTTGTCTGGTGCGACGCGTGCGAGGTAGATCATGTGCTACCGCGAACGCGTGAGACGTGTCAAAAGACGTGTCGACTGCGTAATTGTTGGACCGGATGCGGTAAAGACGCGGTTTGGCATGCAGAGGGGCACCCTGAGAAGCATGACAAGCGCGCGTTGGTGATTCATCTAGTGCAGCGGCTGAGTTGCTTCTGGCTGTTTGGGATAAGCCCTTTGGCCATTGTATTGGATTGGATTGGGTGCGGATGCTCATGCGTGTGCCGGTGAGTATGTATAGTAAGACGCAGGTTTTACTATACTGAACGCGTATATAGAAAGCGGCCTCGCTTGCAGTTGTGCTGAGTGAGCCTGTCTAACTATGATCGTCGGGTCGCGCCCATGTTTATTCCCCTCGCCGGTCAGCCCAACCAAAGAAACTCTCCGTGCCTGTTCCAGCCTTTCGTGCTTCATTCGCGGCCTCGCGACACCATAACACGATACTGACGACACGCGTTGAAAGACATGAGCCGTGGTAGGTTTCACGTTGAGGGGGCGGGGTGTGTGTGGAGACGGCGCACGGGGAAGGTTCGACGGCTGATAATGGGCTGAGGTGTATTGTCGTCATTTTCAATATTTCCACGGCAACCCAGGCACGCCTAAAGCGACGGACTGCGGACGTAATATCGAAGACTCAGCTAGATCTTACGATCTTTGCGGATAGCTATCTATTCGTGCTTCGTCAGGCACACGCTTCCGTCACTCTGTACGTTTGCGGTCGTCCGAGGTCATCCGGCTCGCCTTCGGTTCCGGTTCCGCTGTCTCGAACCTGGGGAAGCTTTCATTGATAAGGAAAGTTCCTTTTGCAGTCGTATCGGCTGACGGTCGGATTACTCATTTGCTAGGGGATCAGCGTTCAAGATTCATCTGGGTCCACCTCACTAGACCCTTCATGACCCTTCATTTGCACGGAATCATCCACAGTTCTCGCGTCGGACGGACAACCGTATCATGTTCCATCTCCACTTCGCCTCATATCAGCGCCATAAACTATGAGAGGGACAGCTACCGGGTGTCTCATTGTTCCCGAAATGCCCATGTTGGATCCTGTCGAACAAACATGCGCTGGGGAAAGAGTTCAAAAGGAACGTCCTGCGAATATCTCCCGCACCACCCATCCTAGCAATTTGCGCAGTCGACCGAATATACCGCCCAGGGAGCCGAATGTAAACGCGCGTACTTGTATGGCTCTCGGAAAGAAAGAATATTGTCGTTGCCAGTCATCGATCACTTCATCACATTCGCTCCGATCTTCGATGGGGTTGTGGTTTGGTGTATTGTTCTAATAAGTCTATGTGATCAAAATGAGGTAGCTCCAAACGAAAGAGACAATTAATCAGTATAGTAACGTATCGCGAACTCCTAGCCATGGGGTATAGCAAACAACGATCTAGGTGACAACAAAAGAAACGATCCACGATTCCATCGTCCTCCTTCTATGGCGACACATCGCTGCCGTTCCTCAAGTGCATCTTGCTCATGTCGCCATTCTGCTGGGGCATCTGTGCCAACCAGCTAGGCGGTGCCATACCAGTCTGGTCGTGGATCGTGCTAAGCAGAGGAGGCAGGCTCTGGAAGAGGTTGCGAATAGGTGCGGACGGGTCCGCCATACCCTCGCCTCCCTGACTACCCGTGTTCCAGACGTTGATCTTCGGCTGAAGGCCCTTGATGGCAGCGCCGTTCGCATTCGCAAGCTTCTCGTAGGTTCCGTTGGTGATCATGAGGTATTGCATGAGGCCCTGGGGACCACCGAGGACGTTGGCCATGTCGCCGTATGCCTTGGCCATCGCGGAGAGACCCTCAGCTTCGCGCTGCTGGGTGATGAGGTGGGCTTGAGCTGCGCGTTCCTGGGCGAAGTACTCGGCTTCAGCGCGGCGCTTGGTAGCCTCGAAGTCAGCTTCAGCAGCACGAAGGCTACGGAAAGCATCAGCTTCGGCCTCGGCCTGCTGGCTGTACTTGTGTCCATCGGCGGATTTCTCCTGGGTGTACAGCTCTGCGTCGGCCTGCTGCTGCGCACTCTCCTTCTCAATCTTCGCCTGCACGACTTTGGTAGCACGGAGACGTTCAAGCTCCATGAGTGCCCTCTTCTTCTCAACCTCCATCTGGAGCTCAGCATCGCGTCGTTCAGCCTCGCGCTTAGCGTTGATGCGAGCTACGTTGAGGTCACGACCGATCTCAATCTCCTTGTCGGTGAACTTGGCATCTGCTGTAGCCTTCTCGGCTTTACGCTCGGTCTCGAGGACGGCAGTCTGGGCGTGGATCTTGGCGACTTCCTGCTTGGTTTTTCCTTGCTTCTCTGCTTCTCCAACCTCACCTTGCATACGAGCGTGAGCAACATCGACCTTAGCTTGGTTTAGTGCGCCCTCGTGTGCCTTGCGAGAGAGGAAGGCGAAGTACTCTGAGCCCGGAGTGTCTTGTAGTTCCTTGACGTTGGCATTGTAGATGCAAAGACCGAACTGGTCGAGCTCGGATTGAACTTGCTGGATAACTATCGAATGTCAGTGCATGTTTCCCCTAAAAGCCTGTTCCGACGTACCTTTATCTTTGAAAATCTTTCGCTCACGGAAGAGCTCTTCCATAGTCATGGTAGAGACAATGCTTCGTGTCTCGCCCTCAATAATACCCTTAACAATCTCTTGAACATGGTTGCGACCCTCAGCAACCGAGACGACTCCCTTGGCCGCCGTTTGGGTAGGGCTTCCGTCGCTCTCGCCAGTGAGTAGTACAGCGTATTTCTCAAGTGCCTCGGGGCTATCCGCGGGACCGATGGTGAAGACTGCTGGTAGGGCAAACTTAAGCTTCTCAATAGTCATAGCCTGGAGGGCCATGGAGAAGTCAAAAGGTGTGATGGAGATCTTGGAAACCTTCTGTAGAGGGTATACGAAGGCCTTCTTCTTAATCAAGACCTTCTCAATTCCTACACCCGTGATGACGAGGTAGGAATTGGGCTCGGCGACGTGGTACCACATGTTGACGGTTGAGGTATACGAAGTGTTGAAAGTATAATTTACAATCTCAAGGTTGATTTAGGCGTATGGGCTTTATGTATTCTGGAAGATGCGTGGGTTTATGAGTGATTATATATAAAGAGTGGTAACGTGCTCAAGGACAAGGAGGTATCAACAAAGTTGGGGGCGCTTCAAAGGATGATGCACAGTATGAGGTTGAGCTAACGGCGACCATGGTAACTCTTATATGCATCACGACATCTTCTAAGATGTTTCGTTTATCCGCATTTCCGGCAACGAGTGACCTTCTCGGTGAGCATCTTTGTGATGGTGTTGGTGGAGACCGCAGCATACAGTGCACGGTCCACAACACTAGTCTGAGTATGGAGTAGTGCGGCGCAGCCTGGAGTGTGCCTTGCGCCTCACAGCCACCCCATGTGCCTTGGGCCTGAAGAAACGCTTTATCTCGCAAGAGTATGGATCTCGCGCGGTGAGCAGAATAGGCAGCTTTACGAAGTGCGCAGCCGCCGTTCAACTATGTTTTAAACTCCTCAAAGAGAAGGGCCGGTGAGGCGATCTCCAGGCCACCAGAAAACTGCGCAAGCTGTCCGCCCGCCGCGTCGCATAGCCTCCACCTTGTACATACTCACTTTTTGAAGTTCGTACACATCTTACCACCCTCAAGAGTAGAAACCCAACGCCAAGGCTCTCGGCCCGGACACCTCGTGACTGAAGCATCTACACGCTTACAATTCGCTTACCCACGCCAGGCAATACATCATTGCGCCCTTATTCCCATGGCTCGTACGATCACGAGACTGATGTGTATGCGATTTGGGACTAGTCAAAGCTGCGCCATATGAGCACGGAGTCACAGGCTTCTAGAAACTGTAACTACTCCGGTATGCGCCTGCCGTGATCCGTTCGATATCCGTGAAGACCGTTTCAGTTGTTGCCACCGCAAAAGGGTAGTCGTAGAAGTTTGGTAACGAGAGCAAGTATCCGACCACAGTACACGACTTCCTGCAGCAACGCCCGCAATCTTCATGCCAACACATCCATACTTTCGCTCTAGACATACGAAAACATTAAACAAACACATCTCTCAAGTTTGATCAACACCACAGCAATGTCACGGAACGAAAAACAAGCCTCTCCACCACCCTACTCAGAGTACAACGCCCCGGCCTCTTCGCGCGGCACCACCATCCTCAATCAACTAAGCACAACCCGCACGCACCACATCCAATCCGTAATCGAAAGACACATCATCCCCCTCATCGAAGAACGCGTCACATACGGCATAGCTCAAACAACCATCGCCATGCTCCCCTCCGACATCCCCCTACCAGCCGTCGAAGAGAAATCAGAATTCAGCTTCGACACAGCCGACACCAAACCTGTCGAGGTCGTTGGCTTCTCCTCCGAAGACGAACCGAAGGTCGTGCGGTTGGAGGGCCAGATGAACCGCACAGAGTTCTGGAGACCGCAAGTTGTGATTGTGGAGTTGGAGCGTCTGTTAAGTGAGAATTTGAATGCGAATCCGGTTTTGAGAAGTCCGAGGGGGGAGGGGAGAGGTGTGGAGAGTGCTGTGCAGAGGCAGGGGATGAGAGGGCTTTTGAGTAGGGTTATGCCGTCGTTGGGTCCTGAGATGCGCTCGCCGGGTGGGAATCCAGAGGTTGGCGTGAAGCAGCAGTTGGATCAAGGAGGCATGGTTGTGGTGAAGGCTAGGTTGGAGGAGATATGCTTGAGGACGGTGAGCGAGTTTGGCTTATATGATACCATGTCGAAGCAGTGTGTGATTGTACGCGTGGATGCGCGGTGTTAATTTCGTTAGGCTACGTGCAATCAACACTGCATAGTTCGTGGAGAGGAGGTTTAGTATTTTGTCGGAGATGATAATTGAAAGTGTAATAGACATTGAATGGGTACATATTGTCCCACAGTGCAGTCGAACTGTACTCTCTTATGCTGTGGATCGAACATGTTTCTCAGTCAGACGGCCAAGACCTGCAAAAAGAGTCAAGATGCCACAGCTAGGCAAAGAGCTGTGCTGTGGTAGCTACATCGGCAAAAAAAACTAATCCTCCTCCGGGAAGGCTCGAACTTCCAACCTCCTGATAGCCACAGATGTAACAGTCAGACGCGCTAGCCAATTGCGCCACAGAGGATTATGTTGAGCGGATAGCGCTGGATGCGCTCCGGTTGTGAGTTGAGAAGTTGAAACTTTGATCATTTATATACTCCAGTTCTTTCTTTGAGAAACGCGGCGTGTAGATAGTCTGCGGTCGATTGTGTCGGCGTTGTGCGGGTGATGATGTGGGGTAAACCCTCTGTGACCCCACCAAACCTCGTGTAGTCTGTCTCATCATCATGATCTTCGATTTATCCACCTTCTACATGCTGTTGCTATGCCGCCTCTGCATCGCCCTTCAACACCACTATGCCATAAGGATCGCGATCAATCTCACTGACAGCGATCTCAAAGTCATCATCTGCCAATGCCTCCTGCAGCGCCTCGTTATCCTTCTCCTCCTCCCTAATCTTACCCCACTCTTCTTGTACCGCCTCTTCCAATTGCCAAAGCAACACTTCTGCTAGAAAGCCGCGCTCAGAATTGCTATGGAACAAACTGATGACAGCCCTTCCGTTCTCAATTGCTGCAAGGGCCGAATGATGGTCCAGCTCACCTGTAAACAGTAGATCCACGTCTAGACCGTTCAGTAGACCTGAGCCTGAGCCTGCGCAGATGCCTACGCTACGTATCTCTATGTCTGCGATTGCCTTCTCCTGGGGTATCGCGATTGGGAAGCCTTTAGGGTTGTTGAGTCCCTTGCCTATGCGATCGAGGAGTGTGGGGAGCGGTTGTGGGTGATCGAACTTCACGATGCGGCCCATGCCAGCTCCGGGGTGTGATGCCAGTGCCGGCGATTGAGGTTTGATTGTTTCGCGCTTATGAGGGGCGGTGAGCGGGATTTTGGCGGGCGTAGGCTGCTTGCCAAAGTGCAGTAGGGGCTGGCTAGGGTGGTGTTGCAGCATGAATGTCGGGCGCTTCTTCTTTTCGATGAAGGGGTCCTCATCATCTTCCTTTGTATTACTTGCAGACTCCGATTGTGCATCTGCTTCTGAGATATTGTAAATTGTCTTCGTGCCTGTTACGATGTCCGCAAGCCAATCTCCAAGTCCTCCCGGAGCTGCGTCGAGCGCGGTATGTGGGCAGTACACACTGATGCCATGGCTAGCAAGGCGTAGTAACGACTGTTGCTGCGTGTCGGCGAGAGTCAACGATTTCAAGCCTCGGAATATGATGGGGTGGTATGCGATGACGATTGAGGAGTTGAGCGCAATCGCTTCGTCCGCGACGGCTTTGGTAAGGTCGATGGTAAGGAGGGCGGTGTTGGACTGGCGACGCGACGGATCGAACGGCGCCTCAAGCAGCAGCCCGGTGTTATCCCAGGAGTTGTCGGCAAGCTCCTTCGGATACCTTCACACGTTTGTCAGTACCTGAAAACACATAGCGCGATGCATCGAGCAGAGTCCGACGCATTTCCAGGGAACTTACAGCTTCTGCATCGCCCTCACCACCGCCCTCGAAAAAGGCGCCGAAGTAGTCATAGCGAATCGTCGTGCCGTCGATATGAACATGCAGTTCCTGGGTTAACAATCGCAGAGCAAAATCCGCGCGTGCAGCAATGCCGATCCAACGCGCCTGCCCACCCCTGCAGTGATGCGTCATAGCCCCTCCCCTCCCAAAGTCCCGGTCTTTCCCCATTCGGCAACCGCATCTTATCAGATCCGAAGATAGGAACACCAAGGTCAATATCACATCATCGCCTTATGGATCCGCGACACAAACTTTACAAAACTCTTGACAATCTTGCCATCGCACCAGACGCCGAAACCAATATGAGTGCAAGGACGGACGAGGAAGCGGCGAACGTGCAGGCTACTTCTGGCGTTACTATGGAGGGACTGGAGAAGAAGTTGAAGGAGGGTTTGGGCGCAACTTATGTCGAGATCGAAGACCTGAGCGGTACGTAATATCTCTTTCTTTCTCATGCATAGATTGGCCTGGAGTGAAGATCGAATGCGCTACGAGCGCGGTTTTGTGCTAGAAAGGTTCTAGGGTTGGAACTGGAGTCACGAGCATGAATTAATGTCGCATACTAGGTGGATGCGGGCAAATGTACGAGGCTATCATCGTATCACCACAGTTCGCCAAGAAGACTACTCTAGCACGACACCGGCTAGTTAACTCGACATTGAAAGAGGAGATTGCCGCGATACATGCATGGACCCCTAAATGCCATACGCCAGAAGAGTGGGAGAAGAAGAAGCCGCAGTAAAGAGTGGTGACACCAACTTGCGGTAGCAAATAGGATGCTCAAGAGGTTAGGACTTTGAGTCTACGGATCACGAGTCACGACTGATGGATATGATGCGTAAATGAGGTGGCTTTTGGTGATAGCATCTACCGGCTTGTACATACTCGCCACATTAGGCCCTTTAGCTGAGCAGCACCCGTATCTCACCACTGGTACGGGGAAACATATCCCTCAAACCGGGTTCCTGGTCCTCGTCTTCCTTATCTTCGTCGTATGTCAGATCATCAGCCGCCATCATCTTGGCCTCCACAACCTCAAAGTCCTCACAGAACTTGCCGGCTGCTTCTTCCGTGATGTCCTGTATCATCTTTCTGTTGCGCAGCCGCTTGATGTTTTCCGATGCATCAATGATAGCAGACGGCAAGAACTCGTCGAGTTGCTGACTGGCTGCCACGAGTGCGTCCGGCTTGAACGCATCCAAATCAGGAATGGTCTTGAGACTTTCTGGCGAGTCGGTAATCCCTTCAAGCGCATTGATGAGGGTGATGAGACCAGATTCATGAACCAAGTACTGGTGTTGGTAGTCTGTCAACTTCGCAACATGCTCATCGATTGTATCGTCGATGTCGCTGACCCGCTCGCTAGCGAAGGTATACTGAGAGAGGACCTCTTTAGCCGCAAAGAGGCAGTTGATGGCGAAGATGGCGCTATCAGGCAGTTTCATTCCTTTTTGTAGGTTCTCGCAACCATTCAAGAAGGGATCCAGAGATTCCGCAAGTACAGTCTGGAATCCTTGCCCGTTGTCATCCGTTGCGGCAAATGAAGTATCGTAGCTTTTCGCAAGTACTCGAAGCATTTGGAGTGCATCCTCCAGGAATTCGGGGGCGGACAGATCGGCTGGCGCGACAGCGAGGTCGCTCTGGACATTGGCGACATAATCTCTCATATTAGCACGGAACTGTCGCATCGCAGAAGCCTCTAGTGTATCAAACACATCCAAGACATCGGAATCTGCTCCAAGTAGCTTGGCAAAGGTTCCTTTATAGAAACCAATCAAGTTTGCGATCTTGTAAGCAAGGGTTGCATCGTCGTGACTCTGGACAACCTGTTCGGTCCGCTGCCTCAAAAGACGCGCCACACCCGTGAGATCGCGGCTAACGAGCTGATTTAGGGCTTTCCGTCCGTCGAAGACTTCTGCATCCTCATCGCCTCTTAGCCACGGCTCACTTTCAAGACCTGCTTGGATAGAACGTTTGATCTCATCGCCGTCTGAGATGAAAAGGTTTTCGAGCGCCTCCCTCTCCGATACTGTCGTGGAGTGTGCCCACGCAAGCATATCTCCAACATAGCGGAGTGGGTCGTGGGCATGAAACTCGATCGGTTTGGTGGCTATGTGCTCTTCTGATGTCGATCCGGTCAACGCAGCGTGGAATGAATCAGACAAAATGGCTTCTCGTGCCTCGGCAAACGAGTCCAGGCAGCTTTGGAACAAAGTGGGACGTTCAGCCAGCACGCGCAGAGACCGGCGCACAGAAGCACTGATTTGTGGGTTCTCGAGATCCAGTGTCTTGAACTCGCGTTGGATCCACCGATACAGTTTTTGGAAGGCTGAATTGAGTTGCTTGGAGCTCTGATCTAGCACTTCCAGGCCCAACCGCTGGTCCTCGGTCCCGAGCAGGACTTGACAATCGTGATGTATCTTCTTTACGCGGGTCAAGACCTGGAAAAACTCCTCATTGACGGGCTCAGCAGTGGAGGTCAGGATAGTGGCGTCTTCTTCCGATATCAGGAAGTGAGTGCTGAAGGCGTTCAGAATCTGCTGCTTAGATTCGACCTGCTTCCTCTGGGTTATGAGGCTTGTGGCTTCCTCCAGGACGGGTCCAGTTTCTCTGTTGGCAGCTTCAATATGACCGCGCATATCCGCGCAGTACGTATTCAGGCTACTGATAGCAGTTCCGATACGTTTCAGTTGCTAGTGAAGATTAGTCCGATGTTCGTAATACTTGGTGTTCTAGCATACTTCTGCAACCTGGCCAAAGTCCTTGATAATCTCGCCATTGCACTCGATGACATCCTTCTGCACATCTAAACGCAACTGCCGTCGTGTTTCGGCGGTGTTCTGCACGCCACGCGCATCCAGAGTTTCCAGGGCATCGCGAATTTCCAAGTCTGCGTACGATGCAGAGAGCACGCTGGTGATCCTACTCGAGAGAGCATTTGTGCCTCGCGATGCAGGCGCTACCGACGGAGAGGACGGAGAAGTACCATTCTGAGAAGCGGGAGTTGCTCGCTCCTGGAAGTAGCTCACCGACATGACTGGATGGGTGTTGTGACTTGGGCCCCGAAAGGTGTCATGTCGGGCAGACGAGCGGCAAGTGCAGCCGAGCCTTATCGATATCGGTCGCGTCACCTGCATGCATGCCATGTGCTTCAGTGATAGCCGCGACTATCACTCATCCTACCCTCTATCACGCTGGAATGGTCACTGACTAGGTTTACGTCAGTGCTCATGGAGGCTCGTCTTGACTTTTGGGATCACGCTTTCGGTCCTCTGACCACTCTTGCAGCCTCCAAACGCCCTCACCCCAGCGCAGCACGGCCACGCGCCCCGCCGTTGCCTGAGCGCACCACCACTGTCCGACCATGATGGCCTCTAACCTACTGTCTAAGCTTCTTCCCTCTGCATCGGACGAAACATATGAACGCGAACCTCTTACTGCTCACGACCGCCGCGGCTCCACTTCGACCGACGAGCGACACGAGATGGACATAGACGAGGAGAACTTTGAGGCTCGCTTTGAGGAGCAAGACCTCGCACATCTGCTCGAAGAGGCATCCTCAAGTCAGATGACGACCGAGAGCCGCGCTGTCTCCCCGGAGGCCAAACGCAACGCACCACCCGGTATCAATACAGCGAGTCGCATGCCGGCTTGGAGGCAACCCGCGCCGTCCCGCACCGCGCCCTTGGACGACGATGACGACGTCCCACAGTCCCTACTTCTTGAGGGAGGACATGAGCCGGGGCCAAGTTCGACTCCGCGCGGCGAAGGCCTCCCTATGCCAGTACCTGGCCCAGCCACACGACAAACACGGGCGCAGTGGGATGCTACACGGAACCAACAGCGGCTGCACGACGAAGACGGAAACGGCGCACCTTCGCGGCCGTGGGGACATACCAGTAGACCTGGGCATTTCGCCGCCGACCGCAAGGAGAAGGCCTTGTGGCTGTGGGTGAATCAGATGGACCTGGACAACTACATGACCGAGGTCTACGATTACTTTGTCGGCTGCGGCATATACTCCATCCTTCTGGCCCGGGTTTTAACGCTCGCTCGAAGCGCCTTCGTAGTCGGGTTCATGACATTCCTTGGCTTCTGCATCGACTACTCCAAGTTGCCAAAGAGCAATAAGCTGGAGCAGGTCTTGGTGCCAAAGTGTGCAGCGAAGTCAGTAAATGCGTATGACAAAATCACTTCCCAGCTGACATAATATAGGATCCATGGAATTTGGATATTTGGCCTCTGGGTCTTCATCATCTACTGGCTCTACACGTTCTACAACCTCTTTACCGATATACCCCGGCTCCGAGCCACGCACGACTTCTACCACTACTTGCTCGATATCCCCGACCGCGACATACAAACCATACAGTGGCAGCAGGTGGTGACGCGCATCATGGCTTTGCGGGACTTGAACTTGACCACCGCCTCGAACCTGTCTCCGCAGACGCGCAAGTTACTCGATTCGAAGAGCAGACAGCGACTAGATGCTATCGACATCGCGGGTCGCCTGATGCGTCGTGACAACTACCTGATCGCCCTCTTCAACAAGGAGATATTGGATGTCACCGTTCCGCTTCCCTTCCTTGGCAATCGATACATCTTCTCGGAGACCACGAGATGGCACGTCAATCTCGCCATCATGGACTTCGTCTTCAGTGGACCGAACGGCCAGTTCAACCCTGACTTCCTAAAGGAGCGCAACCGCCGAGAGCTCGTAAAGAGGCTGAAGACTCGCTTCTTCTGGACTGGCATCATCAGTATCCTCTGCGCACCTTTCGCTGTGGTGTTCGTGCTTGCTTCGTACATGTTCAAATACTTCACCGAATACCACAAGGACCCAGGCCAACTCAGTAACCGCGACTTCACTACTTTCGCTCAGTGGAAGTTCCGTGAGTTCAACGAGCTGCCTCACTATTTCGCCCGCCGCCGTAACATGGCCTATCCGTACGCAAACCTCTACCTTGCCCAGTTCCCCAAAGACAAGACCGAACAGGTCTCATCATTTGTCGCATTCATTGCCGGCGCCTTCGCATTCGTCCTTGTGGTGTTCACTCTTATGGATTCGGAGCTCTTCCTCAACTTTGAAATCACACCGGGCAAAACAGCTATCTTCTGGATCGGTATTCTTAGTACGATTTACCGTGTCGCACGTGGAAGCAGCCCTCAAGACGACCAGGTCGCAGATCCATCCTACTACCTCCAACATGTCATCTACCACACGCGCTATGAGCCCGAGTCGTGGCGTGATAGGCTACACACCGACGAAGTCCGCGCTGAATTCGCCCAACTCTACCAGCCCAAGATTGTCATCTTCGCCGAAGAAATACTCAGTATGATCATCACACCTTTCCTGCTCATGTTCAGGTTACCAGCCTGCAGCGAGCGTATCGTCGACTTCTTCCGCGAGTTCTCGATTGTAGTCGATGGCCTAGGCGTGACATGCTCGTACTCCATGTTCCCCTCTACAAAGACTACTCGCAACGCCAACAACATCCCGGCAAACGGAGCTGCTGCCCCAAGAGAAGATCCTGACCTCCGGGAAGACTACTTCATGGCTAAAGACAACAAGATGATGGCATCCTACTACGGCTTCCTGGACACATACCAGAACCCAGGACGTGGCTACAACGGTCGCCTCCAAGGCCGAAGCCAATTCCACCCTCCGCCACAGTTCCCCAATACCTTCGGTTCCATGTCGCAGACTGCTCAGCCCGTTGAAATGGGTGCCAGAGGAACAAGTAGAGGACCCACCGGCCGCCAGAATCTCCAGCAGAGGACACCGAGACATAGAACGGGTGCTAGGGACGAACCTATGAACTCTGTTCTTCTCGATCCTCACCACCAGCCTTCTTCTGCGTCTATACTCCGCGGCTCACCACGTCAGGCAGCGAACAATAGATATCGGACGCCGTTGCAAGCTGTGCCGGACGCACCTGGCCCGTCGAATACACGTATTGAGGAAGAAAGTACGCTGGGTGATTCGTGGCGAACGAGTCGGCTTGCACAAGATGACGATGACGAGGAGGAAGCGCCGGGCAACAATCGCGGAGGTGTACTACAGCTCTTGCAGCAGTTTTCTCGTGCGCAGGCTGAAGGCCGAGGCGCTGGTGTTGGTGTTTGAACTACAGGTTCATATTGCATTTGCCTTTGGTTATATGGGAATAGGCAGGCGTTCTTGATTGGAGTGTCTGGGTTGGGAACTTATACCACTTTTAGCATCGGACCATTACTAGTAGAGATCAATAGCAATCATTCGAGCAACAAACAAAATGCCATAATGTACCGTGACGTCTCGGATGACACCCAACAGAAACCGCTCATTAGGAACATCTCGTCCAAGGAGTGACGTATGCGACCAATAGTTAGACCACTACATTACACAAGCACAATCATGGTGGCACAGCGTTGTTGTATCATTTGTCATTGTCCGGCTGTGTCTGGTCGTTCTCTACAGTTACACGCCGCAGATGTTCACCCTCCAGCCTTCATCCTGACTGATGAAGAAAGCAAATCACGCCGTAACCGAATTCCCATTGGACCCATGATGTCATGCACACAACTCATCCCTCAATCCAAAACCTAAGCAGAGGACTCGAAAGCCTCAGGGAAGCGACGGATGTTGTTGGCGAGGTTGCCCTTGTTGCGGAGGAACTGGACGTAGGCACCGTCGATCTTGACCTTGCCCTCTTGGCGGAGGTCAATGTACTCCTGGCGCTTGAGAGGAGTGAAACCCCAGTTCTTGGAGACAATGATCTTCTGGCGACCGGGGAACTTACAACTAGTTAGCACATATCATCTCTGACGTCATTTCCAAACATACCTTGTACTGGCAACGCCTGAGAGCCTCAAGGGCGACGGCGCGGTTAGAGTCCCTTGTCCGGACGGACATGAGAATCTGGCCAATGTTGACACGAGCGACAAGACCGTTGGGCTTGCCGAAAGCGCCACGCATACCCGTCTGCAATCTATCGGCACCAGCGCACGACAACATCTTGTTGATACGGACGACGTGGTAGGGGTGGACGCGGACACGGAGATGGAAGGATTCCTTTCCACCGTTCTTGACGAAGTACTTGTTGGCGCAAATACGGGCGGCCTCGAGCGCCTCAGAGGACAGCTGCTCGTACTCGTTGGAGACCAAGTGGATGCAGAGAGGGAAGTCGTCTACGTTGGCCTTCTTGCGACCAAGGTCGAAGATGCGGATCTTGGCATCGGGAACACCACGGTTGAACCTGCTCTTGGGGTACTACGGCCCAGTCAGCCTGTTATCCTCCTCTCGCGATATCTCCATCGTGACGTACGGGCTTGTTCTTGCAGTAGCGGTAGCAACGGGCGGGACGGCGAGCCATTGTGACGGTTGTTCCTGCTTTGAAATCAATGAGCGGGTGTCCAGGAGTCGCGGAGAAGGAGGGCGAGCGCAAACTGATGCAGCTGTCAGTAAGACGTCTTCCAGCGGGGATAAATGCGACAGCCGTACGTACCTTACCCTGTATTTATGGTGTTAGTAGGAGGTGAGTGTCAGAGGCGTCGAGGGAAGTCGTCGCCGGATTGCTAAGCGAATATTTGCCCACACGAACGCTACGACCTGAGTAAGCTAGCGCCCCATCCGATTTCAAAGCACCCGCCACGCCGCTTCCCAAGACAGCGAAAGTGCAATTCTGGGGTGCGCGCAGCGACGTGATAAAGGCCCTCGTGCTTTATGATAGCATCCTATATTATAACTCGTAGTTGTATCTTTACATCCACACAGCTTGATATTCTGTGCACCCTCATGGCGTCTGTCTGTGTGCATTACAAATCAGAAATACCGAGCGACCTCGCATAGCCGATACAAAGAAGCATGTTTCAGCAAGTTATGCCCAACACGAAACCCAAAAGCATTCAAAGTATGGTCTAGCAGTAGGTCAAGGAGCTAAGACCTCTTGCGTGCTTTCGATGCATTGCATAAAGATGCTCGTCTACGTAATCTAGAATGAGCACTGGAAGTCTGTCCAGAGAGAATACGCTGTGATCTTTCGTATGGCATCAATGCAAACCTTGTCGTGTACCCTCAAGACGTGGTACACTCAGAGCTGTGCACTCAGTCCGGCGCATGATAATATTGCGACAGTTTGGTCTGTAAGCACTAGTGTAGCACAAGGACGCGCCAGTAGGCATGAATGAGTCACGTCACAGGTGCAAATATGGACCGTCAGGATGGCTCATGAAATCTTGCATTCATTGGATATCATCGAGGACATAGCTTTCGCCATGCCTAGGTATCATGTCTAACTGCGCCCCTTCCATTTGTCATAACACTCTAGTTCTCGGTGTTCTGGGACAGGATGTCGGAGTCACCTGTCAGTCTGTTAGCGGAGATCATAGTGCAACCAGAAAGGGAGATACATACCGGCATCGAGGATGGACATGACGGAGCAGCGGAAGAGCTTACCGCAAGCAGTGCCCAACTCAATCTAGACTGGTATTAGCTGATTGCTCTCCGAAGCCATGTTCAGACCTCTTCTCAGAGCCAGCCCTCGAAGTATACCCAGCGCGCAGGAGCTCGTTATCGTCGCGTTCTTGTGTATATTCTACCACAGCTAGGAACTGGAGAGTAACGAGTCTCGTAGCGCTCAGGGTATCTTGTCGTTAGGCAATGAGAGCGGACGGGGTGCGGTACGTACGTTGTTGCCGGAGAAGTGGTGGACGGAGGTCTTGGACAACATGGCGTAGTCTATGATGAATTAGCGATTGCGCATGAAGCCCAGAGGAGATATGCTTACACTCGAGCTCAGACTTCCTCAGAGGAGGGGTGTTTCCGGCAATGATGACGAGCTTGGCCTTTCCGGTGCGCAGGCTCTTGAGGGTAGACTTGTAGCCGAGGGTGACCTTACCGGACTTCATCACAAGCGCCAGGCGCGAGTTGATGGAGTCGGCGGTTCTCTTGTTCTTCTTGGGGGCCATCGTTGCTCGTAGGAAGTCGAATGTGGTATTCCTAAAGGGTTGTTGAGCTCCGGTCGTGTGGGTTGTCGAAAGAGAATTGGGGTGGTAGCGCAACGCAAAATGATTTGTGCGCCAAGAGTTGTTCAACGCTAGTGACTCAGCCGCCCCATAATGCCAGCACTGAACACCCCATTCTTCATGACTTGTGCAAGAGTCAAAGTTAATCGTGTGTTACTTAGTGTTTTGAGTGAGTGGCAATGCCGCGATAGCGCTAAACCTCACATCAGATTGTACGCGCATCTTCAGCTGCCCTGCTGGCTTTACCGTGCATTTTATCTGTTGCATTGGGTAGGTGAACGTGTAATAAGGCGTTGTTCAGATATCCTATCTAGTTTATAATCTTTGCTGTCAACTCCTAGCACCCATTACATGTAGACAGATGTCTGCAGAAAAAAAACGCTTTCCAACATGGTATCATTGCATCTTCAGGCGCGGTTAATCAAGACGCCTGCCACAAACTCCTCTCATTCGCACCTTTGCCAGACCTTCATCATAGTGCATGTTCAACATTTTGGGACTTTGCTCATGCTGCTGCTCTTTGCGCCCGCCCTCCTCGGGTCGGTGCACTAACAGCGCCGGGCCTGTTCAAAGTATACTTGGCGAAAGCCCTTGCCAACGCTTTCTTTGCGCTGACCTTCTGTGATCCGACAAAGGAGTCAACTGCAACAGCAATGGCGCGATCAATGTCCACCGATGCGACATAGTCAGAGAGACGCATCTTGCAGAAAGACTCTGCGATACGTAGGATAGCTTCGAGATGACGAACCTGTAGTTGTAAGTAAGTGGTTTACTCTGACATAGTGATTGTGTACTTACGGTGATAGGATAAGCTCCAGTTGCCATAGATTCTCTGCGCATGTCTGCGAACAGACGGGCAATCTTATCTTGCTCAATCTGGTAAAGCTTGGGTCTGCACTTCTCCCTCGCGTAGAGAATGTACTTCCTCAACAGATCTTGTGGAATCTCACCCTCCTTGATTGGGGCGTCGCCGTCGACTTCCATTTGGTCGTCGCCGTTCTGTGTCGCCTTTGCCTTGTCAGAGTACCCATATGCTGAGTTGACAAGAGGATGAGCGCGACCGTGGGAGTTTACCACAAACTTAGCCAAGCGTTCATCCTCCGCTGGGTCAACAGTATCGCGCACGACACACAAAATATCGAATCGAGACAAAATAGGCTCGGTAAGCTCCACGTTCTGCGAGAAAGGAATTGTTGAGTTGTATCGACCACCAATGGGGTTAGCAGCTGCTACGATGGAACAGCGAGCTTGAAGGGTTGTGACGATACCAGCCTTGGAGATGGAGATAGTCTGTTGCTCCATGGCCTCGTGAATGGATGTTCGGTCCTGGTCATTCATCTTGTCAAACTCGTCGATCAAACAAGTACCCTTATCGGCAAGCACAAGCGCACCACCCTCAAGCGTCCACTCGCTAGTCATGGGATCACGACGGACGGAAGCAGTAAGACCAACCGCGGAAGCACCCTGACCAGTGGCGAAGACAGCACGATGGGCGGTCTTTTCGACGTACTTCAGAATCTGGGACTTGGCAGTACCGGGATCTCCAAGCAACAGAACGTTGATGTCACCACGGATGGAGTGACGACCAGGAGCTTCTTTGCTGACACCTCCAAACAGAGAGAGCGCCACAGCAGTCTTGATGTCAGTGTGTCCGTAGATGCTTGGAGCGATCGAGTTGATGACTTTGTCCACAATGCGAGGGTCCTTGGACAGTCGTCGAATCTCCTTCTCATCGTCTTCGGTCAACCGGAAGCCAGCCAGCTGGTCGTGAGACTTGACCACGTAGTTGGCCTCCAAGATAGTTGCAAAGACTGGGAAACCGTTCTTGTTGTTCAAAGCCGCATCGTAGTTGTTACGGTAGATGCCGGTGACTTCAATCTCCTCACCAGGCTTCGCCGAGTCGATCAAGTCCCAAAGAAGGATGACCTCCCGATGACGGGGCAAACGTCCTGCCGGTACAGTGCCTGGAGACTCTTGTAGAGTGAGCTTTTGGTAGTTTCGGTAGACTGTCCGCTCGGAGTTCACTGTGAAAGGACCGCGCGATTGGCAGTTCTGGCAGAAAGAGATCTTGACCTCAACGTTTGAATCTTGGTGGAAGGGACCCAGAGTGACGCCGCACTTGGTGCAATCAAACTTGACGTATTTGAGTTGAGGGAAGACTCCGCTTCGGCGGGTGACGACTCCACTGACACGAACCAGACTGTTGAGATGCGACTGACGGAGCTGGCGGAGTGTATATTGAACAGGCACGTCGGTGATACGGACGTGAATCTCGGAGTGGATACGCTCGTAGTCTGGGTAGTGGAGGAGAGCGACTTCCATGGCCACCTGGTCGAAGATCTTCAACATCTCGGTGGGCGTGTTGGCCAGCCAGTATGCCAATGTAGCCTTTTGCTCGGCAAGGTGGTCGAATGAGACTTCCAAGGACTCAGCGTTGACCTCTCCCAATGTTCGGATGCGGGCTCCGTAGACCGAGTGGCCATGCTCGTCGGTGTATTCTGTCAAGAAAGATTTGAATTCGCGCGCAATAGTCCTGGCGACCTGAGGCTGAGCGACCCAATCTGTCAGGGTGTTGGCCTTCACATCGGTGAGGGCCTCAAGCGTCAATTCCTCGTTCATGATATCGTTGTCCATGTCCATGTCGTCTTCTTCGTCATATCGATTTCTCCGAACACGACGGCGTCCCATAAGACCTGCAAGGCCATCCGTCTCGTCTTCATCTGGCAGGAAAGCAGCGGGCATGCGACGTCTTGCCTCTCTGTCACGGGCATTAAGTCGCGCATCAAGCTCTCGCCTTTGCGCGAGACTTAATTCTTCATAGTCTCCCTCGTCATCGATGCCCTGACCTTCATAGGCATCGTTCTCGCGGGCTCCGTAGTCGTTCTCAAAGTCGTCGGCGAACAAATCAATTCCTTCCGCCTCTTCTGCGTCTTCATCGAGATCGTCTACGTCGCGAATGATGTCGTCATCGTCGAGCATGTCTGCATCGTCGTCTTGTGGGAGCATAGGTGGCGACGAGGCCATTGCTGTACTTGTTTAGCCATTGTTGTGTCGCATGTTTTTGTCGCACTCACGGCTGGACGGCGGATGCGCCGCTGAGGAGGGGAGATCGTCATCGTCCCTTGCGCGTTTGTTGCTCCTGCTGCTAGGGCCTACGCCACGGTTTGCGGACGACATGTTGGAGCGAAGGGGTGGTGGTGGTGAACTAGTGTTCGTCAATATCTTGTTGTGGTAAAGAGGGGCTCGTCGTTGCTCGGCCTACGAGTCTCGTCGAACCTGAGACACATACCTCATGTTCACTTAAAGCACGGTTCTTTACTGGTATCACCGGGATAAAGTAAAGTGATATGGGGCTGCGAAGCGGGGTTGAGGGTGCGGGAGAAGGGGTAGTAAGGACCAGCGACACGACCGCGTCGCGCTTTCCTTTTCCACGCGTAAAGTGGTGATGCGGTAGCCAATCAGCGATCAGGCGCATCCAGCGCCTTCCTCACTGCTCACACCAAAGTTTCCCACGCACTTCCACGACCGAATTTACTCTGCTAGTATCTCGCATTCTGACGAATTTTGATCTTGTGTTCTACATCGAATTGCTTTCCATCTCGAATTAAGTGGTTACGCGTTATCGCAATCATGGCGGATTCCCAGTCAACGACCATGTCCGAGAAGCCGCGCACCAGCAGCATATCGCAAGCATCGGAGAGCTCACAAACAGCGGCTGAGTACGTGTCTTCCATGCTCTTGTCTGTATGGAGACTTAATCAATTCCGTCAGCTTTATCAAAGAGCAACTTAGCCTCGAGGCAGAAGCACGCGAGGCTCTCCCCTACGTCAGTACCCACATCCTCCGAATGCGCCTCGACTGACAAGAAACAGCAATTCGATACCTGCACACGCGACCTCGGCCCTCTGCGACAGAGCCTTTACGCATGCCTCACCTGCAACCCCGCGCCCGCATCGTCTGCCCAGCAATACACTCCAGCAGGCGTCTGCTACTCATGCTCCATCTCCTGCCATGGCGAACATACCCTTGTTGAGCTATTCAACAAGCGCAACTTCATATGCGACTGTGGAACTACCAGGATACCGGATATGACGCCATGCACACTTCGTCTCAACGCAGAAACTGGACGTAAAGGCGATGTGACGGGCGAAGAGCCAGCCAAGACGAACAAGTACAACCAGAACTTCAGGAACAAATTCTGTGGCTGCGGCGAGGACTATGATCCTCAACAAGAGAAGGGCACCATGTTCCAATGTCTCGGACTTGGGACTTGCGAGGAGGGCGGCTGTGGTGAAGACTGGTGGCACCCTGAATGCCTCGTAGGCTTCACTCGGGCGGAGTACAGCAAGATGATTGAAAAGCCTAAAGTGGAAGAGAAGAATGACAAGGTAGATGCGATGGAGACCGACAAACCCGCAACAGACAACACCAAGACCAACGGTCACGCGGACGAGAATACGGCATCACTTCCAGCGGACATCGCAGCTGCAATTACAAATGGCAATGGGGTTGATGGCAACGATGTTGCAGCAGATGCTGGGGCAGAAGAGGAAGATGACCCCCCGCTGCCTCCAGGCTTCCCTGAAGAAGACGACTTCGATCACTTCCTCTGCTACAAGTGTGTCGAGGCCAATCCATGGATCAAACAGTACGCTGGCTCAACTGGGTTCCTCGCACCAGTATACCACGACAAAGCCATGGCGCTTTCTCATGCCCAGAAGCCCCCCGTCTCAGCCCCAGATGACAGCAACGGCGACTCCAAGAAACGCAAAGCTTCCGACGAAGACGAACAGCAGCAGACATCATCCCACTTGACAGCTCCAGCTCCGGCTAAGCGCCAAAAGTCCGAAGATCCAAGCGGCACACTCTCCAGCACCCCCGAAGACACAACGACGCTGCCCATAACCCCCAAGAAGCCAGAAGCACCAGAAGGCCCAAAGCACGCTTCCCTCCCCCCTCTTCCCGTAGCCGCACTCACAACGCCATTCTCCCTCTTCCTCAAGCCCGACTTCCGCGACCACCTCTGCCACTGCGACGCCTGTTACCCACACCTAAAAGCCCACCCGCAACTCCTCGAAGAGGAAGACACCTACGAGCCCCCCGTCTCCGAAGACGGAGAAGAAGGCGGACAGTCCGTCGGTACAGGAAGTATTCTCGATCGTGGTGAAGCCGCCTTCAACAACATGGACCGCGTGCGTGCTATCCAAGGTGCAATGGCGTATGCGCATCTCAAAGACAAGGTCTCGGCGTTCTTGAAGCCGTTCGCTGAATCGGGTCAGGCTGTTGGTGCGGAAGATGTTAAAGCGTACTTTGAGAAGCTGAGGGGTGATGCGCAGGGTATTCAGGAAGCTGCTGGCGATGCGAAGGCGAACAGGGATGATGATGCGGAGGGTGGGGCTGAGGGCGGTGGCAGGAAGGAGCAGAGTGGGTATTAAGTGTAGACTCATCTACTCGAAGTGTTGAAGATGTGAAGACGAGATTTGTGGGAGTATGTCGTGCATCCTATGTGCAAATGATCTCCAGCTAGCTTGAAATTGGATATTGCACTTCATCGTAGCCAGTTCCCAAGGTGTCTTCGTGCTTCCGAACGTTCCATACGTCTTCTCAAGATTGACTTCACGATCACGGTCCTGCTACAAGGTATCAATTGTTTCATGTAACACAAAAATAATTCTCAAATCTTGGGTATCAAATTAAAACTACTTCCCCTCCCCCTTCCACGCAACCCAGTGCAAACATCCACTACACTTTGTTACAAAAGAAACTTTTCACATCTCCCATCCCCATCCCTCACTCCTCAAGCCGTCACAGTAACAGTAGCTGTCTCCGTAACCGTCTCCTTCCCAGTCGGCGACGCAGTAACCGTCACGGTGAATATCTGACTCGGTGGTATCGGCGTGATGATCAGCGGGCCTTCTGATGTCGTTGATGAAGGTACTGGTTCTGGTTGTGGTGGTCCCGATGATGGCATATCTGTGGGTGCTGGTGCTG
>Ga0265798_10002971_pt1 | contig 24515 bp, 18 predicted proteins | sample P3T30metagenome_FD_192430 | JGI IMG/M metagenome (GOLD analysis project Ga0265798, IMG submission 192430) | Plant litter microbial communities from East Loma Ridge, Irvine, California - P3 T30 | ecosystem: Environmental > Terrestrial > Plant litter > Unclassified | place: USA: California...
CGTCGAGGCGCGCCACGGTTTGTGGGCCACGCCGCCCAGCGCCAGCCGCACGTCGGTCACCACCCCGTCCCGGACCTCGAGCGCGGCCGCCACCGACACCAGCGCAAAGGCATAGCTGGCGCGGTCGCGCACCTTGCGGTAGGTGGAGTTGGCGCCGAAGGCCAGCGCCGGGATCTCGATCGCCGTGATCAGTTCTCCCGCTTGCAGCACGGTCTCGCGCTCGGGATGGTCCTTGGGCAGCAGGTGGAAATCCGTGAACGCCACCTGGCGCGTGCCACTCACGCCCTGCAGGTGGACGACGGCGTCGAGCGCGGCCAGCGCCACGCACATGTCGGACGGATGAGTGGCGATGCAGGTGCTCGAGGCGCCCAGCACCGCGTGCATGCGGTGCACGCCCTGGAGCGCGTCGCAGCCCTCGCCCGGATTGCGCTTGTTGCAGTGGGCGCCTTCGTGGTCGTAGAAATAGGTGCAGCGGGTGCGCTGCAGGATGTTGCCGGCCACGGTGGCCATATTACGGATCTGGCCCGAGGCGCCCGAAGCGATGGCGCGCGCCAGCAGCGGAAAGCGCGCGCGCACCGCGCGGTGCTCGGCCAGCGCCGTGTTCTTGACGGCGGCGCCGACCAGCAGGCTGCCGTCGGGACGCTCCTCGATTTGCTGCGACAGGCCGCTGACGTCGACCAGCCGGGCCGGCCGCTCGATGGTCTCGCGCATCAGGTCGACCAGGTTGGTGCCGCCGCCCAGGTAGCGGCTGCCGGCCGCCGCGCCCTGGCGCACGGCATCTTGCGCATCCTGCGCGCGGGCGAAGGTGAATGGGTTCATGATGCCTCCCCGGCCGAGGCCTTGCCGCGCAGCTGCACATGGTGTTCGGTTACTGCCGCCACGATCCCGTTGTAGGCGCCGCAACGGCACAGGTTGCCACTCATGCGCTCGCGCACTTCGTCTTCGCTGCAGGCGATCGTCTCAAGGCTGATGTCTTCGGTGACATAGCTCGGCACGCCGCGCCGCAGCTCGGCCTCCATGCCCAGTGCCGAGCAAATCTGGCCTGGCGTGCAATAGCCGCACTGGAAGCCGTCATGCTCGATGAACGCCTGCTGCAGCGCATGCAGCTGGCCGTCATGGGCCAGGCCCTCGACCGAGGTGATCGCACGGCCCTGGTATTGCACCGCCAGGGCCAGGCAGGACAGGATGCGCTGCTCACCGTCGAGCAGCACGGTGCAGGCGCCGCAGGCGCCCTGGTCGCAGCCCTTCTTGGTGCCGCACAGGTGCAGGTGCTCGCGCAGAAAGTCGAGCAGGGAGACACGCGGATCGCCTGGTAGCGGGACCGCCTTTCCGTTGATGGTGATGGTGGTGGACACGGCGAGGACTCCTTTTCGGGTGGGGGTCGCCTGCCTGCCGACGATGCGGGAAAGTGACCGTATGTGTTCCGATAACGAGTACCAAGTGTAGGGTTAGCCGTGCCGAAAAGGCGCACGCTAGAGTGTCAATCTGGAGGTTCGGAGGATCGTGCAACGCCCGGTTTTTCGCCCGGAGCGGCGGTGCTGATCGAAACCGCAACAGGGTCGCTCGCAGGGAAGGATTCGGCAAGCGCTTCGTCGAGCGCCGCTTCATCATGCGAGTCCTGGCGCGCATGCATATCGTCACGCAGTTGCCCGCGCGATTTTACGACCCGCTGTTTTGGTCGGACGGAAATACTCATCTGTTCGCTCCCATGCGATGCGGCCGCCGGACGGCTGCCGCCCTGCTTCAATGTAGTGCAGCGCGGGCGGCTGCGCCAGCACTATATGCACCTTGCCCGGCCTCAGCCCGTGGCATCCAGGTAGACGCCGCGCTCGAGCGACAGGCCGCGCTTGACCTCGCGCGTGAGCGCATCGGCCAGCACTTCTTCTTGCCCCGCCTCGAGGGCGGCGATGGCCTGGGCCACGACGTCTTGCGGCGACGCCTTCGGCGCGTCGATGCCGGCGGTCATGTCGGTATCCATGAAGGCCACATGCAGCCCGACCACCTGGATGCCCTGCGGCTTGAGGGCGAGGCGAACGCCATTGGTCATCGACCAGGTGGCCGCCTTCGAGATGCTGTAGGTGGCGGCGCCAGGGACGCTGATCCAGCTCAGCACCGACAATACGTTGACGATGGCGCCGCCGCCATTGGCGACGAGGATCGGTGCGAAGGCGCGGCACATGGCCAGGGTGCCGAACAGATTGGTGTCGAGCTCTTGCCGCGCGCGCTCGGCAGCCTCATCGTCGAACACGTGGCCCCCGCGCCCGATGCCGGCATTGTTGACCAGCAGCGTGACATCGCCGCACTCGGCGGCCGCGCGCCGCACCTGCTCCGGGCGCGTGATGTCGAGGGCCAGGGGGATCACGTCGGGCAGGTCGATGCTGCGCGGATCGCGCGCGCCGGCATAGACCTTGCGCGCCCCGGCTTCGAGCAGCAGCCGGGCCCAGGTGCGGCCCAGCCCCCGGTTCGCTCCGCTGATGAGTACGACGGAATCCTTGACCTGCATGGCGCTCTCCCGGGTGGCTGCTGATATCGCCTCGATACTACGGTCAGACCACGCGCCGCCACAGTAAATCCTTGTGAAATCGCGTGCGTTCGATCCTGCGCAAGTGGCCCGCCTATCCCATTGGAGGCGTGCATGTCGGCGTGGCACATCTCATCACACGAATTCACAACCGGCGCGCCGCGGCCCGACTAAGCTCGGTGACGGTTGCAGGACAGGACCGTTGCCAACGCCACCACCGACAGGGAGATTCCATGACCGCAAGCCGCACCATCCTCGCCGCCGCCCTTGCCCTTGCCTTCGCCGCTGCCGACTGCGCCGCCCACCAGGGCGGCAAGCCGCACACCGGCGGCATCCATAGCGCCGCCGCCAAGGGAGTCAAGGCCGACTACGACATCGTCCACACCAAGATCACCACCGAGGGCAACGTCGCCACCTTCCACATAGCGGTGTCCGGCAAGGCCGGCAAGACCTATCCGACCAAGACCGGCAAGCTGGGCGGCAGCGCGGTGTTCTCCTACGTCTGGCCGACCACCATCGATCCCTATGTCGTCGGGTTCGAGAGCAAGGCCGGGATCCTGGCCTTCGCCGTCACCTCCCACCCGGACTTCGACGACACCCCGCTGTACGACGAGAACGGTGACGGCGACGTCGGCAACGACGGCAACCTGTGGCACTCGCACTGGGTGGTGCTGACGGAGGACGACGCCTGCGGCAAGGATGCGCTGAAGGTGGTCGACATTCCCAAGGGCGCCAAGCCGCGCCTGCCCAAGACCTGGCCCGGGTTTCCAATCCTGCTCGACAGCCCCGGCTGGAGCCCGGTATTCAAGGCCGATGCGCTCGAGGTCAAGGTGCCGTTCGACGACATCGGCGTGGTCGAGGCGGCGAGCTTCGACGGCGTCACGGCGGCGCTGCGGGTCAACGCCAGCGTCCACAGCCCGCTGTTGTGCGTGGCGGACGTGTTCAAGGTCGCGTCGGGGAAACTGACGCTGCCGGGCAAGGTCAACCAATAGGCTGGAACAATTCGCAGCCATCGCCATCCCCACCCACCACCAGAAGGAACCATCATGAGCAAGCAAGCACTGATCGTCATCGACGTCCAGAACGACTATTTTCCGAACGGCCGCTGGGAGCTGGCGAACATGGACGCCGCCAGCGCCAACGTCGGCCGCCTGCTGCGCCACTACCGCGCCGGCGGCACGCCGGTGGTCCACATCCGCCACGAGTTTCCCGACGCCGCCAGCGCGCCGTTCTTCGCGCCCGGATCAAGCGGCGCCGCCATCCACCCGTCGGCCGCCCCGGTCGAGGGCGAACCGGTGCTGCTCAAGCACCACATCAACTCGTTCCGCGACACCGCCCTGCTGGAGATCCTGCGCGGGCACGGCGTCGACGAAGTCGTCATCTGCGGCGCCATGAGCCATATGTGCGTCGACGCCTGCACCCGCGCCGCCAACGACTTCGGCTTCAAGGTCACGGTGGTGCACGACGCCTGCGCCTCGCGCGACCTCGAGTTCGACGGGGTCAGGGTGCCGGCGGCGCACGCCCATGCCGCCTTCATGGCGGCGCTGGGCTTCGCCTATGCCAGCATGCGCTCGACCAGCGAGGTCACGGCAGCATGATGGCCGGCTGGCGCCGTGTCCCCGGCATCCGGAAGGCGCCGGGGCGGGCCCGCGCCAGCACCAGGTCGGCGGTGCCTGCGCCCTCGTCGAAGCGCGCGCACAGCGCTTCGAGTGCCTGCGCGCCCTCGCCCTCGCGCGCCGTGCCGCGCCACAGCACGGCCAGGCTGGTGGCGATGCGCAATTCCCAGCCGGGCGCGCGCTGGCGCCGCGCCAGCGCGCGCGCGGCCAGCCACAGGCGCTCGACCTCGTCCACCGGCGCCCCGGCGCGCAGCATGTTCTCGCCGTGCGCACGCAGCACCTCGGGCGCGCACCAGCCCACCGCGCCGCGCAGCACGCGCGCCAGGCAAGGCCCGGACGCCAGGCGCGGCGCCGCGGTGGCCAGCAGGTCGCACAGCGGCGCCGGCCAGGCGCCGTCCGCGCGCTCGTGCAATGCAGAGCGCAAGGCGTGGAGCCAGGGACGCCAGTAGGCCGCCGCGCCGTGGCCGGTGGCGCCGGCCAGGCGCGTATACAGGGCCTGCACCCGCACCGGTTCGCCGCGCCACAGGGCCACCGGCAGCGCCGCCGTGCAGATGGCCTGGCACAGCACGAAGGGATGGCGGCCTTCGGCCGCAGCCAGGGCGGCGTCGGCAAGGGCCAGCGCCGTGTCCGGACGGCCGCCGATCCAGGCGCTGCGCGCCTGCACGGCCAGCGCACATGGGGCCAGCCACGCATCGCGGGAATCGGTCCCGGCCACGGCGATCGCCGCGGCGGTGCGCGCCGCCTCGTCGTGCCGGCCAAGAAAATGCAGCGTCCCGGCCTGGAAGCGCCAGGCGAGGAACAGCGCCTCCGGGTTGCCCGGGCCGAGCGCCAGCCGCATGAGGCCTTCGCCCAGGCGCCAGGCGGCCGGATAGTCGCCCTGGGCGAGCTGCCACAGGTGCATCGCCTGCAGGGCGGCCGGCGCTCCCGCATGCGCCAGCGCCGCCAGGCGCGCGACCGGATCCCGGGCGCGCTCGGGTGCCGCATGCGACAGGGCGAGCAGCGTGACCAGTGCGGCCAGGAGCGGCGGCTCCAGGCCTGGCGGCGGGTCCGGCAGCCGCGCCAGCGCGGCGCGCGCCAGTTCGAGCCGGCGCAGGTGGTCGTCGATGCGGCCGCAGGCGATCATGGCGCCCGTGCACAGGGCAGCCAGCTCGATGCCGGGCTGCGGCTCCCCCCCGTCCGCCAGTGCCCAGTCGATGGCCGCGCCGGCATCGTCGACGCTGTCCTCCAGGCCAGGGTCCATCGGGCCGGCGGCGCGGAACAAACCGAGCATGGCGCTTGCATGGCGGCTCGCCAGTATCGGCAATTCGCCGTCCTGCGCCAGCCGGCGCCGGGCGTAGTGGCGGGTCGTGTTGGTCAGGCGATAGCGCACCCCATGCCGGCCAGCCTCCACCTCGACCAGCGAGCGCGCGCCGAGCGCCAGCACGCAGCAGCTCACGGCGGCGCTGTCGATCTCCGGACAGGCGCACACCCGCGCCGCGGCGTCGAGCGTGAAGCTGCGGCAAAACACCGCCAGCCGGCGCAGCACGGCGCGCTCGCACGGCGCCAGCAGGCGCCAGCTCCAGTCCAGCAGGGCGTCGGCCGAGCGGTGACGCCCTCCCTCTTGCGCACCCTGATCGGCGAGCGCTTCGCCGCCGGCCAGCGCCCCCAGTCCGGCCGTGCGGGAGCGCGCCGCGGCCAGGCGGATCAGCAAGGGATTGCCGTCCAACTGGCGGCATTGTTGCGCCGCCTGCGCCCGGGCGGCTGGTGCGAGCCTGGCGCCCAGGTGCAGTGCGAACAGTTCCAGCGCCGCAGGCAGGGCCAGTGGCGCCAGCCGGTGCACCCATTCGGCGCGCAGATTCAGCGCCTCGCGGCTGGTCGCCAGCAGATGCACCTGGGGCGCGGCCCCGAGCAGCGTCTCGGCCAGCAGCGCCACCGGATCGGCCAGGTGGCCGCAATTGTCGAGCACCAGCAACAGGCGCCGCCCGGCCAGGGCGGCGCACAGGTCCGGCAGCGAATTGCCCGCCGCCAGTCCCACGGCGGTGGCCACCGCATCGGCCAGCCGGGCGCCGTCGCAGAGCGGCGCCAGGTCGAGATAGGCGACGCGGCCGCCGAAACGCGGCGCCGCCCGCCACGCCACCGCCAGCGCCAGCGCGCTCTTGCCCAGGCCGCCGGCGCCGACGACCGAGACCAGGCGCCGCTCGTCTACCAGGCGAACCAGGGACGCGACCGCCCCGGCGCGCCCCAGCAGCGGCCCGGCGCTGTCCGGCAGGTTCGACAGCGGGGGCAAGGCAGCGCGGCCGGCGCGCCGCACGGAGGCGACGAACACATAGCCGCGCCCCAGCACGTTGACGATATAGCGGTTGCCATCCTCGCCATCCCTGAGCGCGCGGCGCAAGGCCGCGACGTGGGCGCGCAGCCGGCCTTGCTCCACACCGGCCCCGGGCGCCAGGTGAGCGGCGATCTCGTCCCTGCCCACCACCTCGCCGGCGCGCCCGGCCAGCAGCGCCAACAGCTCCAGCGCGCGCACGCCCAGCGGCAGCACCCGCCCGTCCTGGCGCAATTCGCGGCGGTCGAGCGACAGCGTAAAAGGGCCGAACAGCAGCTCACCTTCCATTTCCATCAACCACCTCCTCGTCAATCTTATGATTAAGATCATATGACTTGGATCAAGCAGCCAATGTTAAAAAGTGTGAAATTTGCGCACGCTATAAGTCTTGCAACAATAACAAGGCCGCGCGCCGGTCGGCGCCGTCATGGCCATCGCCCAGGGCCAGCACCAGCGGTTGCAGCAGCGCGTGCGCCCGCGCGCCGTCGCCGGCGTCCCGCCACAGGCGGCCCAGGCTGGTCGCGCAGCGCAGCTCCCAGGCCAGCGCGCCCTGGACCCGCGCGCTGGCCAGGCCCCGCTCGAACAGCGCCTCAGCCTGCGCTTGCGCACCGTGCCCCAGCAGCAGGAGTTCGCCGCTGGCGCGCCAGACCTCGGCGGCGCACCAGCCGACCTGGCCCTGGGCGCAGCGCTGCACGGCCGCGTCCAGCCCGGCCCCGGCGCGCGCACCCAGCCAGGTCGCCAGGTGGTCGCCCTGGACCGGGTCCAGGGCCCAGGCGGCGCCGGGCAGCATCTCCAGGCGGCTGGTACGGGCCACCAGCACCTGCCGCGCCAGCCGCGCCCAGTCGCTCCAGCAGGCCAGCGCGTGGCGCTCGGCGTGCTCTTCCAGCTGGCCGGCCACCTCGCGCGCCCAGCCATCGTCGCCGCGCCACAAGGCCACTGGCAAGGCGCCCAGCCCCAGCGCCCAGGCCAGGGACGCCGGCGCGCTGTCGCGGGCCGCCAGCGTGAGCAGCTCGCGCGCCAGCGCCGCCGCCGCCCGCCCCTCCCCCAGCAACCAGCGCGTACGCGCCTCGAGCGTGCCGCGCATGATGTCGGCGCCGACCGGCCCGGCCAGGCGCAGCGGCGCGCGCACATCCAGGGTCGCCGGCCGCTGGCGCGCCAGGCGCAGCGCCTCGTGATGTTCGCCCAGCATGTGCAGGCTGGCGGCCGGCAGCCGCCGCGCCACCGCCAATGCGCGCGCCAGCCCGGCTTGCGCCGCCACCCGCGCCATGCGCAGGGCATGTTCGTGGGCGCTGCGATACAGGCCGGCGCCAAGGCAGCGCAGCGCAGCTACGTACAACGCTTCGGCCAGCGCCGCCGGCTCCCCGCCGGCCTCGGCGTGGCGGATCGCGCGCAGGCAGGGTTTCTGGTCGGTGACCGGCCCGCGCGCAATGGCAGCGTGCAGGCGCGCTTCGTCGAGCGGGTCGGCCGCGGCCCCGGCGCCGATCGCCGCCAGCGCCGCGCGCACGTGGCGCCCCAGTTCCGGTTCGCCAAACAGGCCCGCGCCCAGCACCGCCGGCGCGGCCACCAGGCGCACGCCCAGCGCAGGCTCGCCGCCGGGACCGAAGGCCCAGTCGAGTGCGGCGCGCAGATTGCCCACCACACCGCTGGCGCAGGCCAGCCAGGCGCCGTGGTCGAGACTGTCCCAGGCGCGCTCGCACTCGTCCAGCAGGCCCAGGGAGTGCAGCGCGTGGCGCGCCGCCAGCGCATGGCGTTCCGGATCTTCGGCCAGGCGCTCGATGGCATAGGCGCGGGTGATCCCGAGCAGCACGAAGCGGGCGTCCGGTCCCCCGGTGTCGGCCGCGACCAGCGACTTGGACACCAGGTCCAGCAGGCAGCGTACGAGGCAGCCCGGCGTGCAGCCGGTGGCGCCGGGCCCCGCCACCGCCAGCGCCGCCTCGAGCGAGAACGGGCCGACGAACAGCGCGCAGCAGCGCAGCACGCGCTGTTCGTCGGGCGACAGCAGTTCATGGCTCCAGTCGAGCAGCGCGCGCAGGGTGCGATGGCGCGGCAGCACCGTGCGGCGCCCGCTGCCGAGCAGGCGCAGGCGGTCGCCCAGCTGCTCGACCACCCCGTGCACCCCCAGCAGGCCCACCTGGGCGGCGGCGAACTCGATCGCCAGCGGCACCCCGTCGACCCGGCGGCACAGCTTGACGGCGGCCGGCAGGTCGGCCTGGCCAAGCCGGAACGAGTCCATGCCGGCCTCGGCCCGGGTGGCCAGCAGCTGCAGGGCTGGATAGCGCATGGCCTGCTCCAGGGTGAGCGCGGGATCGTCGGGCGGACAGGCGAGCGGTCCCAGCCGCAGCACCCACTCGCCGTCGGCCTCCAGCGGCTCGCGGCTGGTGGCGACGAGGTCGATCCCGGGCCCCAGCCGCAGCAGCCAGTCAACGAGCGCGGTCGCGGCCTCGATCAGGTGCTCGCAGTTGTCCAGCACGATCAGCATGCGGCGCGGCGCCAGCCAGCGTTCCAGCTGCGCCCGCACGCCCTCGCCGTCCGGCTCCAGGCCCAGGCTGGCGGCCAGCGCATCGGGGATCTGGTTCGCGCTGCAGAGCAGCGCCAGGTCGACGAAGCAGGCGCCGGCGGCATAGCCGCCCTGCAGCTCGGCGGCCAGGCACAGCGCCAGCGTGGTCTTGCCGATGCCGCCATGGCCGACGAGCGTGACCAGGCGGCAGCGCGGCAGGAGCGAGCGTAGCTGGTCCAGCACCTCGTCACGCCCCAGCACGCCCGTCATGCGCAGCGGCAGCGGACGCGCGCCGGCGGGCGGCGGCGCATCGGTAGCGGCACCGGCGTCAGTGTCGGCACCGGCGCCGGCGTCGAACGTGACCACCGGGGCCACGAAGCTGTAGCCGCGCCCGGGGACGTTGGCGATGTAGCGCGAGGCGCCGGGACCGTCGCCCAGCGCCTTGCGCAGCGCCCCGATATGCACCCGCAGGCAGCTGTCCTCGACCACGCTGCCGGGCCAGATCGTGCGTTCGAGTTCGGCGCGGCTGACCACTTCGCCGGCCCGTCCGACCAGCACCAGCAGCAGCTCCAGAGCGCGCCCGCCCAGCCGCACCGGGGTCGGCCCCAGGAACAGCTGGCGCGCCTGGCGCTGCAGGCGGAAGGCGCCAAACTTATAGACGAGAGGCTCGCCCTGGGCCTGCGGCCTTATTTCCACACTGCGTCCCACGCTGCCCCCTGTGCGTTCGCATGATCTTCCGTGCAGGCGTGGGCCAGGCGCTGCGCCGCGATCCACGCTTCGCCGCTGGCGGCCAGCCGCGCCGACGCGTAGCGGCGGGTCGTGTTCAAGAGGCGGTAGCGCGGCGCCTCGCCATCGAGCTCGGCGACCAGCAGCGAGCAGGCGGCCAGCGCCGGCAAGGCCCGCGCCGCCTGGTCCGGCCCCAGCGCGCCGAAGGCGCACACCCGCAGCGCCAGTTCCGGCGCGAAGGGGCCCGCGAACACCGACAGCCGGCGCAGCAGCGTGCGCTGGGCCTCGTCCAGCAGACAATGGCCGGCGTCGAACATGGCTTCGAGCGAGGCGTGGCGCGGGCCGGCCAGGCGCCGGCTGCGCGTCAACAGCAGGAATAGGTCGTCCACGCGCGCCGCCAGCCCCTCGACGCCCAGCGCCTCGACCCGCGCGGCGGCCAGTTCAAGCGCCAGCGGCAGGCCATCCAGCTGGCGGCACAATGCGGCCACGCAGCCGAGGTTGGCCGGATTCAACGCGAAGCGGCTGCTATTGGCCTCGGCACGCTCGACGAACAAGGCAATCGCGGACATCGCCAGCGCCTGGGGGCAATCGAGCGCCGCATCCGGCGCCGGCACATCGAGCGGCGGCACCCCGATCACCCGCTCCCCGGCGAGGCCGAGCGGCGCGCGGCTGGTAGCCAGCACCGTGATCCGCGCGCCGGCGCCGGCCAGGCCGGCGGCCAGCGCGGCGGCCGCCGGCAGCGCCGCTTCGCAACCATCGAGCACCAGCAGGGCCTGGCGCCCGCGCAGCACGGTGCAATCGAGGGCTGCCGGATCGCCGCCGGCGGCGCAGTCGATGACGTGGCAGCCGTCGGGATAGCGGCGCGCCTGCGCGGCTGCATGGGCCAGCGCGAGCGCCGTCTTGCCGCTGCCACCGGCGCCCACCAGGGTCGTCATCCGGCTAGGGGCTAGCGCCTGTTCGATCTGCGCCAGCAAGGCTTCGCGCCCGACTAGGCGTCCCAGGCGCGGGCCGCGCGGCGGCGCCGGGTTGGCCGCCGCCAGCGGCAGGCCGGACGCCACCTGCCTGACGAAGCGGTAGCCGCGTCCCGGCACGGTCAGGATGTACTGCTCGGACGGCGTATCGCCGAGCGCCTTGCGCAGCGCCGACATATGCACCCGCAAGCCGTTTTCCTCGACCACCGCATGCGGCCACACGGCTGCGACCAGGTCGTGGTGGCTGACCACCTCGCCAGCACGGGCGATCAGCGCGACCAGCAGGTCGAAGGCGCGCCCTCCAAGCGGGACCGGCGTCTCGCCCCGCACCAGCAGCTTGCGCGCCGGGTAGAGGGCGAAGCGCCCGAAGGTGTAATCGGGGCCGCCCCGCGCCAGCCTGGCGTGCTGCAGGCTGGGGTGTCGGGGGCTGGCGCAGGTCGGTGGTGGCGCTTGGGGCGCGCTGAGGGTATCGGTATGCATGCGAACGGTAAGGCGCACGGAATGGCGCTCGGTATTGCGCGTCGATACCGCTACCTTAAGCGTTTGCCGGCCTCATGACAAGAAGTAAATACACACCGGCTCAACCAAGATGCATGTGCAGGAAGGCCAGCGTGCGCCAGTTGGCCAGTTCGGCCGCCGCGCAGTCGACATGCGCGCCGCCGGGATGCGCGAACGCATGCGACTGGCCCGGATAGCCGTGGATCGTGACCTCGGGCCCGGCCGCGCGACGTGGGCGGAGAAGCTGCCGCCGGTGACGGCGATATCGATGGTGTGGTCCATGGCTCTTTCTTCTGTCAGGTGTTATCAAGCTGTGAATTCGAGTCTACTCACGCTGGACGGCGCGGCGGGTGAATTCTCGCGAAACGGTGCGCGGCCCGGGGCCGCGGACGGGTCTTCACGATCCTTCACTACCAGCCGGCGCCTGGCGCCCCATACACTGTCGCCAGCCCTTTTCATTCACCACCATCCAGATCGAGGAGCAACCCGCATGGCCATCTACACCACCAAGGAAGGCGTCGAACTCTATTACAAGGACTGGGGCAGCGGCCAGCCCATCGTGTTCTGCCACGGCTGGCCACTGAATTCGGACAGCTGGGAATCGCAGATGATCTTCCTGGCCGGCCAGGGCTACCGCTGCATCGCCCACGACCGCCGCGGCCACGGCCGCTCGAGCCAGCCGTGGGACGGCAACGACATGGACCATTACGCCGACGACCTGGCCGAGCTGCTCGCCCACCTGGACGTCAAGGATGCGGTGCTGCTCGGCTTCTCGACCGGCGGCGGCGAAGTGGCGCGCTATATCGGCCGCCACGGCACTGCGCGGATCGCCAAGGCCGGCCTGATCTCGTCGGTGCCACCGCTGATGCTCAAGACCGAGGCGAATCCCGGCGGCCTGCCGCTCGCGGTGTTCGACGGCCTGCGCGCCAGCCAGCTGGCCGACCGCGCCCAGTTCTACCTCGATATCCCGAGCGGCCCGTTCTACGGCTTCAACCGGCCCGGCGCCAAGGTTTCGCAAGGCCTGATCCAGTCGTGGTGGTTGCAGGGCATGCTGGGCGGCCACAAGAACACCTATGACTCGATCAAGGCGTTCTCGGAAACCGACTTCACCGAAGACCTCAAGAAGTTCACCATCCCGACCCTCATCATCCACGGCGACGACGACCAGATCGTGCCGATCGACGCCGCCGGGCGCGCCTCGAAGCGCCTGGTGCCACATGCGCAGCTGATCGTGTATCCGGGCGCCCCGCATGGCCTCACCGAGACCCACAAGGACCAGGTCAATGCCGACCTGCTGGCCTTCGTGCGCGGTTGAACGCCGGCTCCACCCGAACCAGAGGACGATGCCATGAAAGAGCTGACCACCGCCGCGGGCGCCCCCGTGGTCGACAACCAGAACACCATGACGGCGGGCCCGCGCGGGCCGGCCCTGCTGCAGGACGTGTGGTTCCTGGAAAAGCTGGCCCACTTCGACCGCGAAGTGATCCCCGAACGCCGCATGCACGCCAAGGGCGGCGGCGCCCACGGCACCTTCACCGTGACCCACGACATCACGCGCTACACCAAGGCGCGCATGTTTTCCGAGGTCGGCAAGAAGACCGACCTGTTCCTGCGCTTCTCGACGGTGGCCGGCGAGCGCGGCGCGGCCGACGCCGAACGCGACATCCGCGGCTTCGCGATCAAGTTCTATACCGAACAGGGGAACTGGGACCTGGTGGGCAACAACACGCCGGTATTCTTCTTGCGCGACCCGCTCAAGTTCCCCGACCTGAACCACGCCATCAAGCGCGATCCGCGCACCGGCCTGCGCAGCGCCGACAACAACTGGGACTTCTGGTCCAGCCTCCCCGAGGCGCTGCACCAGGTCACGATCGTCATGAGCGACCGCGGCATCCCCCGGAGTTTTCGCCACATGCACGGCTTCGGCAGCCATACCTTCAGCTTCATCAACGCCGCCGACGAGCGCTTCTGGGTCAAGTTCACCCTCAAGACGCAGCAGGGCATCCAGAACCTGAGCGACGCGGAAAGCCAGGCCCTGATCGGCCGCGACCGCGAAAGCCATCTGCGCGACCTGTACGAGAGCATCGAGGCCGGCGACTTCCCGCGCTGGACCTTGTATGTGCAGATCATGCCCGAGCAAGAGGCCGCCACCTACCGCTACAACCCGTTCGACCTGACCAAGGTCTGGCTGCACGCCGACTATCCGCTGATCGAGGTGGGCGTGCTGGAGCTGAACCGCAATCCGGAAAACAACTTCGCCGAAGTCGAGCAGGCCGGCTTCAACCCGGCCCATATCGTGCCAGGCGTCGGCTTCTCGCCCGACAAGATGCTGCAGGGCCGCCTGTTCTCCTACGGCGACGCGCTGCGCTACCGGCTGGGCGTGAACCACCACCAGATCCCGGTGAACGCGCCGCGCTGCCCGGTGCACAGCTACCACCGCGACGGCGCGATGCGGGTCGACGGCAACCGCGGCGGCACCACGTCGTACGAGCCGAACCGTCACGGCGAATGGCAGGACCAGCCCGACTTCAGGGAACCGCCGCTGTCGCTCGAAGGCGCCGCCGACCACTGGAACCACCGGGTCGACGCCGACTATTATTCGCAGCCGGCGCTGCTGTTCAAGAAGATGTCGCCGGCCCAGCGCGAAGCCCTGTTCCAGAACACGGCGCGGGCGATCGCTGGCGCGTCAAGTGAAGTCAAGGCGCGCCACATCGCCAACTGTACGATGTGCGACCCGGCCTATGGCGACGGCGTCGCGCGCGCCATCGTGCAGGGCAGCGAGGAGCGCTGAACGAAGACGCAGAGCGACGGACGGGCACGGTCGGGCGCGGTGCTATAGAATCCGCATCCTCGGTGCGGATTGCACCATCAAGTGCAAAGGTACGCCGTGTTTCCCGTTTCCGCCATCGACATGGGCGCCGCCATGAAGACCCTGGTGCTGACGCTCGACCTGGTCGGCACCTTCGTGTTCGCCCTGAGCGGCGCCACCGCCGGCCTGCGGCGCCAGCTCGACCTGTTCGGCGTGCTGGTGCTGTCCTTCGTCGCCGCCACCTCGGGCGGCATCGTGCGCGACCTGTTGATCGGCGCCACGCCGCCGGCCGCCTTCACCGACTGGCGCTATCTCGGCGTGTCGCTGCTGGCCGGGGTGGCGATCTTCTTCTGGTCGCCCGCCCTGCACCGCCTGCGCCACCCGGTGCTGCTGTTCGACGGCGCCGGCCTGGCCCTGTTCTGCGTCGCCGGCGCCCAGAAGGCGCTGGTGTTCGGGCTGGAGCCGGTGATGGCGGCGCTGCTCGGCATGTTGACCGGCATCGGCGGCGGCGTCGCGCGCGACGTGCTGCTGTCGAACGTGCCGGCCGTGTTCAGGTCGGACATCTACGCCGTCGCCGCCCTGGCCGGCGCCACCGTGGTGGTGCTTGGTGACGCCCTGGGCCTGCCCAGCACCCCGACCGCGCTGGCCGGCGCCGCCCTGTGCTTCGGCCTGCGCCTGGCGGCCATCCGCTACGGCTGGCACTTGCCGACGGCGCGCGCGCCGGAACCCGCCGACGGCGAGCAGGACGCGGGCCGCGACGGCCGCTAGAAGTATTTCGACAGGTAGAAGGCGCCGGAGTCCGGGAAGATCGTCACCACCCGCGCATTGCCCAGCTTCGGCAACAGGCGCGCGATGCCCGCCGTCACGCAGCCGCTCGAACCGCCGGCCAGGATGCCCTCTTCGCGCGCCAGCCGCTGGATCCAGGCCAGCGCTTCTTCATCCGGCACCTGGACCACGTCGTCGACCACAGCTGGATCGAACACGGGCGACGGACAGCTCTTGCCGACACCCTCGATCGCGCTGGAGAATTCGGCGCCAGCCGGCAGGTCGGTGACCAGCTTGCGGTAGGCCGAATCCTGCGGTTCGACGCCGATCACGCGGATCGACGGATCGCGCTCCTTCAGGTAACGCCCGATGCCCGAGATCGTCCCGCCCGAGCCGACGCCGCACACGAAGACGTCGATCTGGCCTTCCATCTGCGACCACAGTTCGGGGGCGGTGTCACTGTAGTGCGCCTGGCTGTTGAGGGTCGAGCGGTACTGGTCGAGATGGTAGGCGCCGCCCTGGCGGGCAAGGTCCAGCACCGTCTCCTGGTAATCCGGGCCGCGCTCGCCGTCGCACACGCGCACCGTGGCGCCATAAGCCTCGATGCGCCTGATCTTTTCACGGCTGGTGGAGATGGGGACGGCAACCTCGCACTCCAGGCCGAGCACGGCGCTCGCCATGGCCAGGGCCGCGCCCGTGTTGCCGGACGACGCCTCGACCACGCGCCCGGCGTCCTGCGGCAGCTTGCGCAGCATGGCCCGCACCATGCGGTCCTTGATGCTGCCGCCGGGGTTCATGAACTCCAGCTTCGCTACCACGTTGGCCGCCGCGAAGACGCGGCCGAGCCTGACCACCGGGGTGTTGCCGATCGCTTCCATGACAGAAGACTTGATGTGGGATTGCACGCCACTTCCTTTCGAGCCAGACCCGCGATGCCATATCCGCCGGGCGGATATGCCAGCAGCATGCGAGGCACAACGAACAAGCGCCCGCTGGTGGCGGGCGCTGACGGGTGCATCGTCTTTTCCGGATGCGTTCCGATTGTAGTGGCTAATTTGCGTGGATGTCAGCAATATTTTAACTTCCATTTCCATTAGGTAATGAAGCCATAGCATCTCAGGTGCGCGCCCCCAGGCCCAGGCCCGGCTCCAGCTGGCCGGTGACCGACGGCTCGACCGGTTCGCGCTGCAGCACCTTGCGGTACAAGACCCCGGCCAGCGAACCGCCGAGCAAGGGAGCCAGCCAGAACAGCCATAGCTGGGCCACCGCCCAGCCGCCGACGAACAGCGCCGGGCCGGTGCTGCGCGCCGGATTGACCGAGGTATTCGTCACCGGGATGCTGATCAGGTGCACCAGGGCCAGGGCCAGGCCGATCGCGATGCCGGCGAAACCGACCGGCGCCCGGGTGTGGGTCGCGCCCAGCACGACCAGCACGAACATGAAGCTCATCACCAGCTCGCATACCAGGGCGGCTTCGAGCGAATAGCCGCCTGGAGAATGGGCCCCATAGCCGTTGGCCGCGAAGCCGGCCTGGACGTCGAAGCCGGCCTTGCCGCTGGCGATCACATAGATCAGGGCCGCGGCCAGCACGGCGCCGGCCACCTGCGCCACGACATAGGGCGCCAGGTGGCGCGCCGGGAAGCGCCCGCCAGCCCACAGGCCCACCGACACCGCAGGGTTGAAATGGCCGCCCGAGATCGGGCCAAGCGCATAGGCCGCCGTCAGCACGGTCAGGCCGAAGGCCAGGGACACCCCGGTCAGGCCGATGCCGACCTCGGGAAAGGTGGCAGCCAGCACGGCGCTGCCGCAGCCGCCCAGCACCAGCCAGAATGTGCCGATGAACTCGGCCAGAAGTTTGTTCAGCATGACGCCCTCCGATCGTGCCAGGCGCGCCCCCCGCGCGCCAACGGGAAAGCCATCCTGCGCCGGCCGGCGAGAGCCGCCTATTGGACCAAAGGCCGATGCCGGCGCATGCAAGGCGGTCAGCTTCCGAAAACCGTCAAGTCAGGAACAGCCAACACGTCATTCCCGCGCGGGCGCACTAGCGTCCGGAATATCTATTCGTGCAGTAAGCACGTCATTCCCGCGCAGGCGGGAATCCAAGTGAAGTTACAGAATATTCATGCTTCAGCTTAGCTCCACCGTTCATCGAAGGAAGATTTTTGAGGCCGCTGGCTGGCGACACTTGGGTTCCCGCCTACGCGGGAACGACGTGGTTTTAGCTGTGACGCTTCATATATCGGAGGTGTGAAATTATCCCGGACACCAGTGCGCCTCCGCGGGGATGACGACGCATAGGTAGCGAATAAATATTCCGGACGCTGGTGCGCCTGCGCGGGAACGCCGTTCTCAGGCTCACTACAGAGCGCCTTTTACTTGACCTAAGGGTATCAGCGTCAGTTCCCGTCCTTGTCGACGCCGTCGCCGGCGAACACCGCGCCCGCCTCGAGCTCCAGCGTCTCGCGCACCAGCTGGGCCAGTGACGTCGCCCCCATCTTTTCCATGACCCGGGCGCGGTGCACCTTGATGGTCTTTTCGGCGATGCCGAGGTCGAAGGCGATCTGCTTGTTCAGGCGGCCCGACACCACGTGGCGCAGCACCTGCTGCTCGCGCCGGGTCAGGGTGTCGAGGTGGGCGCGGATGCGCTGCAGCTCGATCCGCACCGCGCGCTCATGGGCGTCGCGCGCCAGCGCATGCCGCACCGCGGCGACGAAGCCCTCCACCTCGAGCGGCTTGATCAGAAAGTCCACCGCGCCGGCCTTCATCGCCCGCACGCCCAGCGCGGCGTCGCTGGCGCCGCCGCCGGCGACGAATACGATGGCGCGCTCGGCGCCGCCCTGCTGCAGTTCGCGCTGCAGCGCCAGGCCGTCCAGTCCCGGCATGCGCACGTCGATCACGGCGCAGCCCGGCATCGCGGGGTCGTGGGCGCGCAGGAAACCGTCGGTGCGGTCGAACGCGGCCACGCGCAGGCCCGCCGCCTGCAGCAGGCGCGCCATGTCCTTCAGCGCCCCGCCATCGCCGTCGACGAGATAAGTCAAGGGTTCGATCGTATGCATAGGCAACTCCGGCTACAAGCGTGCACCGGAAGCTGCAGCCGTCCGCGTGCAACGCCTGCGCCTTCCGCTGTCAATGACCATTTGCGCATCGAGCGCGGTGCAGACGATTCTAGATGCGCGCCAACCCGCACACCGGAGCACACATAGCATATTTGACATGTCACAAACATCAGTTGCGCTTAGCCAGCCTCCAGCGAAACCAAACGCGCCGGGCGTGGTCTTATTGAGCCGATCCTTTCTGGGCCGATCTTTATGCTCCGGTTTTTCCGCACAGCAGCGGCCCACCATGCTGCACGCCAGCGCGCAGCCTAGAAGCGGAATCCGACGCCGATATACAGCCCCTGCATCGTCGTGTCGACCTCGATCCGGTCGCTGCTGTACTTGGTCTTGAGCTGGCGGTAGCCGAACTTGAGCGAGCGGTCCGGCCGCCAGGCAAAGCTGGCGCCCACCAGCAATTGCCAGGCGTAGTCGCTGCCGTCGAAGGTGCCGGCGTCGAGGTAGCCGACCAGGCTCCAGCGCGGGTCCAGCGGATAGCGCCCGCGCACCCCGATGTACGGGTCGAGCGCGTCCTTGCTCTCGCCGCGTTCCACGCCGTCCAGGCCGAGCGTCGGCTTCAGGTAATTGAAGCGCAGGCCGGCGATCAGGTCGACCGGGGCGCGTCCCTCGAGTGCGCGCCAGGCGCCCCCCAGCGCGTACATTTGCTGCACCACCTCGGCGTCGACCGTGCCGCGGGCGGTTGCGACGTCTTGCGAGAGCTTCATGTAGATGCCGTCAAACAGGATACCCCAGCGGCCTCTGCGCGCTTCGAAGGCGCCGGTGACGCCGAAGTCGAGCTGGTCGACCAGGTCGGAGAAGCTGTGATCGCTCTCGACCGACAGGTCGCCCACGCGGGTGGTGCCGTCGAGGCCGGCTGTCCACAGATACGGCGATGCCTCGTATTCCCACTGCTCTCCCGCCTGCGCCTTGGCGGTGGCCGGGACCAGCCATGCGGACAATGCTCCCAGCACCGCTGCCGCCTTGCTCGTGAAACGGATATTCATGCCAGCCTCCGATCGTCAGGACCTACCGTGGTGAAGAATGACGCCGCCATCAAGGCAACCCAATGAACAGATACAGCGACGACCGCCCGCCCTGCGCCAGGCCGGCGCCAAGGTACAACGGGCCAATGGGGGTGGTGCCGCCCAAATAGATGGCGGCCGCCCCCTGCCATCCTTCGAGGCGCGTCTCGGTATAGCGCTCGCGCGCGCGGCCCGCCTCGAGCGCCAGCCCGATGCGCAGGTCGCCGCGCAGGCCCAGCGGCATGCGGCCGATGATTTTTTCGCCGCGCACGCTGGCGTAGCGCACCTCGTCGGCCAGCACCTGGTTGCGCACATAGCCGGACAGGTTCAAAAAGCCCCCCAGCGTCGCGGCGTCGGCCAGCGGCAACCGGCCGGACGTCGACCCGGTATAGTGCAGGCGGCCATGCAGCACGTAGTCGCCGAAGGCGCCGGCGGCGCGCAGCTCGGTCGCCAGCCGGCCGTAGTCGCCGCCGTCATGGCGGAACCAGGCGGCCCGGGCCGACCAGCCGCGGCTGGGAAAGAAAGCGCGGTCGAGCTGGTCGAGGTCGGCCACCAGCTGCCAGCCGCGCAAGGTCGATTCGCCAGTCGGCAGGGTCGCAGGCCCGGTCTCGACCGAGGCGACGAACTTGCGCACCGTGCGTTCCAGGCGCAGCTGGCCCACGGTGCCGGCGTTATAGCCCAGCCCCAGGCTGGCGCCCCGGCTGCGCAGGCGGTACTCGGCCAGCCGCTGGTCGTCCTGGTAGACCACCAGCCGGTCGCGCGCCAGCGCCAGCGCCGGCTGGACGAAGAAGCGCTGGCGCGCCTCGAGCGGCTGGTAGAACTGGGTGTACAGCGTCGCGCGCTCGCCCACCTGGACCCCGGACAGCCATTCGCCGCCAAAGCGGTTGAGCCACTTGCGGTGGTAGGCCGCGCGCAGCGCGAAGTCGTTCTCGTTGTTCGAGGCCTGCAGGTCGACGCCGAAGCGCAGGTAGTCGGGTCCCCAGCTCTTCTCGGTGGGTGTGACTTGCAGGATGCGGCGCGCGCGGGTGCCCAGCAGCGCATAGTCGACGCTCTCGAAGTCGCCTTCGCCGTACACGCGCGCCAGGCCGGCCTCGAGCCGTGCCGTGTCGAGCGGCTGGCCGGGCGCAACGTCGAGGTGTTCGCGCACCACGACCGGATTGACACGCCGCAGGCCGGCAACCCGGATCTCGTCGACCGGCGGCCCCGGCCTGGGAGCGCCGTGCAGGCGCGCGGCCCAGGCCGCATATTCGGCAGGCGGCAGCGCCAGGCGCGCCAGCTTTGTCGATTGCGCCTCGGCCGCCGCCTTGCCGCGCGCCGCGCCTTCGCGGAACTTGCCGAAGTCGGCCGCGGTGATGCCTTTCAGGTCGGGCTGGATATAGATGTCGCCCGGGCCCAGCTGCGCACGCGAGGCATTGGCGTTCTGTACGGTGAGAATATTGATCATCTGGCGCGACACGCCCGTCAGCGAGTCGACCTGCTCCGGCGCCAGCAGGGGCGAACCGACGTCGACCGCGATGACGATGTCGGCCTGGCAGCGCTCGCGCGCTTCGCGCACCGGCAGGTTGTCGACCAGCCCGCCGTCGACCAGGTAGCGGCCCCGGTAGGCCACCGGGGCCAGCACCGCCGGCACGCTCATGCTGGCGCGCATGGCGGTTGCCAGCTCGCCGCTGCGAAACACCACGCGCTCGCCGGTGCCGATATCGGTGGCCACGATCGATAGCGGCAGCGGCAGGCTCTCGATGGTGCGTTCGCCGTGGTCGGCGCCGACCAGGGCATTGAAGAACAGCTTGATCTTCCGGCCGCCGACCACGCCGCGCGCCATGCGCAGGCCCTCCGGGGTGACGCCGGCCTCCAGGCCGGGATAATAGCTCTGCGCCAGGCGCCGCTCGCGGTAGTTGGTCTCGCTGCGGGCCGGGTCGTCGTCGAACAGGTCGTGCCAATCGACCTTGCCCATGCGCTCGAGCATCTGCGGCGGCGTGAGCCCACCGAGCCAGGCGCCCGCGACCAGCGAGCCCATGCTGGTGCCGGCCACGCAATGGACCGGCACCCGCAAGGCGTCGAGCACCTCCAGCACGCCGACATGGGCGGTGCCGCGCGCGCCGCCGCCGCCCAGCACCAGGCCGATGCGCGGACCCGGCTGCGCCCCGGCCGCGGACCACGCCGGGTTCAGGGCAAGTGCCAGGATGAGCGCCAACAGGCATGCCAGGCGCAGGCAGGTGCTCGCTGTCATTATCCTCATGTCCTTTGTACTGTCGTGGCCGCAGATCGACCAGCGGTAGGACCAAAGGACAATAGGCTTGTTCCCTCGATTCACCCAAGATGACGATGGCCATCAGACTTTTGGGGGATCGCTATCATGAAAACTTCCATCGGCACAGTGCTCGTGGCCGCGGCACTGGCGGCCTGCCAGTCGGGCCAGCACACGCCGCCGGCCGACGCCGCCGCAGCCCAGGCGCAAACCCAGCGCTCCGGCTTCCTCGGCGACTATTCCAGGTTGACGCCGGCGCCCGACCGCGAAGGCGTCGAGCTGTACGTCGACCGCACCGAAGACTACAACCGCTACACCAAGGTGCTGCTGGAGCCGATCCAGGTGCTGGCCACGCCCGCGCCCGGCCAGGAGCCCGCGCCGCCCGAGGCGGTGGCGCGCATGAGCGCCAATTTCCAGCAAGCCCTGCAACGGGCGCTGGCCCCGACCTACCAGATCGTGGCCGCGCCCGGCCCCGACGTGCTGCGCGTGCGCATCGCGATCACCAATGTGCAGCCGGTCAAGCCGCCCACCGGGGTCAGCGACTTCCTGCCGATCAAGGCCCTCTACAACGCCGGCCGCGCGGCAGCCGGCACCTCGCCGCGCCTGATCGAGATGACGGCCGAGATGGAGGCGCTGGCGCCGGACGGGCGGCGGGTAATCGCCGCCACCGCCACCCGGCGCGGCGACAAGACCCTGCCGCAGGGCGAACAGGTCAGCTGGGTCGAGCTGGAGTCGATCAGCGACTACTGGGCGGGCAACTTCCGCAGCCGGCTGGACGAATTGCGTGGTCCGGCCGCGGCCAGCGTCAGCCCCGACGACTAGGAAGCTGCCATGTCCGTCACCCGACAAGCGGCCTGCGCCGCACTGCTGGCCGCCTGCGCCTACGTGGCCCAGGCCCAGCGCCCGATCGCCTATCCGTCCCAGGGCCAGGACCAGACGCGCCAGGACCGCGATGACGGCGATTGCCAGGTCTGGGCCAGGAAGAACACCGGCATCGATCCGGCCGCCGTCGCGGCCAATCCGCCGCCCCAGGAAACCGGGCCCGCCGTCGGTGGCGGCGAGCGGGTGCGCGGCGCCCTGCGCGGAGCGCTCGGCGGCGCCGCCCTCGGAGCGATCGGCGGCGACGCCGGCGAAGGCGCGGCCATTGGCGCCGGCGTCGGCACCCTGGCCGGCGGCCACCGTGCGCGTGAGAACCAGGCCGGCCGCAATGCTGCCAATGCCGGCGCGCAGCAGGGAGCGATCGACGAGTACAACCGCGCCTGGAATGCCTGCATGCGCGGGCGTGGCTACTCGGTCGAGTAACTGCCAGCTACACCCGCAGGATGCAGCGGAAGCCCAAGTGGCAGGTCGCAGTATCGAGCGGATGCGGGTAGCGCGCCGCCGGCCGGTAGCGCCGGCAGTAATTCGGCGCGCACAGGTGCGAACCGCCCTTGATGGTCTTGCGCGCGATCCTGGGCTGGCTGCCGGGCTGGCCGGCATGGTAGCTACCGTCCTGGGCCCCGCCGCGCGGATTGAGCGGCACGCAGCAGGCCTTGTGCGCCGCCGCCGGATGGCGCGCCCGGTACCAGTCCGCCGTCCATTCCCAGACGTTGCCCGCCATTTGATACAGGCCGTAGCCGTTCGGCGCGAAGGCGCGCGCCGGCATGGTTCCCCGCGCCACCGAGGGCGGCAGGCGCTGCCACGGAAACTCGCCATGCCAGGTATTGGCCATCGGCGCCCCAAGCGGCATGAAATCGGCGCCCCACACATAGTCGGCGCCATCCAGGCCGCCACGCGCCGCGAATTCCCATTCGGCCTCGGTCGGCAGTTCCAGCCCGGCCCAATGGGCATAGGCCAGCGCGTCCTCGTGCACCACCTGCACCACCGGGTGGTGCTCCAGGCCGTCGAGCGAGCTGTCGGGACCGCGCGGATGTTTCCAGTCGGCGCCGCCGACATAGGCCCACCAGTTGCCGATATCGCGCAGGTCGACCCGCCCCGGCGGCTTGTGGAACACCATGCCGCCCGGCACCAGCATATCGGGCAAGGCGCCCGGGTACATGGCAGGATCGGGATCGCGTTCGGCCAGGGTCACGTAGCCGGTCGCGTCGACGAAGCGCGCGAAGTCGGCATTGGTGACCGTGGTCGCGGCCATCCAGAAGCCGGACACCCGCACCGGATGGGCGGGCGCTTCCTCGGGATAGTGGCGGTCGGACCCCATCGCAAACTGCCCGCCAGGCACCCAGGCCAGGTCCGCTTGCGGCGCCGGGCCGGGCGCCGGCGCCGCTTCCAGCCAGGCGCTGCGGCGGTCAATCCCGGCCGCCGCCGTACTTGCTGCCTCCAGCATGTGCACTCCCCCGTCAGTGATAGGCCCCGGCCGCGGCTTCGCTCATCTTCGCCAGTGCCTGGTCGATGGTGAAGGAAGCGGCCTTCTGGCGTGGCGGAAAGTCCTTGAAGGTTTCCAGGAACTCGCTCACGAGGGCCTGGCCTGCCAGCGACAGGTAGGCATTGCGCATGAACCACTCCCAATATGTATTGGAGGTGATGTCGGCCCGCTCGTAGGGGTCGGTGCGCAGGTTGAACAGTTTCGGGACCCGCAGCGGCACGAAGGGATCGAACCAGACCTGCAATGTACCTCTTACGCGCTGCTCCATGAACACCAGCTTCCAGTGATCGAAGCGCAACGCCACCAGGTCGCCATCGTCGGAAAAATAGATGAAACCCTTGCGCGGCGAGGCCGGCTGTTCTCCGCTCAGGTAGGGCAGCAGGTTAAAGCCGTCCAGGTGCAGGCTGAAGCGCTTGTCGCCGGCCTGGTGGCCGCCCTTGCATTTGTTGACGATGTCCGGCTCGCCGGCCATGGCCAGGAAGGTCGGCAGCCAGTCGTGGTGCTGCACGATCTCGTTCGACACCCCGCCTGCCGGGATGCGGCCGGGCCAGCGCACCGCCATCGGCACCCGGAACGCACCCTCCCAGTTGGTGTTCTTCTCGCTCCTGAACGGCGTCATCGCCCCGTCTGGCCAGCTGTTCATGTGCGGCCCATTGTCGGTGCTGTACATGACGAAGGTGTCGTCGGCGATGCCCAGCTGGTCGAGCAAGTCGAGCAGCTGGCCGACGTGCCGGTCATGGTCGATCATGGTGTCGTGATAAGGGGATTGCCAACGGCCGGCCTGCCCCACACTCTCCGGCTTGGTATGGGTGTAGGCGTGCATATGGGTGGTATTGACCCAGCAAAAGAAGGGCTGCTGGTCGGCGTGCTTGCGCGCGATGAAATCCTTGGCCGCATCGACGAATTCGTCATCGCAGGTTTCCATGCGCTTGGCGGTCAGGGCGCCCGTGTCCTCAATGCGCTGGCGTCCCACCTTGCCCCAGCGCGGCTGCACCGTGCCGTCGTCCTCGTCGCTGGCCCAGCAGTGCAGCACGCCGCGCGGGCCGTAGCGCGCCTTGAACTCGGGGAACTCCTCGGCATTCG
>Ga0265798_10002972_pt1 | contig 24513 bp, 24 predicted proteins | sample P3T30metagenome_FD_192430 | JGI IMG/M metagenome (GOLD analysis project Ga0265798, IMG submission 192430) | Plant litter microbial communities from East Loma Ridge, Irvine, California - P3 T30 | ecosystem: Environmental > Terrestrial > Plant litter > Unclassified | place: USA: California...
AAAATCTAAGACGCCAGTTGTTAAACGCAATCCACCTCTACAATCCCCAGAACTGGCCTGCCCTGGAGAACATGGAAGACCTTAAATACTTTCCAAATTTCACACACACGAGGGCATGCATAAGCGGAGATGATCGTTCAATGGTCCAAGTGATCGAGCAAGGAACTACAGAAGCTCAGTTCAGGGCAAATTTGAAGCATCATTCACGCCTGAGCGCAGATTTGGTTGTCCTCCGACCTGCCAGATACATGCAGCAGCCAGCTATGCCAGAGAACTTCAGCGGGCCTGAGGAAGATCTCCCCAAACCACAATTGGCAAAACGCTCACAGGATACGCGAGTCGCCAATGTTTCGCACCTGAACGCTCCCAAGCCGACGGTAGTTCAACAAGGCCGCCAAAAAGCCTTCATGGCATACCAAGAAAGGTTGCAACAAGGTTTTGAGCGAATATAAAGGCAGAGAGCGTACGCAAGATCCCGGGAAGGCTTCAAAGAACGAGTCCAAGAGTTGACGCCTCCCGTACGCAATTCTCCAGAAGAGACACCGAAAACTACACCAGCAGAGCGTACATCGATACTGGTAATGAACCGCTCAGACCAATTCACACCCGTCCAAGAAGTTCTCCACATACAGATCAAGGCGGAAAACGGCCGTATCGACGCCAGTGATCATCAATTCAAGTCATTTGAAGGTCTCGATAGTGTGTAGGTCACTATGGTGTGCTGTGATCCACTCACACCAGTTCTCGGTTCCGATTGGGTTCCCCAATACTCAGAAGAAGAGAAGGAATTCCAGGACTACAAGGAAACGACTACCAGGCATTTCCGCCAGCTTATCAGACGCGAGAAGTTGGCTGTCACGTTCAAATTACAGTGAAAGGTTAAAAGGGGTTCATTTTCGTTCACTTACCCTTCCTCACTAAATCGTCGTTCCTTGCCCACTATCTATTGTCGTTGATAATCGTCAATCTCATGATACATGTATCGGCACGAGTCAACTGAACCTCAATAAAAGATTATGAAGGATCGCGAAGAGCTATCTATGGTTTTGATTATGAACTTGCAATTGGGCATACACAAAGGACCACGCGTTTCTATCTGGTTTCTGTTATTTCTCTGATCTAGTCTATCTGGTCTATCTGATAACCACTAATGCAGGTTCACAGATTGCCTAGGTGGGAACAAGATAGGACGTCACCATAGGGACATCCAGATTGTACACCGGAGTGTTCTTGTCGCGACCACTCTGATGGAGAATAAGTCTCCTCTTCTTCCTCCTGCCCCTGCTCCTCCTCCACCCTCTCGAGTGCAACCTCGGATGCTTGATTCTCGATGCCGATCCAGTTGGCCGTAGCTGGTATGTATGCAAGAGCGCTGGAAACTCCCAAGTCTGTTGATCTGGCTGGCCTAAGTGGCGCAGGTGGCCGAACATCCGCCTGAGTTTGGGCGTCTGGTGTGGGCTGGGCGAATCTGGTTGGTCTGGGTGGCGCAGGTGGTCTGGTTTCTGCCTGGGCACGGGCATCTAGTGTGACAGAGGCAGAACTAGTCTGCATGCCTTCAGTCCCTAACCCTGAGGAATATCCTGGAATCGGCAGTGTGTCACTCTGCTGTAGGGTTGCTGCACCCTCTATCTTGAATTGTGGAGGCTGCATCGGAGGCTGCATCGGAGGCAGGCGACCGGTTGGCTCAATGGGCGCATGACTTGCTAGTGTAGGCGCAAAGCCTGTTGTTGCTGGCACAGGCGTGGATTCTGATGCAGGGTAGGAGGCTGGTGGAAACCCGTAGTCGTTTGGCGCTGCTGGTAAACCATCGTGAACAATTGGTGAAAAGCGGCCGTCGTCTGGTGCTGGCGAATAGCCTGCGTTGTTTGGTGCGGATGAAAAGCCGTAGTTGTTTGGCGGAAAGCCGTAGCTATTTGGTGCTGGCGGAAAGCCGTAGCTGTTTGGCGCTGCCGTCGTCTTGTTTCGAGACCGGGCATTCGCGTTTTTGGACTTCCCGTTGCCACCAGTTGCCGGGAAGCCTGGTATCGTAGCTGATGTCCGCGGGCCTTGCGTATCCGATGCCATGTCTGGGGCGATACTTGTCGGTTGGTGCTTGTATCCTTGAATTGGTTTGCAGACATGTGTGTCTGCGCTGCGGAGACTCCAGGCTTTTGCTGTGAAGGCGGGCTGTTGTGCGTTGTTGTAAACGCTGTCTTGTTCGATGTAGCCATTGGTTTGGAGAATGGTCCACTCGTTTTCTGATGGGTAGCATTGCGATGCGGCATACCAGCCTATCCTGTTTGAGTTGTAATGCCAACGGCGTTTGGCTAGCTGCATGCTGATGTAAATCTGGGGGCAGGGCTGGCCGGTATGGACTGGGTGAGCTACGCCAAAAGAGACGAACGGTCTTTGCAGACCACAACCTTGGGTGCAAGGGAATGCTGCTGTATGGCCTTCCAAGGGAGGATCGTGGAACGCAATCGGCTCCAAGCAGGTTCTGCAGTACTTGTCGCCGCCCAGTTCTGTGGCGAGGTTGTGGGCGTTCAGGTATGGACCCGATGGGGGCATATACGCTACTGGATGTAGCATACTGATGTTCATTTTGAGCTGCTCTGGGTGGGCTGGATAGTATTGGGTCGCCGTCATGGGCGTGAGAGCTCTCTGGGGGTTACTGTCAAGTGCTGGCGTCCTGTAGAAAGTCGTTGAAGCTGGTGATGGAAAAGAGTTGGAAGGATCGCTTGATAATCCAGTGCCCGCCATTTTTTTGAAATTGCGGTAGAGAAAGAAAAAAAAGCAACTGGCGGGGTGTGAGTTGATAAAGCAGAGTCGCAGCTAGGCGTTAGTGTTACGCTAAGCTCGATGTGGCTCCTATCACATCACAAAGGTCGTCAATGTCATTTCGCGTGGAAAGTTTTGATAGAACGCACAATCAGATGTGATATGAATGTGTTCTATTGAAAGCTTACATACAAATACCGAAAGGTATATTCAAGAGCGCTGCCTCGGTCGTCCCATGGGTCCGACTGTTGCAGACATGTAGCCCAAATGACCCCGACCTTATCCAACACCTGTTCCCTGGCTATCTCGATCTTGTTCTTCCAGCGCGCGGCGTATAGTATCCGATAGGCGCACCTACACTGGGTCTTCTGGGTCTGCGATCGACGCTGCCTCCCTCAGAATAGATAGATATCCGGCTCGGCTGTCTGGTACAAAAGTAGGCTGAGGTTTCTGCAATTCTATACCTTATTTAGCCTTGTCAGTTGTGGAGAATAGATCCTTACCTTGCTCTTCGCTCGCTTTATCCTCTCTAAGCGACGGACTGAGGGACAGCTTGATCGACCGTCTGCCCTTGGAAGGATGTGGAAGCCGCCATGAGCTAAAGGAATCATCGCTCTTGTCCGCAATTTCTTCTATGAATCGCTTTGGCGGGGTTCGCCGCAGCTGAAACATGTTTGGATGGGGTCCGCTCACGACAAATCCCTGCTTTCGAGCTTGAGCCTGGTTGCTTGGTGGTAGCTGGTTTATGAAGAGGCCACTGTAGTCTTATTCAGGTGCTTTCTGTCGCTTCCCGGTGAGCTTTGCACTATCATGAGATCTGGGAAGTGTGGTGTTTCCGGCAACGCCATCTTGGGATGTGGGGCCACAAGCCTGAGCAACTGAGGGGCTGTGGTATCTTGTCGATCGAGGTGAGGTACGGGATATCGAATCATGGAAGCTGTTCCGGCTATTGTATCCGCAGGACGTATCTTGCGGGAGTAAGTGAGCCGGGCTGTCAGGTTGTCGGTTACAGGATAAATTTGGGCTGCTCAGTTGTAAATTAATGTTGAACTGTAGATTGTCGGATGACTGCGGGTTTCTTTCGAACTGTAGGTTGATGTTGAACCAGAGATCTCTGTTAGGCTCCCGACTGCTGAGTTGTAGATTGCTATTGAACTGTATGTCGCCAGATGACTGCAGGCCGCTGTTGAACTGTATACTGCCCGCAGATTGTAGGTTGCTGTCGGACTGTAGATTGTCGGATAGTTGTGGGGTACTCCTGAAGTGTAGGTTGCTATCAAACTGTAAATCGCTGTTGGGCCGTGGATTATCGCCGAACTGTGGGTAGCTATTGGACTGTGGGCTGCGAGACCGTGGTAAGGGAGTGCTGTATTTTTTGTCTTGGGGGCTGTTCAAAAGGCTGCGTAGTTCTTTGGCTATAGAATTATCTTCTTAATCGTCAGCACTGTTTTTGAAAGGAGAAAGAAACACATACCGTATTGTGGCTTCCTGGATGTTCGTGAAGGTATCTTTTGTCTTTGTCTGAGAGGTTCCAAGGGCGCTATGTCTGTTATGGGCGAGTCCGCGTTACTCCAACTTCTCCCAGAACGCGCCTGGTACTTTCTGGAAGTCTGATGAGTTAGCCTTGTTTGCTTCTGTCTTGGCGTTTTGATAAAGGTGGAGTGAAGAGTGATCCCGTTGTGAAGGATAAGACATGGCTGGAGCTTGTTAGCAATTTCATAGACACCAACTGGCACCATTCTTACTTCATTCGTGGATGAACTGAAGAAATGAAGCATGAAGTACCAGGGCGGCCTATCACGACACGCTGATAATGATGCTTTGCTCAGAGTGGCATGCTATGGGGAAATCTGTTCAAGAGCCAATATAGGTATGTGTTGATAAGTTCGGAATCCGGGTTTACAGGCATGGTTTGTAGTCGCAAATATATCGTGATAGGCGTGGTGCTACACGTGGTCGGTCATCTGCCCGAATACGCTGACGAGAGCATCACGGCGTAGTGTAAGTATCCAATACAGTGGAACCATGAATCAACATCCCATGCTAGAAGCCCAATTATTAGTTTCAAGTGTTATCGATGCTCAACAGCAGGTTTTCATAAAGCGTTATTGTAGTAGTAAAGCCTAATTATGATGACTAATGGAATGGGCGTACTAACCTTTCTTTCCTGTGCATATTTGGTTGCTCCTGTGATTGTCAGAGACCGTTTCTTGCTGCCTGCTCCTCGGAGTGGGTCAGTACGGATGCCACTCCCAAGCACCAAGTGCGCCTTGTTTAACCTACAGTTTGCGCCTAGGAGCTCGAAACGAAAAGACGCCCAGAAATTCCAAGGAACTGCAGATACGGGAAAACGTTACACAATCAAGATATCGGCGGAGAGATTAGACTTCAAGACAATAAGTTATACCAGGAAGATATGAGAAAGGGAAAAGGCATGTCAAGGGCCCTGGGTCGGTCAAGGTGCGCGAGGCATGATTCCTGAGCGCAATGACATCCGGCACATGAAGGAGATATTGCCCACAATAGATAGTATATGGCAGAAAGGCAGTATCGAATCCGAGAGAATCGACCGGAAGGTTACTGCGTCCACAGAAAAATCCGGACATGATTTGCAGTAGAATGTACACAAGGTAGAAAGAGATCTAGGTGTGAAGCTGTAAACTTAATCACAATACATTCTGCAAGGAAGGTGAGATGAGATTGTGTCTCCCGCCATCGTTTCACCTATCGATTATGCAGGCGCAAAAAAAGGGCGAAAAAGGGAGGGCCACGCTGGACTTTCGCTGGTTGTGGTCACCTGCCCAGTTACGGATTCGAAAGAAGCAAGTTGGCAGAGGCTGGAGTGGCCATGACCAGAATTCATGACATGCCTGCGCGATGGGAATTAGTAGAAATGTTAGCAATATATAGTAGGTATTATGTCAGCTGCTCGTTTTATGATATGGTGTGGCATAAAAAACTCACAATCGCGCCTCTTGCACTGTGAGACGCTTTTAAACAATAGAATATATTACAGATATGTAATGGCGGATGATGCTGGTGGCGCGATGCGAGATAGCCCGGTGGCGTAAGTCGGTAGACGTGTAGTAGAAAGATTGGGCATTGAGGTACAAGGCTAGCTTGGTCAGCTATCTCACTCCCACTTTCCCATTGCGCTGGCACTCGACATCACATTTTGCCACAAAGATCATTGATGCAATTCTTACCGCACAATACTTTACTTACCTGCCACTTACAACGTCAGCATGGAGAAGAATGCGCGGATAACGGCTTGGTTTGTGAAAATCACAAAGAAATATACTTCCCGATCCGATCCCACTACCGCTTCTACTGAAGAGCCACAGGCGGAACAACAACCAAATGACAAAGACAAGGACGACAGCTACCAGGCCAAAGTCGAAGACGGTTCCGAGAAAGACGAAAGCGAGCTGATCGATGAAGCCACTCCAGCTGAGACTATGGGGGCTGACACCGCCGCACATACTGCACCATCTGCTGTAGGCGGCTCTGGCAAGAGTACCGGCAACTTCTGGAACACCGCACGCCGTGCAGCTGTCACCAAGATCACTGTATTGTCAACACAGGCTAAGGATTTCACGGCAAATGCAATTGAGCAGGCCAAAAAGCTTAGGGTAATCGGTACGGCTAAGGCGATCGGTAACTGGATCAAATTGCACACTTGGAAAACGGCTGCTATCGTTTCTCTCATTGCCCTTGCATGTACTGCAATAGTACTCTCTTTAGTGGGGTTCGGAGCTGGTGGTATCGCAGCTGGTATGCGCTGTCAATCAAAGTCATGAAATTCAGGGTATTGACTTACCTCACCTCTAGGTAGTATTGCAGCAGGCATCCAGGCGGGGATCGGAACTGTTGTTGCTGGATCCCTCTTTGCAATCTGTACGAATGCCATGATGGGTGGATCTGGAGCCTTGATAATCTTCGGGGGGGTTGGGGTTGGAACATTTGTGGGCATTGGCGGGGCATTGGCTGCCTGGAAACGATGGCAAAGTCAACGTGAGCGTGCACTGGTGCTAGCCGAAACTAGCTCGCTGAGAACCTTTTCAGAGACGTCCCACAGAGTAGTAGACGATGCTGTCTTCTGGACAATTTGCGCATCGGCGTACGTTGTGTACTACATGAAGAGCTGGTGGCGAGGACATGGAGGTACTACATCTCGTAGATCGTACCTGATCTACGTACGGTGACTCTTGGAAAGACATAATAAGGAAAGGAAGGCCACAAGACGTACTATTGGATGCTAGGAGAGTTCGAGGGTTAGACTTGGCGACGAAAGGATATAAAGCGGCCAATAAGCTAGTACTTAGGATAAACTCATCAAGAAGACGGAAGGTTTCCATTTCATTTACATAAGAACACTTGAGCCAATTTTTGGGACTGAGGAAATGATGGTAACGTTCAATATACAGCCTTTTCCTTTTGAGGAATCAACACTGCGAGCCTGGATACATAAACACTCCATCTCACTACTCCCCTCAACTGCGGTGCGTTTTTTCAGTCGAATACCTGCTGGAAAATCTGAATTAACAGACGCCCTAAATTCAGAATCCCCTTCTGTGCGTTTTACAGCTACGATGAACCGACCAAATGCGCTATCCGAACTTTTCAGCAATCTTTGAATGCCAACCGCTATCAGGATCTACCTATCGAGCTTTTTATACAGGTGATAATTGCACTAGTTTTCCAATAGTCTGTTCGATAGTAACATGCGGAGTCAAACTGTTCGTGTTATCTTGCCATGCCGTGTGAAGCAAGTGTTGAACTCCCAGAGAAGTGAGGAGCCTCAAGGCGCTCTCCCATAGGTAGCAACATGAATTTTCATCATGGCATGAAGAGTTATCGCTGCTCGCAAAAAAACACTTACCAGTCATTTCAAAAAAGCGATGCCCGTGGATCTTGAATAAATAGTCGCTGTTGTGAGGAAGCAGCGTTCGGGGAGAGGCCCCACTATTGCTGACTAACAGCGGCACGGGCCCGAAAGGAGGCTGTCGCGCCGCTTGCACGCGTGGAACCTCAACTCCCTGTTTTGTCCACACCCGAGCCATCGAAAATGCCGCCAGATCGATCCCGCGCCATCAACTCGCAAGGCAGGCAAAAGTCGTGCTCAGAGTGTGCAAAAGCCAAACGAAAATGTGGCCTGGAGCAGCCACATTGCGCACGATGCACCAGGCAACACTTGCCATGCATGTACCCACCACAACCCCGCTCGCACAACAGACGTCCGCAGACTGGGACGCCCGAAGTTGAAATTGATCTGAATACGGGCAATGTGCCTGACGAATTGAATGTCTTGGAGGACACGGGTCTCGCTTTCGACTTTGACATGTCTGCGCCGACGCCTATCGTGGGCGACATGTTGGACTTCGACTTCTGCACTGGCGCCAGCTCAATAGATGTGCTCAATGAGATGTTGGATCTTCCAACCGAGAACCAAAATCAGGTGGCGGTTCACCGGACCGGCAGCCAGGCAAGGAAGCCCTTCTCAGCAGCACATCTTTCGTGCTTTGCCCAGGCAAGAGTAGCGTATTCGATTGAGCATTTCAAGTCCGCCCCGAAGATGATGGTGGAACAAAAGTGTACGCCCTGGGCGCATCCGATGCTTTACGACGAATACATGCCCAGATCACTCGAAGACGCGTATGCGTCGTGTGCGCTATACATCACCAAGAACGACACGAATGCCGAGTTTGTGGCACGATACATTACGAGCCGTGCAGAAGAGCTCACTGCTACTAACTTACCGACTACATCCTTTGAGATTCTGGCTCGGACACAGGCACTCATACTTTATCAGATCATGCTCATGTTTGGAGGCAATGTTGGATTCCATGCACGAGCTGAAAGTCTCCTGCCATACTTGAATGACATTGGTACTCTCCTCCTACCTATAGCAGCCGAAGAAACGGATCCTTTGGGCACGATTCCACTATACCCCGGCACGGCTGCTCAGTCGGCGTGGAGATCATACATAATGCGGGAGTCTGCCCGTCGTACATACCTCTCAACGGTCCATCTCACTGTCATGTGTACGCTGCTCAACGGCCAACTCAAGTCCTGTTCTCATGATCTTATACTCAATAATCGTGTTACACTTTCTGCGCATCTGTGGAAAGCTGCAAATGCTTTTGATTTTGCCATGGCCTGGAACGAAAAGAAGCATTTTGTCATCAAAGAGCTAGACTTTACACAAGTCCTCAAGGATGCGCAGCCAGATGACTTGGATGTATTTGGGAATATGCTACTCGTCGGGATAAAAGGCATGGACGACATGCGAGGCTGGTATCATACACGAGGCGGGACTTTGTGAGAATCAACATCACACTAGATATTCTCCAGACCAGCAACCATGTCATTTCATGGCCTTTCAAACGTTGCCTAACCCGTGCTCGGTCAGGTTTCTGCAGCCAAAACCACCAGCCCTTACTGTTCGGCCATGCGGTGCATGTTTGCACCAGGGACAGGCATCTGGGGGCATGAGTAGCACCTCTCTACGTTACCCAAAAACTGCTTGCCACGCTCCCCTCCGTACTCGACAATCCAGATTTGCTCGACCACGGAAAGCGGGTGATGGCGCCAAGGACAGTCAAGGCCCATCTCGCAGATGTTGCGCGTAAGAAATGTCGCAAAGCAGAGACCCAGATCATGGCGCGTCTCGGATCCATAGATGGACGGCGCAATCTTTCCGTTGGTCCCATTTCGGAACTGCTCATGCTTTGGAAGGGTCGCGTAATGATTATTGATGCGGGTGTTGTACACGCGAAGATCGTAGACCGTGGGTGGTGTCTGAACATCCTTTGCATTGACAAGATGCGGCAAGCCCGAATTTGGTGCCTTCTGCGATGTAGTCTGGCCGGTTCGGTCTCTGCTGGTGGCGCGAGGCATCTGTGTCGCTGATTTGCTTTCAGTAGCCGTGGCGTGCTGCAGTTGTACATTTGGATGCTCGCGGTGCACCACACTCTTGTTCAGGTCTGGTGACAGAGACTGCTGGGCACTGCTCGCATCCGTATGATATGTGTAGTTTGCGTCAGGAGCTCGTTCGCTCCAGTCAGCGTCTCGGTGGTTGCCGTAACCTGTACGCGACGTCGTCCTGTCAAGGCGGTCCTGTGCAGGCCAGTACGTATCGCGGCCCCGGAAGGATGTGTCGTCACGCCCAATGTCACGTCTCGAACTGTTTCTATACTGGACATGGCCGCCCACATCAGCGGGACTGTGCCGGGGAGTAACATTGATCCCTTCGGCGGGCCGACCAGGCTCGATGTCGCGCAACGGAGAGCGACTACGACGATTCTGGATATACTCTGACGCGCCATCGCTCTTTTGGTATTCATTAGTCAAATTCTTGGTTCCACTGGCGGCAATTTCAGCACTTTGCATGGCCTACCTTTGTGTTGCACGCGCGGGCGATATGTCCTAGCTCCCCGCAGCGAAAACAGGCCTTGTTGTCAGGTCCAGCACCAGCTGTGCTAGATTTGCACTCTCCAGCATAGTGGCCTTTCAGTCGACAGTTAGCGATAGAAAACGCTGCATCTGCAGTAGCCACTCACCCAGTTCGTTGCAAGCATAGCACCGTACAGCTTCATGGTCAATCTGCTTTTGGTCGCGGCTCGGGGGCTGTACATGTACCAACTGGTCTCTACGCTCACGACGCAATGGAGATCGCTCTCGGAAACGATAAGAGTCAGAGCGCTGATTGTTGCGGTCAGGTGAGAGGCTGCGGTCATCTTTCTCGCGGGTCTGCTCAGCTTCCACCTTGGCGTAGGCACGGAGACGCTGGTGCTTTGTCGGGCGATTTCTGCCCTTTTTCGACTGACCTACCGACTCATCAGATGAACGCTGGCTCTGGCGGTCAGGCGGCGGCGGACTAGAAGGAGGCGGCGGCGGGTTGTTTGGTCCGTAGGAACCTGAAGCGACGCCCTTGATACGAACTCTCCCTTTGTAGGGCAGCATCTTTGTACTTGTCAGTGTAGAGTTCAGCTTACTGTATCAGGGAGTGTGGTTGATTGTGGCAGCGCAACGAGAGCTCAGATACGACAACACATGAGCTCGACTTTGCGCACAGACCAGTTAGCCCTTTTACGCAGTGCCGCAATTCGAGAGCTGTTGTGACGTGACGTCACGGAGATGTATACGTACGGGCTAGGCACTATCACATGTGATACTGCAATGGGTGGTAGTTGGAGTTTCCTCCCCGAAGGTGTGTTTGTTGAAGTCGATATGGCAGTATACTACGAAATGTCATTTATACTCCAACGAAAGCTACATCGGACAAGTAAATGTGATATCAGGAATTAAAAGTAAAGCAACATCTGTATTGCCTAGGTCATACAGCTCAGGAGTCATGTGACTGTGAGCATACCTGGAATTCCGCGTGCTCCTCAGGCTACGCCTTCTCTGCCCACAAGACTACCCAGAAGGCGACAGGGGGAAGCGGATATTGATATTCAGTACTTAATTCTGCAGAGTGATTTGCAGATCATGTAAAGTCTTCGCAAGATCTAGGTTGCTATGGTCAGGAAACGCAGATTGACGCTAGCTATGAGAGGTGAGTTGCCCAAGGTCCTCCTAATAGTCTAACAACAAATCTCCACTACCCTACCACCACAATCCCTCGTCCTTCGCCCCAACAACAGTCCAGCAGAAGCACTCCAAACCGCAAAAGGCACACTCCCAATCATCCCTCCCCCTAGGCTCCCTGCTTCCCACTTCCTCGTTCTGCTGAACGTGGCAGTGTTCCTCCCACGGAAACACTGGATACGGAAAGTACTGCTCCGGGAAGGGCTGGAGGGGGGACGAATGGGGCGTCTCAAAGTACCTTTCCGGCGTCCACGCCTCCTCTTCTGCATGCGCGGGAGCTAGCACTGTTTGCGCAAAAGACCTGTGTTGGTCATTCACTAGAGGATTAGTTGTTGGATCGTCAATCTCGTCTTGCAGCTTCTGAGCCTCTCCACCAACAATTAAAACGCCGCCGTAATCATCTCTCGCTCTTTCTTCGGCTTCCTGAGCCACCCTTCTCACCCATGCCGTAGTCAGCAGGATATACTGCTCAGGCGCCCTCCCCTTGACCAGCTTCCACCAATCAGGCGTCATAACTTTGAGCTGAGGGTCGTGATACCCTTCCACATACCCCATAGTCACTGGCCCCAAGTCAGCCTCAGCCTTGGGATGGGCATCTTCGGGCTTAACGGTCTGGCTTCGTTCCTGTTTCTGCTCTGGTCCATGCGGGAAGAGATTACTCGGGTTGAGTGGGTCGATGCCGTAAAAGTCCGCGTAGACATCATTTTTGAATTTACCATTTTCATCAAGGCCGTAGAACGCTCTACACTCTCCAGGTCCGTGATTGCAGATTTCAGCGCCCTTGTAAAGATTTACTGGCTGCTGCTGCTGCGTTGGCTGTGGCTGTGGCTGTGGCTCTGATTCGGGATTCGAATTTCCCAGTTGGCGCTGTATGGTATCCTCACTAAATACATTTTGACTTGCAGTGTTGTATGGAGGATAGGGGTAGTATATACCAGGGTAGTATACCCCAGGGTACAGGTTTGAGCGCTGGTAGGCTCCGGCACCATGGTATCGTGGCTCCAATAAGTGATTACTATCGCGGTATTGCTGTTGCTGGTTTGGCATTCTGGCGGCTACGTGAGTGTTTACGTGAAAGTATGGGAGTTGTTGAATGTGCGGGACGGATGCAGAGACCCGAAACTGGGGTTGATGGGGGATGTGAAAATATCTCTGTCGATATCCTCGATACTGTCGGGGATTGCAAGGGAGATGAAGTGGGAGATGCGAGGAATTATAAAGATCGAGTATGGCGCTATGGATTTCACGGTACTGCTGCTGAAAGAGACGAACCATGGTTGCGAGGAAGCTCAGAACCAAACTGTAAAGAAGACGAAGAACGTGACGAGGACCATGAAATGTTGACAGAATGTGCGCGCAAAGAATGCACACTTTCTACATTGAGAGACAAACACACATCTTTACTTCAAGTTGAGGCCATGACCACAGCGCTCAAACGGCATGGTGTCACTTGGTTTGACCAGCCAGGTCTTGCCACTACACCACGCCAAACTATGCAAACACAATCCCCAAACACCAACGCCTAGGCAAGCTTTTCGCCTGTGACCTTGAAGAGCATACTGCCGCTACCTGGCTCGCTGACCACCACCGCCTGTGCCAGCTTCTCTTCTGTAATGTCTGGAAACTTCTTCCTGTAGTACTTCTCCTCCCATGCCTTCTTTACCGCTTCTACCTTGTCCTTTGGCACAAGATGTACACTACAACCTCCCCATCCCGCGCCGGTAAGTCGGCTTCCACATGAACCAGCCGCGCGAGCCAGATTGCAAAGCTCGTCAAGCTCAGGACAGCTGCAATCGTAGATTTCGCGACACGAGTCCTGTGTCGTATTCATGAGGTCACCAAGCGCCTGCAGGTACTCTTTGCCCTTTGATGGCGGTGATGCGAGAAGCGATCGGAATCTTATGACACGAAGAGCCTCGGTGAATACGTGCAGCGCGCGTTGTCGTAGCATGAACTTGTCTGCACGAACAGGGAACTTTGACATGTAGCGCTGGTTGAGATCGTCCTCCGAAATGCCAAGGAGGCCGCTTATCTGTTCTCTTGTATAGCCCTCTTCCTGCGGGAGGTAGTTTTCTGTGTGTTGAATGAGCTTTGTGAGTTGAGTCTCAAATTCGGAGGCGGAGATTTTTGTATTATCCGCAACGCCCTCTTTGTCCTCAAAGTAGGTATCGTGGAAGCCGCGCAAGCTGACTCCCAGCGGTGAAGAGTCTGTCGGGAGCTCCTTCTTCAGTCCAAACGCCTTCGCTAGAAACACCGCTGCCAATGTGCATTCTACGACGCGCAGGTTGTAGCATACTGGAGCTGTGACGTGCTTGTCTGCGGCGACGAAGCTTTGGGCGGTAACAAAAGCAAGCTCAGGCTCGGTTTGCGGGAACTGGATGTTTGTGTAATTGAGGCTGGGCTTGAAAGAAACATATAGGGCAGAGCCGCGCAGAGAAAAGACGGAGGCTGCTTGATCCATTCTGAGTGACCGGTCAGCTGTGGTCGTGTGATCAAGAACATCAACTTACCCTCCCGAGTTGACACCGACCGCGCGCTCAGAGACAATGGCAAGCTCACACAGTTCTGTCTTGTCAATCTTTTCCTCGCCATTTGCAGATAGTACAGCCAAAGCGCTTGTGCAGACTACCGATGCCGAACTCGAAAGCCCACCACCGCTCGGTACTGTACCGTCGCAGACAATGTCCATGCCGACCGACGTAAACTTGCCCCGTTTCTTCTGCAGCAGCTGTGATACACCCTTCAGCCCCGACTTGAAGTAGTTTGTCCACTCATGCTCGGTCGCATCAATTGGGATTTCTCCCTCGGGGATCTCGAATTCGCGGCTAGGGAATTTCTCCGAGTTGAGGTTCGCTATCCGCACGCGTGGCTTTTCGTCAGACGGTCGCACAGCAACAGCCATGATAAAGTCGGCGGTAATAGCCATTGGTAGTACCTCGTATAGAGAGTAGTCAATGTGCTGCATGGTGTCAGGTAAGAGCCGCGTGGATATCTTGTCAGCTTTACCTCGCCGATGATGTTTACGCGACCAGGGCTACGTGCGACAAAGCCTGCCTGCTTTCCGTAAAGGTCCTTGAACTTTGCCAGTAGACTCTCCCATCGCTTCGTCTCGACCGGCAACGCGTCTTCTGGGTAAATGTCGCGTAGCGACGTTGCTGTTGGGACGTCCATGGTGATGAAAAAGTAAGAGGGGGATTGACTACCGTGGAGTGCAGCGGGAGAAGGAGAAACAGAAAAGAAGGCGTCAAAAGGCTGGAATACAGAATCTATTTGAACTTGTGGAGTTGCAAGACGCGGACAATTGCACGGCGGGGTCCAACTGACGACAAGTGGGGTTTATAGGCTATCCCAAATCGAGAAGCGTATCCGCTCCTCCACCACCACCCCGGCCCGTTGACTGCATCGAGCTGCAGGTACGGATTCTTGTGCTGGACGCACTGGTCCAGAGAGTGAAGCAAGATGGCACGAGGTGGTTCGGGGAGGTTCGGGGTTGTGGCTGTTTTCACAGCTTGCAACCACCAGACAACAGGTGAGTTGTGCGCATGTCGTGGAAACTCATTGAACCGATCAGGATATATGGCATATGGAAGCCACACCTTCCCTCAACCCAATCCCCTTCCTCGGCTGCGAACTCCTCGCCCAATGCCACTGCCTGCTCGACCCCGTGAATCGCTACGAGTGAGACCTCGTCCAGTCTGTCCACCCACTCCTACGTAGTTGCCCGTGGAGGACGTCGAAGCACCCCGCGGCCTAGTACCTCTTGCTCTTCCTCGCGTCCCTCCTCTTGGAGCAGCCTCTGCTTTCCTACGATCTTCTTCAATCTTCCTCGCGGCAGCTTCTTTTCGTGCCTGTTCCTCGGCGGCCCGGCGCTGGGCAGCCTGCTGGCGATATGTTTCTTCTTCCTCAATGTCGATCAGATCCTGTGATGCCCCCTGCCATTGACGGTTTAGAATGAGCCGCTGATTGTGCTCGGTCTGGGACAGTATCCGGGTCCATGTGTGGAGCAAGGTCGATGCATTTTGAACGGTACGTGATACGGTCTGAGAGAACCATTAGCCCTGGCACTATGCCGACTTGCACGGGCCCCCCTTACAGCCATATTGTCCTTTGCCTTTTGCAAGCTCTCGATAACGCCCTCGATGACTTTATTGACGTTCCGTATACTCTCTAGCTCCCTCCGCAACGCGCCCTCACGTGCCTCTTCGGCTGTATAATGCGACTCCTTTGCACGCGCCTTTCCACTTGCAGCGGTGTCCCCTGCATCGGCCTCGTCCTTGATCTTCTTTTTGGCCTTGCGCACTGCAGGCGTGTCAAAGAGCGCGTCCGTGTCCGAGTCGGACAGTTCAAGCGCCCCCAGATTCGGCGGGTCCATCTGGTAGGGTTGCAGCAGAACAAAGCGTAGGCGACTTGGTTTGGGACAGCAAAAAAGGACGTTGGATTGACAGGCGTTGGCGTGTTTGACGTATTTGGTCTGGCGGGGCGGGCGGTTAGCAAGGGCCAGCCTCGTTTGTTGATGTGCCGGCCAGGCGATGCGTTGATGCGCGCCAAGCAAGGCACCCGCCATCTCCCAACCTCGTCACTTGCCTTCATTCCTGCCTTGACCCTTCCATATCGGAGACTGACCCCATCGTCTCCACTCCGTCTCACCCTTCACCGTCACCACCATCAGCCCTCGCGACATATCGACCTTTGCGCGCATCCTTATATAGACAGTCCAGCTTCTACACGTCCATGCAACGAGTCATTGGAGCTTAAATTAAGGTTGTTTTGATTTTGGCTATCCGCAATTCCTACCCTACACACTGCATTGCTACAACAACCTCGCGATACCCCCCCAAACAAACAAACACGCCACACTCCAACATCACACCAACCCAACATCGCATCAACACACCAACATGGAGCGCACACCTTCACCTCCGCGTCGCGTCCACACGCCACCCGCGCCAATGTACGGTGACACCTACGAGCCGTTTTCACCGCGTCGGTCCAGCAGAGTGGCCGCCCAGCGCGACAGTCACCTTCACCGCGAGCAAACGAGCCCGCGCACTAGGCGCGACATCACCCCAACGGCCTCTAGCAAGCGTTCAGTCGCTCGCGCGAACCCCTTCACCCTCTCACCGCCGTGCTCGCCCGTCTCTCCACCGCCACAACAACTGCGCTCGCCCCGTTCAACCCGTCGCGCGCCAGTGGACTTGAATCCACTTGATTCAGATTCGGATCACGCTGCGCCTACTCCAGCCCGTCGCTTTCTTGCAGCAACCATGGCTCCCGTAAGTTGACCTACAATAGCTTGCAGCGCTTCGGCCCGATGCGCGTGTCCAACGACGCGCGCGTCATTGCTCAAGTGCTGCACGCTTTGTGCTGCCACAACATGGTCCTTGATACTAACTTACATACAGGGCATGCTCCCCACTCCAGCCAAGACGCCTCGCAAGCGCCGTGTTGAAGATGTGAGCTCTACCGCACGCATCCTGTTCCCAACCAACCGCCCTTCGACCATTGAAGAGGCCATGCCGACTCCTCGCAAGTCTCGCAAGACCAAGAACCTCTTTACGCTAGAGAGCTTCGCGGACCAAATGAACGAGAACACCGAGAAGATCCCCATCTACACCGACTCCAAGGAGCGCGTCCCCACACCTGGCGCACAGACGGAAGAGAACCCATTCCTGTCCAAGAAAGGCAAGGGCAAAGCCAAGGCTGCTCCGCAAAAGTCCAAAAAGGTCGACAAGAGGACGGCCAAGATGGAGGAGGCAGTTGATCGCGACGAGGGCATGGTCTACATCTTCCGCGGTCGCAAGGTCTTCAGGAAATTCCACGATGACCCACCGTCGGGCGGTTCAGACGCGGAGCAAGAGGAAGACCTCTCCGCTGATGACAGACAGGTTCGCCGCCAGATCGGTCAGGAAGCACGTCGCCCACTCACTCGTTCATCGATCAAGCCACGCACGCTGTTTGTCGCCGAGATCAAGGAGCGCAATCTTGCAAATGGTATCGTGGACGAGGACGAGGAGGCGACTACCGACATTGAAGCTCCCATCGCTACCCCAAGCCGGAGAAAGGGCAAGGGTGTTCAAGCTCCGTCTCTAGAGACCACGCCACCGCCTACTGTCCGCAAGTTCAAGAAGGGCAAGTCTTGCGACGTGCATTTGTCCAGAACCACCTACTAACACCCCTGACAGAGATCTCATTCGACTCTTGGTCGCGTGTCAAGTCATCGCACGCCTCGAGTAGTTCGTCAAAGAGTACCAAGAAGCGTGGCGGAGAGCCTCTTGAGGGTGAATCAACGAGCAAACGGGCTCGAAGTGAGCACTCCTCGTTTTCTTTGTCGTTTGACAACTAACGGCGCGATAGCCCGTTCTTCTTGAGTCTATTGTGCCCGTGTTTGCCATGTAACGCCTTGTGGACATGGTTGAATTGTGACGTGTTTCCTGCCACTGGGAGAACTATGTACTTTTTTTTGCCATGGCTTCTGTCTAGCCATTTGTATTTTGCATAGCGAGCGTCTGCTTTTTCCTGCTTATTAGAGAAAGGGATACCCATGTGATGAACGAAAGTGGCGATAACCACGGCCTTTTTGCTTGACTGGGAAAAGGCAATGGAAATGCGCTTCCGCTGTTTGTAGTGGTCAGTGGGATGCGGCAAAACTTTTCGTTTTTTTTTGCCTGAAAACAAGTTGATGAGTACTTTGCTACTGGCGGTACAACAACAACAACACCTTGACGGCTCGTATTGGCTGTCTTGCTTATTTTATTAGTTTAGGTTGGTTTATGGGCTGCGACTACTCACTCCGTTGGCGTGTATGTACGTGCTAGCGGGCAGAGTGTGTGGGCAGAGGAAACTTAGTATAAAGAAATATGACAAGAGTTGCAACTCTCAATACTGCAGTATTTGATTGCTTATTGTAGTATCTATCGTGATTACTCGTCACGTCCGTCCGGCCAACTGACTAAACAACCATTCTCCTCGTCACACGACTTAACTATTACTACGTTTTCTTGGGCACCTTTTGGAAAAACGCACTCATCTTCTTCATGCCGCTCGTGTCCACCTTCTTCAGCTGCTTGATGCCCCTACCCTCACTCTTCTTTCTCTTCTCGTCCTCTTCCTTTTTCCGCTTCTTCTCCTCACGCTCCGCCATCTTGTCGTCATCTTCCTCAATTGCCCGCTTCCGACTGATGTTGTCGGATATGCTGCGGAGTGCGAGCGCTTCGGATTTTAGTGCGGCGATGGCGGCAAGATGGGCAGTGAGAGGTGCAAAGCGCGGGCTTGTGAGCGTGAGGGGGTTGAGCATGGGCCGGAGGGAGAGGGGGATATAGGAGGAGAGGAGGTAGGAGAGGGAAGTGCGGAGACGGAGGAGTGGGGGGATTGTGGGAGGTGTTGATAGGGGCTGTGGGGTATCTGTGGTTGTTTGCTCCATTGTCTCTGTCGCTGTCGTTGTTGTTGTTGTTGTCGTCGTCGTCGTCGTCGTTTCTGTGCATGTTTGTTCTGTGGCTGAAATGGTGCTTTCCTCCCGCTTGATACTCATGACCGGTATTTCCAACGCCGTCTTGACCAGTTTATCTTCCATGGAAGCTGGCAGCCCCTTCTTCACCATGCGCTCGGCCTTTTTGAGCAAAACGTCGCCGAGTTTCTCCATGGATATACGGAACATGGTTTCCTCGCCAGCATTCACAGTGTCGCATAGTACGTGCATTCTGCGCTCCACCAGGGACTTTAGTGTGGGGTATTGCAACAACATTGCCTTCCAGTGTGGCGAGCAAGCGGATAGCATGTCTAGGTAATCATCAAGGGCGAGAAAGTGTTGTTTAGTGTCTTTCGCGGACTTGGGTGCTAGTGCAGGGAGGATGAGGAAGAGGGCGTCGATGGGTGTTGCGATGAAGAGGTCGGCGGTCTTGTTGACGTAGCCGCTGCCTATCCGTGCCGTGTCTTCTTTCTCCTCTGTAGTCTCTTCATCTTGACTTTCGGACGACTCCCCTGTAATCAGCCAACTCCTGCAGTCCTTCTTGGGTGCGGCGATGCGTGTAAACTCATAGAAGCCCTTTTCAGGGCAAAAGAAGTACCGGGATGGTGTCGCATTCGCGGGATTGTCGAGTGTGACTATGCGTGCATCGTTTGAGGCGTCTTTGGGGAGTACAAAGAGTTTGGATGGGTTGGATGTGCTTGCGGGGAGTGGTTTGGCTGTAGAGGTCGGTGGTTCTGGTGTTGAGGGTTTGGGCGCTGCCTTTGTGGGTTTTGAGCGTGTGCGAGCCATTGCAATGATATCTCCCTGTGATGCCGCTGTTCCCAAAGTGCATGTATCCGGTGTCGTGCCGTCTCATGGGACCAATGTTCACGTTGGTGTCGCGACGCGTCGAACGCGCCCCATCCCTGCAAAATCGCCCTGTTTCACGGTTTCGGGGGAGATTACCGCCGGGGGTGAACCACACTACCGCATGTCAACAAACGCCCATCCCCATCTTCCCGGCAATGCACCTACCGTTTGCCGTATTGTATTAAACTATCGAAGGTCCGGGCATATTAGTTTTTTGCTTCGCTGCGGTTCCCATTGTTGCTATGGGCTTGGTGCGAGTTAGCGCTCTCAACCACCACAGCCATGATTGTCCGGGAGAGCCCCAAGAGCAGAGGTATGTAGTGAATGACTCCGCCGAGAGAATGCGCTCGCTAACCGTCGTCAAGTCAAGGAAAACCAGCCAAACTGGCCGCCGCAGTCATCTGTCGAGGCTCTTCTCAGCTCACCGTCGGCACGCAAAAAGTACGAGAGGCGCCGCGAACGCAATTCTCTCTCACCGTCGCCCTCGCCCTCGAAGCGGCACCCCATGTCGCGAGGCAACACACACGCCGACAGTGATGGAGACGAGGACGAAGAGACGCTCCAGCTCAAGTTGCAGGCCATCGAGGCAAAGTTGAAGCTCAAGGCGCTGCAGAGAAAACGGACGACATCGAGCGACGCCGATCGCGATGGCGCTTCCTCGCGCGCAAGCACAACCATGGGTATGGGCATGCGCAGGCTGGATCTATCGCGAACAGAGCCCAGGCAAGAGAGCGACATCCAAGTCCCGCATTCACCTGTCCGGATAAGACGACCGGTGGATGAGCCAAAGAGCCCTGCACGGGTCATGCTAGGCATTGACAAGGGTCTGACGGCTCGCGACATTAGTCTAAAGCGACCAGGGAGATCAAACTCGACGAGAAGCATGGAACCGCCAAAAATCAAGTCGTTCAGCGAGCGCATTGCCGAGAGCAGGAATAGGGAAAAAGAGCGGGAAGAGAAGGAGGAAAAGGCGGAGCAGAGAAGGAACAGAGGTTTTGGCTTGCAGAGCATCGAAGGACTAAAAGAGCGACCATCACTATCACGCACAAACTCGTCCCAGAGTACCGACACCCGGACTTCTCGCGATATGCCGCCACCAGCGCCCCGGAATCTCAGCCGAATGGCAAATCGTGCGTCAGTCGACTTGACCCTGCGGAACCCACCGTCATCCACGCCACGACCTGGCTCCACATCGTTTCCACCGCCACGGCCCATCTCCATGTCATTTCCACCACCGCCTCAGTCACCCCGACCTGGTTCCACACTGTCGTTTCGATCAGAAAGTACACGTCCTTCTTCCAAATCTTCTTCCAATGGGTTCGGCGCTTCAACTGCTTCCAGATATGCGGAGATTGCGTCGCGAGATGACAGCACCGATGCACCTAGTTTTGAATCCTTCTCTGGCCTACATCTCAAGTCACGGGAGATGCAACACAATGTAGTAACGCGCACCCTAGAGGGCAAGACAGTACTGACAATACCCCAACTGCTGAAGACTGTCAAGGCGCCCGAGTATGAACCACCGGAATGGGAGAATGACTACGTTGTACTCGGTGTCATTTGCTCAAAGTCCACACCGTACGATTCCAAGAATGCAGTCAAGGATCAGAGCAAAGACAGTCGGGACAAGGATGCAGATGCAAACGGCAAGTTCATGGTGCTAAAGCTGACGGATCTGAAGTGGGAGCTTGATCTATTTCTGTTCGATACAGGCTTTTCTCAGTTCTGGAAGCTCCCTGTCGGTACACTCGTCGCCATCCTCAATCCAGACATCATGCCGCCGCGAAATCGCGATACAGGCAAGTTCAGCCTAAAGCTCTCCAGCTCAGACGATACCATTCTTGAACTTGGCACAGCACGAGACTTGGATTTTTGCCACGCGCAACGCAAAGATGGCAAAGAATGTACCCAATGGATCGATGGTCGCAAGACTGAGTACTGCGAGTTTCACATTCAATTACAGGTTGACAAGGCCAAGAAGGGCCGGATGCAAGTCAACACCATGACGGGCTTCGGTGGCGGCCCAGGTGGCGGCAAGTTTGGCATGTTCGGTGGCCGAAGCAGCGGGTCCAAGGGAGACGAGCTCAAGAGGGAAGGCAAATATCACAATCGAGAACTCCACGAAACTGTCTACATTGCACCACGGCCCGGCGGTGCAGCCAAGCTCATTGACCGCGACCGTCAGAGCTGGGAAGGGGGAGTGAACCGTGAAGACCGATTCCGGAAACAACTCGCCGAGAAGGAGAAGGAGCGAGAGCTTGCGAAGAAGCTTGGGACGATGGGAGATGGCAGCACCGGAGGCGACTACATGAAGCTAAAGGGCGCTGGCGCACAAAATCTGCCCGCTCGAGGCTACACATCATCACAAGGCTCGGGGGCAGCAAAGCCAGACAAACCAGACGGTAGTGATTTTGCCAGCCTTCTCAACCGCACCTCCGCAGACGTCTCCCTGGCACCTGTCAAGCGCAAGCGGACAGTATCCGGCAAATCGACAAACGCAAGCGACCCTGTCGGCTGGGGCTTCAAGTACGGCCGTATACCGTCACCCAAGAAGGTCATACAATCAGCCTTTCGCGGAACACGTGAAACCAGCCCAGCAAAGAAGCGAGCCCGCCTCTTCCTGGATGGCAAAGGCATTCGTGAACCCGGACGGGAAAGCCTCGGCGGCCTCGACGCAGGTCTCATTGCAGCTATGGATGATGATGACGACGACGATCTGGAAGTTGTCTGATCGAACTAATGTATACTTTTGAGACGTTTTTTTGCGACCAACGACCCGCATTGGAACGAAACAAAAAAAGCTCTCATGAAAGATGAGAGGATGGACAAATGAATGGGCGTTTCCCTTGGTTGGTTGTTGTCATGCTCGCTGATTGGCTAGAGCTTAAGCGAAGGAGAAGGAGGTGGGGGCAATTTTGTTTGTGACTTTTTTTTGTGTCTGTCTTGGTTTCCGAAGTTCCGAGAAAACCGATCCCGTGGCGGGCTTGAGTTAGCGTAGCCAGCCTCCTCAGTAACGACTTTCCTTTGTACATGTATCAATATTATACCCGTATATCTTCTTGACTAGACTGTCTCTTTTTTCTTTACGAAAGTCTCAAGTTGCTGGATTGAAGTTCCGATATCTGATTTTGACTGAGGAGTCACACTACAAACGCCCTCACCATAAACCACATCAGAAGCGATTCATCTATAAAGAAACATCTAGACCTACCTCTCAGTTCTACAACCATGGCATCCTCACTCGACAATGAAGAAATCTACGCTTTAATAAACTACGAAGACGCCTACGTCCAGCCCCTCATCCTGTCCGCTCTCAAAAAACTTCTCCCAGCATCAACCTACCACCTCATCACCTCACTCGCCCAACTGCCCTCTCCTACATGTCGCCTCCTCCAATTCGTCCAATACGAAGCCATTGACTGGGACCACCTAGTCTCCCACCCCACCACTTCTCTTGCAAACGCCTACGTCATCCGCAAAGCGCTGATCCGCAAACATTACCTCAGTACCACGATTGCGAATTGGGTGACAAAGTACCCCGATTCAGTGTTGCGTGAGCACGTGAAGCCCAGTGTGGAGTTTGAAGTTGACTATGCCGAGTTTCTGGATGATGCATTGGTGGAGGCGTGGGAGTTGAGGGAGAGTTGGGCGAGGAATGAGCAGGTAGACGGGGAAGAAGGGGATGAAGAAACGAAAAAGAAGAGGAGAGAATGGTGGATTTTGAAACCAGGGATGAGTGAGCGCGGTCAGGGTATCCGGCTGTTTTCGAGCGAGGAGGAGCTTACGGAGATATTTGAGGAGTGGGATCCTGAGAGTAGTGATGATGAGGGCGAAGACGAAGAGGGCGATGCCAGGAGTGATGCCGGTGCCGATAGAGTGGAAAAGGAGGAAAAGGACGGCATCATTACATCCCAACTTCGACACTTCATCGCTCAACCATATATCCACCCGCCTCTGCTATTTCCTTCACCTCAGGCCTTAAAGGACACCCCAGCAGCAGCAGCAACAACGACTGGTCTCCGCAAATTCCATATCCGGACATATGTTTTAGCAACCGGCGCCTTACAAATCCATGTCTACCGCCCCATGCTCGCCCTCTTCGCTGCAAGCGCCTACCTACCCCCTTGGGACGCCGCATTTCAGGAAAACCGAGACGAAGCCATGCGGGCCCATCTCACCAATACATGTCTCCAAGACTCTGGCGATAGGGAGGGTAGTGTAGGATTGTTCTGGGATTTACCAGATGTCATTCCTACACAACCTGACTTTTCCTCTTCCTCCTCCTCCTCCTCTTCTCCACCAGCGACCAGCCTAGACTGGAAATCCAAAATCTTCACCCAAATCAAAGACATTACCGGTGCTACGTTTGAAGCTGCGGCCCGTGGAATGGGCATTCATTTCCAACCGCTGCCTAATGCGTTTGAAGTCTTTGGCTTGGATTTCATGGTTTCGGTCGAGGAGGATGGCCAGTTGAAGACGTGGTTGTTGGAGGTTAATGCGTTTCCGGATTTCAGGCAAACGGGCGATGATTTGAAGGGGGTGGTGGAGGGTTTGTTCGAGCGGGTGGTGAGTGTGGGTGTTGGGCAGTTCTTTGGGATTGGTGGGGAGGGAGAGAAGATGGGGGATGAGGAGATGGTTAAAGTTCTGGATATTGATTTGGGGAGGCGGTGAAGAGTTGATCGGGTTGGGGCTGTAGTGGGCTTGAGATCGATACAGTCGCGTTCGTGTGGATTTACAAGGCTGTATGGTCGTTGTCCAGGTCTTGAATGTGTTGCGAGCACATTCTCAAGCCTTAGAATACACCCAATGTACTAGGCCCTCTATCTCTATTCTTCCACTCCACTACATAA
>Ga0265798_10002973_pt1 | contig 24512 bp, 27 predicted proteins | sample P3T30metagenome_FD_192430 | JGI IMG/M metagenome (GOLD analysis project Ga0265798, IMG submission 192430) | Plant litter microbial communities from East Loma Ridge, Irvine, California - P3 T30 | ecosystem: Environmental > Terrestrial > Plant litter > Unclassified | place: USA: California...
ACGCCGAAGTCGATCAGGCCCAGACCGCCGGCTTCCACGCCGCCCGCCTCGGCCCACGCGTGCTGCGCACCGAAACCGCCCCCGTCGTCGCGCTCAGCGTGGCGCAGCAGCTGTGGGGTGATTTTTAACGAGGCGGTGACGCTTACGCGTGAGCTTTATCCCATTCGGGCACAAGCCGCACCTCAACTCTTTGTCCGAGTGCGCGTGCAGCACTTGCCAGCGTGGCAAGGGTCATACCTGCGTCATTCTGGTCAAGTGCCCGATCAACGGCGGAACGACTCGTGTGCATACGCTCGGCCAAAGCCTTTTTACTCACCTTCTGCCGTTTCATGGTTTCTGCGAGCTGCCATGAAATCACGCGTTTGAGAGCGGCCGCAGACACCTCCTCGGCGAGACCCTGCTCAGCAAGGAAGTCATCGAAGTCGGAACCTATGTGCTTAGTCATGACTTGTCCCTCTCTATTGTTGCTTTGCGTCGCCTGGCAACTGCCAGATCAGACGCTGGGGTCTTGTCGCTTTTTTTGATGAAGCCGTGAAGCAAGACCATTGTGTTTCCCGACAGCGTGAAAAGTACTCGGGCAATTGTATTTTTCAGATCCGTTCTGACTTCCCAGAGATCAGCCTCCATCTTCCTGACCACAGGCATTCCTATAGGCCAGCCGAACTGCACTGTTTTGATATCAGTCCCTATTGCCTTGCGGTCATCGCGGGGCAAATCTGTCAGCCATTCGCGTACGGGCTCATTACCTGCATCTGTGCAGAAGAATCGAACATTTAAAGTCGGTGTCGGTTTGCTCATTCATGAAGTGTACCAAAATAGGTTCACTTATCAAGGATGGGTTTCTGCCCTTTCCTTGGCCCAACACATACTCTCAAAGCACATAAAAACAGATCGCCACAAAGTGCATCAGGCTGCCGCCGATCACGAACAGGTGCCAGATGCCGTGCCAGTGGCGGATGTGGTCGTAGGCGAAGAACAGGATGCCGACGGTGTACAGCACGCCGCCGCCCACCAGCCAGATGAACCCGGCCACGCCGAGCGAGGCCAGCAGGGGTTTGATGGCGACCAGTACGATCCAGCCCATCACGGCGTAGATGACGATGGAAAGGATGCGCGCTTCCGAGCGCGGTTTGATTTCCTGCAGGATGCCGATCAGCGCCAGCCCCCAGACAATCCCGAACAGGGTCCAGCCCCACGCGCCACGCAGGGTCACGAGGCAGAACGGCGTGTAGCTGCCCGCGATCATCAGGTAGATCGAAAAGTGATCGACCTTCTGCATGATGGACTTCGAGCGCCCTTTCACACTGTGGTAAACGGTCGAAACGCTGTACAGCGTGACCAGGCACACGCCATAGATCGCCACGCTGACCACTCTCCAGACATCGCCATGCAGACTGGCCATCACCAGCAGCCAGATGGCTCCGACGGCTGCCAGCACTGCGCCGACGAGATGAGACCAGGCGTTGAATTTTTCTCCGTAATACATCCGCGTAATACCCTGTTTTACCGAAGACACTGATTGAAGAGGCTCCCGTTTATTGAAACAAAGTGCAACATGTCTGTCTGCCGCACAGATTTCGGGCAGCGAACCTTGAGTGAGTTGTGCACAATCCACCCACCCCAACACTAAGCGCCCCGCCATGCAGATTGATGACGAACTCACCCTGAAGAAGCTGGAGATTTTCCTGGCCTTCATGCGCACCGGAAACCTGGCCCGCGCAGCGGCGGAATTGCAGACCAGCAACGTCAGCGTGCATCGCGCCATTCACTCGCTGGAAAGCGCTCTGCGCTGCCCGCTGTTCAAACACGAGGGCCGCAATCTGACGCCGCTGGAAAGTGCCTACGTGCTGGAGGAACGCGCACAGAAACTGGTACACGACGTCATTACTACGGTGGAAATGACTCGTCAGGCTGCGGGTTTCTCGGCGGCGCGCTTTCGGCTTGGGGCCTTGTATTCGCTGACGGTCAAGACCGTGCCGCAGTTGATCATGGGCCTGAAGATCCGTCGCAGCGAGCTGAATATCGACCTGATTCTGGGTTCCAACATCGACCTGCTCTACAAGCTCAAGAACATGGAAGTGGACGCAATGCTGGTGTCGCTGGATGAAAGCACCAACGACCCGGATTGCGAGCATCTGGCACTGTTCTCGGACGATATCTTTCTGGCGGTGCCGACCGACTCGCCGTTCGCCGAACACAGCGAAGTGGACCTGAGCGACCTGCGTGAAGCGACGTTCATCACCCTGACTCAGGGCTTCGCCACACACCGCGATGGCATCCGGGTATTCCAGCAGGCTGGCTTCGAGCCCAAGGTGGCGATGCAGGTCAACGACATCTTCACGCTGTTGAGCATGGTCAGTTCAGGCGTGGGGTATGCGCTGCTGCCTGGGCGAATTGCGGCGGTGTACGAGAACCGCGTGCGGCTGATCCCGCTGCAACAACGCTATCGCATGCAGCAGCACATCGGCATGGTCTTTCTCAAATCCAAGGAGCGTGATCCCAACCTGCTCGCATTGGTGGCGGAGTGCAGGATGTATGCGAACCGGCTGCTGGAACCGCATTCGACCTGAACGCAACGCACCTCAAGCGCACAGCGGCGCCTGAGGTGTGCCCCGACTATCCCAACAGCCCCCGCATGATCACGAACAGCAGCGACGGCCCCAGCAGGCAACCCAGCGCGGTGTAGAACGCCGCAGTCAGACAGCCATAAGGCACCAGCTTCGGATCGGTGGCCGCAAGGCCGCCCGCCACACCGCTCGACGTGCCCATCAACCCGCCGAAGATGACTGCGCTGCGCGGGTTGTTCAAGCCAATGAACGGTGCCACGAAGGGCGTCGCGATCATCACCAGAATCGCCTTGATCAATCCAGCTGCAATGGACAGCGCCATGACTTCGGAGCTGGCTCCAATCGCCGCGCCGGTGACGGGACCGACGATATAGGTCACGGCCCCTGCACCAATGGTCGTCAGGCTGACCGCATCGGTGTAACCGAACGCAGTGGCAACCGCGACACCGGCGATGAACGACGTGCCGATGCCGACAAACAGCGACAGTACGCCCACATAGCCCGCCCGCTTGAGCTCATTGACGTTGACGCCGAAGGCCGTGGCGACAATCGCAAAATCCCGCAGCATCGCGCCGCCCAGCAAACCGATTCCGGAGAGCAGCGGCAGATCGACGACGCCCTTTTGCCCGCCGGTCATTGCGCCGCCAATGTACGACAGCACCAGCCCCAGCAGGATGGCGATGGCCGAACCGTGCAGGCGACCTTTGGTGAAGGTGTCCGAAAGCCAATAGGAGAACCACATCGTGATGCCGATCACCGCAAAGCCGCTGATCAGCCCGTAACTGGTGATGACTTTTATCATGGACTCGTACATGGCCCTTACCCCGCCGTCTTGGTGGGAGCGGCAGGCACTTCAGTCTGGCCTTTGCCCATGCGTGTCAGCACCGGAACCATCGCGAAGGCCACCACCACGGCCAGCGTACCCGCGAGGATCGCCATCGGGCCGCCCTTGAGCGCGCCATAGACATTCTGCTGCGCAGCCATTGCGACCACGATCGGGATGTAGATCGCGCTCCAGAACTCGACGCCCTGTTCAGTCTTGCCCTTGAACAGGCCGCGTTTGCTCAGATAACTGCCGAGCCCGATCAGCAGCAACATGGCGATACCGACACCGCCGACATTGGCAGGCACGCCGATCAATTTGCCGAGCACTTCACCGATAAAAATACCCACCAGGGTACAAAACGCCAAAAACGCCACACCGTAGATAATCATTGTTGTTATTCCTCTGTTTGCATTGCTGAAGTTGTTGTTTTTGTCCTTCGTAGCAGCTGCACGGCGTCTCTATCAGGTGCGGGCGCCCTCCTCTCGCGATAGCGCGATCAGGCTGTCCAGACGTGCGGCCTGAAAGGCCACCGCCGTTCCCTGGTCGAACACCCGGCGCGCCAGTCCGGTCAGCACGGCACCGGGCGGCAATTCGATCTGCAGGCGCACGCCCCGCTCGTAAGCGGTTTCCACGGTGCTGCGCCAATCCACCACCCGGCACATGTTGAAAGCCAGATCGTCGCGCAACCTTTCAGCGTCCATCACGGGGCGCGCGGTGCTGCCGCTGAGGTAGCGCACGCTCGGTTTGCTGATTTCAACCCTGGCGAACGCATCGGCCAGCGTATGCGCAGGCGCTTCAAGCAGCGAGCAATGCGACGGCACGCTGACCGCCAGACGCTTGATGGCGGCCGCACCCGCAGCCTTGGCGAGTTGGCCGACCTGACGCATCGCCTCGGCGCTGCCAGCGATGACGAGCTGATTGTCAGCATTGATATTGGCGAGAAACACCGGCGTCCCGGCCTGATGAACCTGAGCGATCATCGCCTCGACCTGCGCCTGATCCAGGCCAATGACCGCCGTCATGCCGTAGCCTTCGGGATAGGCGCTTTGCATCAGTTCGCCGCGCAGCGCCACCAGACGCACGGCATCGTCGAACGCCAGCGCGCCGGCAATCACGGCAGCCGGATAGGCCCCGATGGACAATCCGGCCACGTAATCAGGTGTGCATTCCCGCGCCTGTAACAGCCGGGCACAGGCCACGCCCGCGATCAGCAGACATAACTGAACAGCGCGGGTCGATTGCAGCGCCTGAACGGTGTCCAGCGCCATGACGTCTTCACCCAGCGCTGTCGAAGCGTCCTGCAGACACTCGCGAACCACGGGATCGTCCGGCAACTGATGCAGCATGTTCGCCTGCTGCGCACCCTGGCCTGGAAACACCCAGAAGCTGCTCATGCGCACACCTCGGCCAGTTGCCATGGATCGGCAATCAGACGGGCACCGCTGGCACTCTTGAGCAGCACTCGACCCGACGGCCGCGCCCACTCGCGCAGAGCCACGGCACCCTGCTCGAGTTGCAACTGGACGTCGATCCGGCAGACGACTGTTTCCAGCGCCTCGACCAGTTCGGCCGCCCAGCAGCGCTCTACAGGCTGGGGCGTGCGCAGGATCAAATCCAGATCGCTGCCCTGATGCAGCGCCGAAAAACCGCTCGCCAGTTCGAATCCGGCGCTGCCACCCACGCCCCAACTCAGTTCCAGCGAATCCATGACAGGACGAATCAGGCGTAAAGCGCGCAACGCAGGCCAGTCGTGCAGGCAACCGTCGACCACATCCACCAGTTGCTCCGGACTGACCCGACGGGAAATGTCCGCGCACGCCATGATCGCCGCGTAACGCTGCTCACGAGCATGACCGCGCAAACCCACCGCAACCTGCCCCGCCGCCACGACCTGACGGCGCACAACCACCGGCCGACCGGCCAGCGCTGCTTCGACGGCCCACTCAGGCGCGTCTTCAGGCAAGGCGGACAGCGGCATGCCCCACAACAAGTCGTGAGGCAGCACGGCCGATGACAAATGCCTCACCACTGCGCTCGCAGCAGTTGGCGCACATGAGCCGATGCCGCCCGGTTGCTCGCGCCCAGGCGACTGCTCAGATCAGTGCCGCTGGCTTTCACGTCCTTGATTGCACTGCCGAGCACATTGCGCACCTGGACAAGATCCTCCGCGCCCGGTTGTTCGATCTGGCTGACCGACAGGGTTTCCCACAGCAGACCCAGGCTGGCGTAGTTGTCGATGTCGTACGCCATCGGCGGAATGGTCGAGGCGAGTTTTTCCAGCTCCTCGACGCTGCGCAGGGTGACGCGGGCCGCCGACGCCTTGCCCATCGCATGCACCATGACGCCCGGATCACGCAGGGCGATCAGTCGATTGGCCTGATAACCGTGAGCCAGAAACGCACCCGACATCGCCTTGCCGACCAGCAGCCCGATCACCGGATGCCCGGCCAGCCGGGCCCGTGCATAGCTGTCCACTGCACCCGCCAGCGCCTGATGAATGCCCAGCGCTTCTTCGCGTCGGCCATAGGCCTGACTGGGCACATCGACGATGGCGATCAACGCGCGCTTGTCAGGTCGCTCACGATCCAGCTCGATTGCCTCGTCCACCGCCTTGGCCAGGCCCCAGCCTTCCAGCAGACCGACCTCGCCCTGACGCGCCCGAGGAAAGCGGTTATCCGGATCGGCTACTACTGCCAGAAAACGCACCGGCTGATCGCCCAGTGTGCCGTCGGCCACCTTGAGCGAAGCAGGCAAATCGCTGACCGGCGTTGCGCTTGCGCTCAATGCGTTGAACCAGTTCAAACCCCGCTGTTGAGTACTCATGACCGGGCTCCTTGAAAGAGAGTGCGGACGGTCTGCGGATCGATCTGCGACGCAGTGTCCAGATTCGCCAGACGCTCCAGAAACACTGCGTGCTGACCACTGCGGTGCTGCGCAGGCACGCCCTGCCTGAGCCAGTCGCCGACCTGTTGTTTGATTGCTGCCACGTCATCGGCGGCAAAACCGTCCACCAGGTCGCTGGCAAAGCGCTGCTCACCACCGGTCAGGCTCCAGATGAAGGGCCGGTCGCGGGAGTCGTACTCTTCGATGCCCGCTTCCTGCTCGATCACCTGCGGACCGTTAAGGCCGAGACGGGCTTCCTGAGTCACCAGCAGATAGCTGCACAGCCCTGCCGCAATGGACATGCCGCCAAAACAGCCGACGCTGCCTGCCACCACACCGATCACCGGCTGGTACTGACGCAGGTCGACCATCGCGGCATGGATCTCGGCAATCGCGGCCAGGCCCAGATTGGCTTCCTGCAAACGCACGCCGCCGGTTTCCAGCAGCACAATGGCGGCGGTCGGGATGCCGTTGCGGTTGTCATCGGCAGCGAGCTCAAGCGCGCCGGCCATTTTCGCGCCGCCCACTTCGCCCATGCTGCCGCCCTGAAACGAGCCTTCGATGGCAGCAATCACCACCGGCAAACCGTCGACCGTCCCTTTCGCGACCACAACACCGTCGTCGGCCTGGGGCACCACACCCTGGCGCGCCAACCAGGGCGACATGACCCGGTCGAACGGGTCGATCAATTCGCGGAAACTGCCCGCATCCAGCAAGGCGCGGGCGCGCTGGCGGGCGCCGAGTTCGATGAAGCTGTGCTGGTTGAGCAAGCGTGCGGTATCAGTCATGGCCGACCTCCTCAAAACCCTGCTCCATGCGCAGTCGCACCACGCCCGGCGTCGCGCCGAAGTCATGAATATCGATGCTCAGCGCAGGCGGCATCTGGCCGTCGAACATGCGTTCGAACAGGTGTTTCCAACGCAACGAGGCGCCGTTGACCGAGGTCACCACTTCTATCGTCAGCTTGCCCGGCTGTCCGGGTTCCAGCAGCACTTCCAGATCGCCCGAACCGACGCAACCCACCAGCGCACGGCCCTTGGGCGGCTGTCCGGCGGGGAATTCAAAAGACAGGGTTTCCATATCAGGCACTCCTCGGTGCAGGGCTCGATACATAGCCGAGCGCAGGCTCAAGACCATCAATAAACAGGCAGGCCGCCAGCAGGTCGGCTGCGCCACCGGGCGAGGCGTTGAGGGCCAGCAATTGCTTGTCCAGCTCGTGCAGTTCACGACGCCCGGCCAGACTGGCGCTGCCGCCCGCGTCCAGCACGCGTTGTGCGCCCCTTTGCATGGCCTGCAGACCTTCAGGCCCGGCGCGGTACAGCACGCAGGTGTCGGCCAACGTGGTCATGATTGCCAGCAACGCATCCAGACGCGCGTTCTGCTCACCACTGCCCGCCGCACGGCTGCGCTGCAATTGCGGCAGCGCGACATTCATCACGGCGGGAAAACCCTGTTGCGCCTGTTCCCGAGCGCCCATTGCGCCATAGCGTTGCGCGACGATGCTGCCGTGGCTGTTGCTGGCGACCACCTGGCGATCCTCGATCAGCGCCAGACGCGCAGCGCGCTGGCAAATCGAGGCTGGCGTGCAATCGTTGACGTCCAGCGCTGCGGCGGTCACGAGAAGACCCAACGCCCAGATCGCGCCGCGATGGGTGTTCACCCCGCCTGTGGTGTGCAGCATCGCGGCTTCACCTTCGCGGCCCAGCCGACCGAGCTCTTCGCGCAATGGTTGTTCGGGGGACTGGAATTGCGCAGCGGCCTCGGCCATCAGCTTGAAGGTCGGCCAGAGCGACAGGGCCGACGCGTGCATCAGGCCCAGATGCAGATCGGTATGCGCACCATTGCCACGGCGGTCCACCAGCGCAGGCTTGGGCGACAGATTGGCTTCGTCCATCAGCGCATCGACGGCCAGGTCAGCCAGATGCTCGGACAGTGAGACGGGTTGCGGTGTCTGTTTGAGTGCACTCATCACCAGCTCCTGAATTTGGCAGGCGGGTTGTAGAGGCCACCGGACCACTCGACCAGATCGGCGATGCTTTTCGCGGCCAGCAGTTCGCGACTGGCGTCGGTGCGGCGGATGCCAAGGTCTTCGGGCAACGCAATCAGCCCTTCGCGGCGCATGCGGGCGGTGTCTTTCGGGTTGTGGCGCAGACCAATGGCCGTCACGCCTGCCACAGCGGCAATCATCGCCTGACGCTCTTCGAGGCTGCGCGCCTTGTAGAGATAGGCGATGCCCTCTTCAGTCAGCAAGTGGGTCACGTCATCGCCGTAGATCATGATCGGTGCCAGCGGCATGCCGCTCTTGCGGGCCACTTCGACGGCGTCGAGGGTTTCGACGAAGGTCGGTTTGCCGCCTTCCTGAAAGGTTTCGACCATCTGCACCACCAGCTTCTTGCCGCGCTCCAGATAGGCGGCCGGGCCGTCATCGGTCTGCTGGCGCATGTCCAGCCAGGCCGGGGTGGCGTGGCGACGGCCGCGCGGGTCGTGGCCCATGTTCGGCGCACCGCCGAAACCTGCCAGACGGCCTCGGGTCACGGTCGAGGAGTGCCCGTCGCCATCGACCTGCAGGGTCGCGCCGATGAACAGGTCCACTGCGTACTGCCCTGCCAGCTGACACAGCTGCCGATTGGAACGCAGCGAACCGTCGCGCCCGGTGAAGAACACGTCAGGACGCGCAGCGATGTAGTTTTCCATGCCCAGTTCGGTGCCGAAGCAGTGCACACTCTCGACCCAGCCGCTTTCAATGGCCGGGATCAGGGTCGGGTGCGGGTTGAGCGTCCAGTTGCGGCAGATCTTGCCTTTCAGGCCCAGTGATTCGCCGTAGGTCGGCAGGATCAGCTCGATGGCCGCGGTGTTGAAGCCGATGCCGTGATTCAGCGACTGAACGTTGTGTTTCTCGTAAATGCCACGGATGGCCATCATCGCCATCAGCACATGCACCGGCTTGATGTGGCGCGGGTCACGGGTGAACAGCGGTTCAATGTAGAACGGCTTGTCGGCCACTACCACGAAGTCGACCCAGGAAGCGGGAATGTCCACGCGCGGCAGGTCAGTGACGTCATCGACCAGTTGGTTGACCTGCACGATGACGATGCCGTCGCTGAAGGCGGCCGGTTCAATAAGCGCGGGGGTGTCTTCGGTACTCGGCCCGGTGTAGATGTTGCCCGCCCTGTCGGCCATGAAGCCTGCGGCCAGCACCACGTTGGGGATCAGGTCGACCACCAGTCGCGAATACAGCTCGATGTACGTGTGAATCGCGCCGATTTCCAGCAGGCCGTCTTCAAGCAACTGGCTGATGCGCAGGCTTTGCGTACCGGCGAAGGAGAAGTCCAGCTTGCGGGCGATGCCCTGTTCGAACAGGTCCAGATGCTCGGACCGCCCGACACTCGGCATGATCATGTGCAGGTCGTGCACCTTGGCAGGATCGACCTTTGCGAGTGCGCGGGACAGAAAGTCGGCCTGTTTCTGGTTATTGCCCTCGAGCACCACCCGATCACCGGACACCAGCAAGGCCTCCAGCGCTGCGACGATCTTGTCGGTCGGCAGCACCACGCCATCGGCCAGGGCCCGCACCTGTTCGAGCCGCCGCTGCTTCTCGGTGCGGCGGCGCGTCCAACGCGCGTCGGGGGAAGTTGTTGTTGTCATGATCGCTCCACGATTTCGCTGTCGTGGTTCACCTTAGGAGCGGGACAGGTCTGGCATCAATCAAGCAGACCACTCAATCATTACGCCTGGAGTAACGATTGCCGATCAAGCCGCGCGCTCTGCAACATTTCCCAACCTCAGGATGACTTTTCTGTAGGAACGGTCCTTAACGGCTGATTCAGGCCTTCGGGCGGGCGTTTTGCACCTAGCATTCGGCGCTCCACACTCCAAAGGAAGCAGCTCTATGCCATTCATAGTCAGGGAAGGTGATACGACCACCCGTGGCGGTCTTGTGTTGAACACCTCGTCACGCGTGATTCTGGACGGGCAACGGGTGGCACTCATGGGCGACCCGGTATGGTGCCCGGCGTGCGGCAGCGCAGGCTTCATCGCTCAGGGCAATCCAACCTATATCGACGAATTTGTAGCGGCTGCCACGCATGGTCACGAAGTGCGATGCGGTTGCCCGTCAGGCAGCAACCGCCTGATCGCTTCTCAGAACACATTCCAGGCCGACATGGACGCTGCCATCGACATTCCCGAGGACATGATCACCGAAGCGCGCCGGCGCGCTGAAGCCCTGACGCTGGAACTCAAGGATGTGCGTTGGTTTCCAGCAAGTGATGAAGGTCGACGAACTGCCTTGTCAGCTTGTGGCGCGGATCAAGGTGGACCAGAGGCAGACAGGCCTCGTGAGACTCACGCATCTTCACTGACGCATTGAGGTAGACCGGCAATACCGGGAGGCCTTCGGCAACCAGTTCATCCAGCATCTGCTGCGGCAGGCTCGCACGGGGCTGGAACTGGTTGACGATGATGCCTTCCACTTGCAGGTTCTCGTTGTGGTCTTCTTTCAACTCCTCGATTTCCCGAAGCAGGCCATAAAGCGCCTGTCGGGAAAAACTGTCGCAATCAAAAGGAATGAGCACACGATCCGCCGCAATCAACGCCGACACCGCATAGAAATTGAGCGCAGGAGGCGTATCCAGATAGATACGTTCGTAGTCTTCGCCCAATTCATCCAGCAATTTGCGAAGTTTGTTGATCTTGTGCTTGGCCTCGAGTTTTGGCTGCAGATCGGCAAGTTCTGCCGTGGCAGTGACCACATGCAGGTTATCGAACGGCGTCTCGTAGATATCGACGTGGTTCTTCTTGCCAAACGGTGCGGAAGACAGCGTCTGCTTGAAGAACTCGGCAATCCCCATCGGGATATCGTGGCCTGTGAGGCCGGTCAGGTACTGGGTGGAGTTGGCCTGGGCATCGAGGTCGATCAACAGGGTCCGATAGCCTTCGTTAGCGCTGACTGCAGCCAGATTGCAGGCAATGCTCGATTTGCCGACACCGCCTTTCTGATTGAATACCACGCGACGCATGCTTTGAATTCCTCGATAGATTAAGAAACGACGTGACTGACCGATAAAGGCTGTACGCGTGGTCGAGTCTAGGCAATGCATACGACAACGGCGACCTTATCGGCAACCCTGTCGCAAAATACGACACATTTATGTCAGTTCAATGACTAGCTTGATTGAGCGTCAATCATGCGTACGCATGAGTTACCTGAATGAGAATGAATGCTGTGTAAACCCTTTACTTGTAACAAATTTGCTAGTCGCGATTCCCACAAGGATAATGCGCGCACTCATTCAACTTACCGCCCAGACTGATGCCGTCCTGGTATCGAAGTAGCGAGAAACATGCCCGCAGGGGCGGGAAGAGAAGTTTTGATCACCTTCAACATTGCACGATGGCGCGCCTGGGCACCTGGCCTGGCGAGCGCAGACGAGTGGGAGCAATGGAGCCGCACCCCTAGACAGTTGCAGGACAGCAACGAGGCACCGGACGTGTCTTTTCTGCCTGCGATGCAGCGCCGACGGCTGGGCCGCATGGCGCGCATGGCATTCGCGGTCGGCTGGCCACTCAGCGAGGGCTACGAGCGCATGCCGTTGGTATTCGTGTCCCGCCACGGCGAAACGCCCCGCACGTTCGAAATCCTTCGCGATCTGGCCGCTGACGAGCCCATGTCGCCGACCCAGTTCAGCCTGTCGGTGCACAACGCCGTGATCGGTCTGTGGTCGATCCTGCGCGGTGAAACCAGCGAGATGACGGCGCTGGCGGCCGCTGGCGACGGGCTGGAATACGGGGCATTCGAAGCTGCGGCCCTGCTGGCCGAGGGCGCACCGGCCGTGCTGCTGGTGGTAACCGAAGAACAGCCTCCGCACGCCTATGCGCAATGGATTGACGACGTGCCCTTCCCGTATGCCGTCGGCCTGCTGCTGACGCCGGGTAACGAGTGGCAACTGTCCCTGAATACCGACACGCAAGGCGCGCAACGCACGCAGTGGCCTCATGCCCTGAATCTGTTGCAAGCCCTGCACACCGACCAGTCCTCATGCCTGCATCCGTGGAACAACCGATTATGGAAGTGGCAACGCAACCATTGAAGAAAGGCCGGGACGCCTATTACTGGCGTCTGCTGGCCACCGGTTTCAGCTTTGGTCTGTTCGGGATCAGCGGGCTGTGTCTGCGCGTGTTCGTCTTTCCGGTTCTGAGCTGCTTTCCAGGGAGCGTCGCAGACCATCAACGACGTGCCCGCCGGACCATCAGCCGGCTGTTCTGGCGCTTCATCAGAATCATGGCGCGTCTGGGCGTGCTGACCTATGAGGTCAAAGGCGCCGAAAAGCTGGGGCGTCCCGGCCAGATGATCATCGCCAACCACCCGTCCCTGATCGATGTGGTGTTCCTGATCGGGCTGGTGCGGGACGCCAACTGCGTGGTCAAACGCAGCCTGTGGGAGAACCCGTTCACGCGCGGGCCGGTGCGCTCCACGGGCTACATCAGCAACGATGGCAGCATGGACATGCTCGATGCCGCTGTGGAACGCCTGCAAGGCGGCCAGACGCTGATCATCTTTCCCGAAGGTACGCGCACCCAGCCCGGCCAGCCGCCTGCCTTTCACCGGGGCGCCGCCGCCATTGCCCTGCGCGGCGCCAGCATGATCACGCCGGTCACTATCAAGGTCAGCCCGACCACCCTCACCAAGGCCGAGCCCTGGTACCGGATTCCGCAACGCCGTGTGCATTTCACCCTGCATGTGGGTGCCGATATCGATCCGACAACCTTCAGCGCGCTGGGTCCGCCGCCTTTGGCGTCCCGCAAGCTCAACGATTACCTGCATGACTACTTCATCAAGGAGCTCGCCACAGATGAGCGATCTACACCTGGACATTAAAGTGCTGATCATCGACGCCCTGGGCCTCGAAGACATCACCCCGCAAGACATCGGCAATGACCAGACGCTCTTCGGCGAGGGCCTTGGACTGGATTCGGTCGACGCACTGGAACTGGGCCTGGCCATCCAGAAGCGCTACGGCATCAAGATAGATGCCGACGCCAAGGACACCCGCAACCATTTCGCCAACGTCGACAGCCTTGTGGCGTTCGTCAGCGCCAGACAGCCGGTCTGAGGATTGAACATGCAAACCCGTGAAGACATCTTCCAAACCCTGCGCACGGCCATGGTCGAACTGTTCGAACTGGAACCTGAAAGGGTCGTCCCCGAGGCGAACCTCTATCAGGACCTGGAAATCGACAGCATTGACGCTGTTGACCTGATCGACCACATCAAGCGCAAGACCGGCAAGAAAATCGCGGCGGAAGAGTTCAAGTCCGTCAGAACCGTCAACGATGTGGTCGAGGCCGTCTACCGCCTGGTCAACGCCGCCGAATGAAACGGCTGGTGGGTCTGATCCTGGTGCTGGCCGGTGTGCTGTACCCGTTCGCCGTCTACTGGGGAACCGAGCACTTCGCACCCTGGCAATTTGCCCTACTAGTGGGAAGCCTGTGGCTGGCGCGAATCGTCACCGGTGAGCGCAAACCCGGCAGTCTGGCGATGGCGCTGGTGGCGCTGGGGTTTTGCGTGGTGCTCGGGCTGCTCGACAGCCATGTGATGCTGCGCTGGTACCCGGTGCTGGTCAGCCTGTTCATGCTGGGACTGTTCGGCTCGAGCCTGATCTACGGCCCGCCAATCGTCGAACGCATGGCGCGTATCAACCGGCCTGAACTCTCTGAATCCGGTATTCGCTACACCCGGCGGGTCACTCAGGTGTGGTGTGTGTTCTTTCTGGGCAACGGCCTTGCTGCGGCGGCGCTGACGCTGTGGGCACCGCTGTCATGGTGGACGCTCTACACCGGCCTTGTTTCCTATGGACTGATGGGCCTGCTGTTCGCAGGCGAACTGATCGTCCGCCTGCGCGTCATGGGCGGCCCATGAAATGGATTGCATGAACTGGCTGAATCTTGAAAACCTGCTGCTCGACACCGCCACGGATCGACTGCTGACCACCCCTCCAGCGCTGACGCTCGCCCAATGGCGCGCGCAGGCATTGAGCGTTGCAGGCGGGCTTCAAGCTCGTGGCGTCCGGCAAGTGGCGGTGCACCTTGAAGATGCCGCCGAGCTGGGCATCGCATTGTTCGGTGCCTGGCGCGCCGGGGTAAGCGTGCTGCTGCCTGCCGATCTGCAGGGCCAGACCCGCGAACGCTGGGCCGGTCAGGTCGATCTGTGGATCACCGACCAGCCCGGTGATGCACCGCTGAGCGACCTGCACGCAGCCTCCCTGGCACCGGCAGCGCTTGATCTGGACCAGTGCCGCCTGAGCCTGTGCACGTCAGGTTCCAGTGGCGAGCCGAAGCTGATCGAGAAACGTCTGCGCCAGCTGGCCAATGAAGTCACGGCCCTGGAGCAGCTCTGGGGCGAGGATCTGGGCCAGTCCTGCATGGTGGGCAGCGTGGCGACCCAGCACATCTACGGCCTGCTGTTCCGGTTGTTGTGGCCGCTGTGCGCAGGGCGTTCATTCGTGCGTCGTCAGTTGCCCTTCTCCGAAGACGTGCAGCGCGCCAGCCTTGAAAACGCGCCGTTTGCCTGGGTCGCCAGCCCGGCCCTGCTCAAGCGCATGGGTGACAACCTCGACTGGCCCCGCCTGAGCGCCGTAAGCCGGGTGTTCTCCTCGGGTGGTGTATTGCCGGGCGAAGCAGCGCAAAGCCTGCATGAGCGACTGGGGCAATGGCCGACGGAAATCTTCGGCAGCTCGGAAACCGGCGGCATCGCGTGGCGTCAGGGCGAACAGCGCTGGCAGCCCTTCGAGAGCGTCGAGCTGACCCGGGGCGACGACGGTGCCTTGTGCGTCAGCTCGCCGTACCTGCCTGTTGGCCATGTCGAACACACAGCCGACGCTGTACACATCGACACCGACGGCCGTTTCGAACTGCTGGGCAGGCTGGACCGCATCGTCAAACTTGAGGAAAAACGAATCTCGCTGCCCCTGATCGAACAGGCGCTCGTCACCCATGAGTGGGTCCGCGAGGCGCGTCTGGGCGTGGTTCAGGAGAACCGTGCCTCACTCGGTGCGCTGGTCGTGCTGAGCGACAGTGGCCTGCTTGCACTCCGGACACAGGGCCGTCGTGCGCTGACCGAAGCGCTGCGCCAGCACCTGCGTCCGCATTGCGAAGCCCTGGCGTTGCCTCGTCGCTGGCGGCTGCTGCGGCAGATGCCGCTCAACGCTCAGGACAAACTGCCGCAGGCCGACGTTGAAGCAATGCTGATGGCCGAGCGCCCGAAACTTCCGGAGCTGCTGGATCAGAAAACTGTCGATGACGAGTTGCACCTGAATCTGGTGGTTCCGCCCGACCTCGCGTACTTCAGCGGCCACTTTCCCAAGGCTCCCGTCCTGCCAGGCGTGGTGCAGGTGGAATGGGCCATGAAACTGAGCCAAAGCCTGCTGGACCTGCCTCCGCGCTTTGCGGGGATGGAAGTGCTGAAGTTTCAGCAACTGGTGCGCCCCGGCGACTGGCTCACGCTGAACCTGCGCTTCGATGAGCAACGCTCGAAACTGCATTTCGCCTTTCGCAACAGCGACGGCGCGCCCTGCTCCAGTGGCCGGATCGTGCTGGAGGCTGCGCATGCATAAGCCCTGCGCGATCATTCCGGTGTTCGATCACGAGCTGGCCGTGCCCGACGTGGTCAGGGCCGTTCGTCAAGCCGGGTTGCCCTGCGTGCTGGTGGACGATGCCAGCAGCCCGGCCTGCGCGACGGTGTTACAGCAGCTTGCACAGGCCGAGCAGGTTTATCTGGTGCGCCTGCCGGTCAATCAGGGCAAGGGCGGTGCCGTGATGGCCGGCTTTCGTGAAGCCGCACGGCTGGGGTTCAGCCATGCCTTGCAGGTCGACGCCGACGGCCAGCATGACCTGACGGACATCCCGTTGTTTCTGCAGCAGTCGCGTGATTATCCAGACGCGCTGATCTGCGGTTATCCGCAGTACGACGAGAGTGTTCCCAAAGGACGCCTGTACGCGCGTTACCTGACCCACGTGTGGGTGTGGATCAACACGCTGTCGCTGCAGATTCGCGACTCGATGTGCGGCTTCAGGCTCTACCCGCTGGCGCCGGTTCTGAAGCTGATCGACAGCGCACAGATCGGCAGACGCATGGACTTCGATTCGGAAATCCTCGTGCGCCTGTCATGGCGCAGGCAGCCCATGCGCTGGCTGCCGACCCGCGTTCATTACCCGCAGGACGGTCTGTCGCACTTCCGCCTGTTTCACGACAACGCGCTGATCTCGAAAATGCACGCCAAACTGTTCTTCGGCATGCTGATCCGCCTGCCGGTCATCCTCTGGCAACGGTGGCGGGCATGAGCGTAAAACCCACGTCGAAGCAACATTGGGCCAACCATGAGGAGCGCGGCAGTTTTCTGCTGATGAAGCTCACCGCGTGGGGCGTCAAACTGCTCGGGCGTCGCCTGCTGACGCCAGTGCTGTATGGCATCGTGTTGTATTTCTTCCTGTTCGGCCGCCGCGCCCGGCACAGCATCCACGAGTATCAAGAGCGCCTGTCGCAGTGGAGCAACCGGCCCGAACTGCGCCCCACCCAGCGCCGGGTGTTCGGCCAGTTCATGGCCTTCGCCGACGCGCTGCTCGACAAACTCGATGTATGGAACGGCAGACTCGGCATCGACCAGATCGAGATCATCGACCCGGCGCATCTGCGGCAGAACCTGCGCGGCACGCGTGGCCAACTGCTGGTCGGCGCGCACCTGGGCAATCTCGAAGTGTGTCGCGCCCTCGCCGAACTGGGCGAGAAAGTCACCATGAACGTATTGGTGCACACCAAGCACGCCGAACGTTTCAATCGTCTGCTGGGCGAAGCCGGGGCGACCAACCTGCGGCTGATCCAGGTCAGCGAGCTGGATCCGGCCATCATGCTGCAACTGAACCAGCGCATCGAAGAAGGTGAATGGCTGGCCATCGCTGGTGATCGTGTGCCATTGCATGGCGGACGCAACGTGCGTGTCGATTTTCTCGGCCAGCCCGCCGCCTTCCCGCAAGGCCCGTGGCTGCTGGGCGGGCTGCTCAAATGCCCGGTCAACCTGTTCTTCTGCCTCAAGGGTCCGACCGGCTATCGCGTGATTCTCGAGCCCTTTGCCGACGCCATCGAATGGCGGCGCAGCGACCGCCCGCAGGTCATCGAACACTGGGCCACGCGCTATGCCGAACGCCTCGGCCACTATTGCCTTGAAGCGCCACAGCAGTGGTTCAATTTCTACCCATTCTGGAAGTCCGATGACGAACCACGCTCCTGACACCATCACCTTCGGCGAGCGGGCGCTGCGCATTGAAGACGTGCTGACGCTGGCCAACCGCCAGGCGCCCACCGTTTTGCAGGGCGATGAAGCGTTCCGCGAGCGCATTGCCAAAGGCGCACGGTTTCTGGATTCGCTGCTGGACAAGGAAGGCGTGATCTACGGCGTCACCACCGGCTATGGCGATTCGTGCGTGGTTGCCGTGCCGCTGGAACACGTCGAAGCGCTGCCGCGTCACCTGTACACCTTTCATGGCTGCGGCCTGGGCAAGCTGCTCGACGCACAGGCGACCCGCGCCGTGCTCGCGGCGCGGCTGCAGTCGCTGTGTCAGGGCGTGTCCGGGGTGCGCGTCGAACTGTTGGAGCGTCTGCAGGCGTTCATTGATCAGGACGTTTTACCGCTGATCCCTGAAGAAGGCTCGGTCGGTGCCAGCGGTGATCTGACGCCGTTGTCCTATGTGGCCGCCACGCTCTCGGGCGAGCGCGAAGTCATGTTCCGTGGCGAACGCCGAGCGGCCAGCGACGTGCACCGCGAACTGGGCTGGACGCCGCTGGTGCTGCGGCCCAAGGAAGCGCTTGCCTTGATGAACGGTACGGCGGTGATGACCGGACTGGCCTGCCTCGCATTTGCGCGGGCCGATTATCTGCTGCAACTGGCGACCCGCATCACGGCAATGAACGTAGTGGCGTTGCAAGGCAATCCGGAGCACTTCGACGAGCGCCTGTTCGCCGCCAAGCCGCATCCTGGCCAGACCCAGGTGGCCGCATGGCTGCGTCAGGACCTGGCAATCGACGCACCGACCGCGCCGCTGCATCGCCTGCAGGATCGCTACTCATTGCGTTGCGCGCCACATGTGCTGGGCGTGCTGGCCGACAGCCTGAACTGGTTGCGTTCGTTCATCGAGATCGAACTCAACAGCGCCAACGACAACCCGATCATCGACGCCGAAGCCGAACGCGTGCTGCACGGCGGGCACTTCTACGGCGGGCACATCGCCTTCGCCATGGACAGCCTGAAAACGCTGGTCGCCAACGTCGCCGACCTGCTGGACCGGCAACTGGCACTGCTGGTGGACGAGCGTTACAACCACGGCCTGCCGAGCAACCTGTCGGGCGCCAGCGCCGAGCGCGCAATGCTCAACCACGGGTTCAAGGCCGTGCAGATCGGCGCCAGCGCCTGGACCGCAGAAGCATTGAAAAACACGATGCCGGCCAGCGTGTTTTCGCGCTCCACCGAATGCCACAATCAGGACAAGGTCAGCATGGGCACCATCGCCGCCCGCGACGCGATCCGGGTGCTGGAGCTGACCGAGCAGGTCGCCGCCGCCACGCTGATCGCCGCCAACCAGGGCGTCTGGCTGCGCGGCAAGTCCGCCGATGCGCGCCCGCTGCCACCCGCGCTGGCGGCCATGCACGAACAGCTGAGCCAGGACTTCGCCCCCGTCATCGAAGACCGGGCACTGGAGGCGGAGCTGCGCCTGTGCCTGAAACACATCGCCAACCGACACTGGAGGCTGCATGCGCAGTAAGGGATTTCTGCAGGTCGACACCGAAATCGTGGTGCCGTTTTTTGACGTCGACATGATGAACATTGTCTGGCACGGCCATTACGTCAAATACCTGGAAGTGGCGCGTTGCGCGCTGCTCGACCACATCGGCCACAACTACATGCAGATGCTCGAATCCGGGTATGGTTGGCCGGTGATCGACGTCCAGCTGCGTTACGTGCGCAGCGCCGTGTTCGGCCAGAAGCTGAACGTGCGCGCCGATCTGGTGGAATGGGAGAACCGGCTGAAGATCAACTACCTGATCACCGACGCGGTCACCGGCGAACGCCTGACCCGCGCCAGCACCGTTCAGGTCGCTGTCGACAGCCAGACTCACGAAATGCAACTGGCCTCGCCCAGGGTCTTCATCGATGCCGTAGAGAGAGCCTTGCCATGAGCCGTCCGCTTCGAGCGTTATGCGTATTGGGCCTGCTGTGCCTGTCGTCGCTGGCACACGCCTTCGACCTGCAACAGCTGAGCGATCAACTGGCCAGGCCTGCCGTGGTGCAAGGGCGCTTCATTCAGGAAAAGCACCTGCGCGCTTTGCCGCAGCCGCTGATCAGCAAGGGCCGCTTCGTGCTGGCCAAGGACGCCGGGCTGCTGTGGCTGCTGGAAACCCCACTGAAACAGGACTACCGCATCAACGCCAACGGCATTGCGCGCCGTGAAGCCGAAGGCAGCGCCAGCGTCTGGGAGCCGGTGCCCAACAAGAACGCCGGAGCCGAACAGAACCGTCTGTTCCTCGCCGTGCTGCAAGGTGACAGCAGTGGCCTGCAACGGGATTTCGAACTGCAACTCAAAGGCGACGCCAACGCCTGGCACCTCACGCTGACACCCCGCTCGCTGTTGCTGCAGCAGGTGTTCACGCAGATCAATATCGACGGCGGCGAACTGGTGCAACGCATCGAACTGCTGGAAACCCAGGGCGACAGCACGGTCCTGAAGATGATCGACAGCACCAGCGCCGCCGCGCTGACCGACGCGCAGCGTAATGACTTTGCGAACTGAGCGCCTGCTGCCGCGCCTGTTCCTGCTGATTCTGGCGGGCGTGCTGGCGCTGGCCGCCTGGCAATGGCGCGACCACTCGCCGCTGTCGGCCAACCTCATGGAGCTGGTGCCGGGCACTGACAACGATGCACTGGTCAGCACGGCCGAGAAGCGCATTCAGGAACCGCTCAACCGCGAAATGCTGGTGCTGGTCGGTCACGCCGACCGTCAGCAAGCCATCACGCTGGCCCGCACGCTGGCCGAGCAATGGCAGGCCAGCGGATTGTTCGAAAAAGTACAGTGGACACTGCAGGCCGATCTGCCTGCCCTGCGCAACCAACTGCTGCAAGGGCGAATCGCGATGCTGCCGGCGGCGGATCGGGCGCAACTGATCGACGACCCGCAGGGCTTTATCGATCAGCGGGTGCAAACCCTGTTCGACCCTTTTGCGGGCTTCAGCCTAGTGCCCAGCCAGGACGACTGGCTGGGCCTGACCGGACGTATCCAGAACGGCCTGCCCCGCCAGGGATCGGTCGAGCCGGATCTGGCCAGCGGCGCGTTGATCGCCTCGGCCGACGGTAAAAGCTGGGTATTGCTGCGTACACGCACCGGCAACGATGCCTTCGACATGCGCCTGCCCGGCCAGGTCGCGGACCTGCTCGCCACTGCCCGCCAGCAGGCGAGTCAGGCGGGAGGCCAACTGTTGGCGGCCAGCGGCTTGCTGTACGCAGCCGATGGACAGAAACAGGCCAGCCGGGAAATCACCTGGGTGGGCGGCGGCGCAACCATCGGTATCCTGTTGCTGCTGTTGCTGGCGTTCAGAAGGTGGAGCGTGCTGCTGGCGTTTGTACCCGTCATCGTCGGCATGCTGTTTGGAGCAGTCGCCTGCGTGGCGGTGTTTGGCAGCATGCACGTCATGACGCTGGTACTGGGCTCGAGCCTGATCGGCGTGGCGGTCGATTACCCGCTGCACTATCTGTCCAAAAGCTGGAGCCTCAAGCCCTGGCGCAGCTGGCCTGCCTTGCGCCTGACGTTGCCGGGGCTGAGCCTGAGCCTGGTCACCAGTTGCATCGGTTATCTGGCGCTGGCCTGGACGCCGTTCCCGGCGCTGACTCAGATTGCCGTGTTCTCGGCCGCAGGTCTTATCGGCGCGTATCTGACCGCGGTATGCCTGTTGCCCGCGCTGCTCGGCAGGATCGAGATTCATCCCGCGCAGTGGCCGCTCAAATTCGCCCAGCAGATGCTCGATTGCCGCGCCGCCTTGCTGCAACGTGTCAGCACGCCGATTTTGCTGATACTGCTGCTGGCCTTCTGCGGTGGCGGTCTCTGGCACCTGACCACCAAGAACGACATCCGTCAGTGGGTCGCGGCCCCGCAGTCGCTGACCGACGAAGCCCAGGCCATCGCACGCATCACCGGATATCAGCCCACCAGTCAGTTCTTTCTGGTGCGCGGCAAGGATCAGCAGGAGCTGCTGGACCGCCAGACCGCGCTCACCCAGCGCCTCGATCAACTGGTGAACATGGACAAGTTGCAAGGCTACATGGCTATCAACCAGTTGCTGGACTCGCCTGCCGAACAACAGGCAACCCGCGCCGCCCTGGCGAAATTGCCGCAATACTGGCAGCCATTGGTGCAACTTGGCGTTCCCGAAAGTGCTTTGAGAACCGAGCTCGCTCAACTGCAGGCATTGCCGACGCAAGACATCGATATGGCGCTGCAAGGCCCGCTCGCCGAACCCTGGCGCACGCTCTGGCTGGGGACGAATGAAGAAGGCGTGGCGACCATGGTGAGCCTGCGCGGGCTGAACAGCACGGCGTTGCTGCGCATGCAGGCGGGCGGGCTGGACGGCGTGCAACTGGTGGACCGGCTGGGCGAACTCAATCAGGTCTTCGCCAGCACTCAGGTCAGCGCCGCCGAACTGAAACTGGCGTCGTGTGTGCTGATCGTGCTGTTGCTGATCGTACCGTTCGGCTTCAACGGCGCACTGCGCATCGTCGCCCTGCCCCTGCTCGCCGCGTTGTGCAGCCTCGCCAGCCTGGGCTGGCTCGGCCAGCCGTTGACCCTGTTCAGCCTGTTCGGCCTGCTACTGGTCACGGCAATCAGCGTCGATTACGCCATTCTGATGCGCGAACAGGTCGGCGGCGCTGCGGTGAGCCTGCTGGGCACGCTGCTTGCCGCCGTCACCACCTGGCTGTCGTTCGGGCTGCTGGCGATTTCAGGCACCCCGGCGATCAGCAATTTCGGCCTGTCAGTGAGCCTGGGGCTGGCGTTCAGCTTCATGCTCGCGCCCTGGGCCAGCCCGCGTCAGAAGAAACTTGCGGCATCCCCGGAGCCACGCCCATGATGATTCTGGTGTTCTGGGTCATGGCGTTGAGCCTGTTCGCGCTGGCCACATGGGCCGGTCAGCGGCTCGGTCTGATTCCCATCGTCAGTCAATTGCTGCTGGCTACGTTCGGCCTGCCGCTGTTGATGCTGCTGTGGATCGAGCCGCACTGGCAACTCAGCGGCGCACAACTGGTGTCACCGGTCTGGCTCAAGAGCCTGTATGGGCTGGCGTTCGCGGTGGTGCTGGGGCAGATTCTCAGTGAAGTGATCGACGTAAAGCTCGACCGGCAAAGTCTGAAAATCGCTGTACCGAGCTTTTTCGTACCGTTTCTGGCGGGCATCGCCTGCGCGATCTGGCTGCTGCCCGAGCAGGCCTGGATCAGTTCGCTGGCGGTGGGGCTGGTGTTTGCCATCACCGCCATTCCGGTGCTGTACCTGTACCTGCACCATATCGATTACCCGCCCGCCGCGACCCGTCGGCTGGTGCAGACCGCGATTCTCATCGACCTGACCTGCTGGAGCCTGTTCGCCCTCGCCCAAGGCAGCCTGCACCTCGGCAGTCTGCTGCTGCCGCTGCTGGGTGCCTGCGTGCCGTTGCTGTTTCGCCTGCTGCGTCTGCGCCAACCGCTGCTCTACAGCCTGACGTTTTTTGCCCTGTTGATGGTGGCCGAGCATTACCGGCTCAATGCGTTGATCTTCGGCATCGGCTATCTGCTGTGCATGTCACGACTGGGTCAGGCCTGGGTGCCACCGCTGAACGCGACAACGTTGCGCTTCATTCAAAACCGTCTGGCCATCCCGCTGCTGCTGACCTTCGGCATTGTGCAGATCGATGTCCACGCTGCGCTGAACGAGACGGGGTGGCTGCAGCTGGCTGCGCTGATCGTGCTGCCCATCGCCAGCAAGCTGCTCGGCAACTGGATCGGTTTGCACTGGGCAACACCATCGTTCACCGGGGCCAGCCGCTGGCGTGAAAGCGTGCTGCTGAATATTCGCGGCCTGAGCGAAATCGTGTTTCTCAACCTGCTGCTGCAACAACAGCTGATCAGCCCGGCGCTGTACTTCGCCTTGATGCTGATGGGCCTGATTGCGACACTCATGCCTGCATTGACCGGCATGGGTCGCCTGCCCTCACGCGCCACTCCTTCAATCGAACCACCGAAAAGGAATACCTGTGCCCATCACTGACAAGGAAATTCGCCAGGTCGTCGTCATCGGTGCCGGTCCGGCCGGTTCGATTGCTGCGGCGCTGCTCAAACGCCAGGGTCACGATGTGCTGATCGTCGAGCGTCAGGTATTCCCGCGCTTCTCCATCGGCGAAAGCCTGCTCTGCCATTGCCTGGATTTCGTTGAGGAGGCGGGCATGCTCGAAGCCGTGCAGGCCGCCGGGTTCCAGCAGAAGAACGGCGCAGCCTTTGCGCGTGGCGAGCAGTACAGCGATTTCGACTTCGGCGACACCTTCACCGACGGCAAGCCGACCACCTTTCAGGTGCAGCGGTCCGAGTTCGACAAGCTGCTGGCTGATCAGGCTGAGTTGCAAGGCGTGGAAATCCGCTACGAGCAGGAGATCATCAGCGCCGATTTCGACGGTCCGCAGCCTGTACTGCGTGTAAGACGCGAAGACGGCAGCGAATACAGCGTGCAGGCCGACTTCGTGCTGGACGCCAGCGGCTACGGCCGCGTGCTGCCGCGCTTGCTGGACCTGGAAGCGCCGTCCGGATTTCCGGTGCGCAAGGCCGTGTTCACGCACATCGAAGACCATATCGAAAGCCCGCCTTTCGACCGCCAGAAAATCCTCGTCAGCATTCACCCAGAGCACAGCGACGTGTGGTTCTGGACCATCCCGTTCAGCCAGGGTCGTTGCTCGCTGGGCGTGGTGGCGTCGGCCGAGCGGTTCGAAGGCAAACCCGAAGACCTGGACGCCTGCCTACGGGCGTTCGTCGCGGAGACCCCGCAGCTGGCCAATGTGCTGAAAAACGCAGTCTGGGACACCCCGGTACGCACCATCGGTGGCTATTCGGCCAACGTCAAAACCCTGCACGGCAAGGGCTTTGCGCTGCTGGGCAACGCGGCGGAATTCCTCGACCCGGTGT
>Ga0265798_10002975_pt1 | contig 24511 bp, 22 predicted proteins | sample P3T30metagenome_FD_192430 | JGI IMG/M metagenome (GOLD analysis project Ga0265798, IMG submission 192430) | Plant litter microbial communities from East Loma Ridge, Irvine, California - P3 T30 | ecosystem: Environmental > Terrestrial > Plant litter > Unclassified | place: USA: California...
GCTGAAGTACCATATTCAGACCTCGGGCAGATCGCTTCACGCATAGGAAATCGACTTCAACGATATTCGTACGACATTGCAGGCCTTGTACGCGATTTACGACAATTGCAATTCCCTGCATACGAATGCTTACGACGAGGCGATCACGACTCCTACCGAAGAATCCGTGAGACGGGCCATGGCGATCCAGCTGATCATCAACAAGGAACTGGGATTGGCCAAAAACGAAAATCCGATACAAGGCTCGTTCATTATCGAGGAACTGACGGATCTCGTCGAGGAAGCCGTGTTGCTGGAATTCGACCGTATTACGGAAAGAGGCGGCGTTTTAGGAGCGATGGAAACGATGTACCAACGCTCGAAAATCCAGGAAGAATCGCTGTATTACGAGACGTTGAAACACACGGGTGAATTTCCGATAATCGGTGTCAATACGTTTTTGAGCTCTAAAGGGTCGCCAACGGTGGTTCCGATGGAGGTCATCCGCGCGACCGAGGAAGAAAAGCAATACCAGATCAGGATGCTCGACAACCTTCACAACGCCAATAAAGGCAGGGAAGAAGAATTGCTGGCCACCGTTCAGGAAGCGGCGATCCAGAACCGCAATATTTTCGAACAGTTGATGGAAACGGCAAAAGTGTGTTCGCTGGGACAGATCACCTCGGCATTGTTCGAAGTGGGCGGGCAGTACCGCAGGAATATGTAATTTCAAACCATTACGTTCATTCAGGGCGTTCCGTCACTAAGTTAAACGCTTTTTGACTGAACGCCCTGAATGTTTTGGCTATGCGTATTTGTTAAAAATTCATTAAAGAAGTTACGCAATTAAACCATGAGCGTCTGACCGACATCATCAATCATCCGGAAGCGGCCCTAATCAAGCAACGCTCCGGGACAATCAATCGGCATGCAATCATCAGGCAACGCTTGTTCCGTTCGTGGCCAAGCCTTTTCCGGACCACTTCTACGGGTACGTGGGATTTTATCAGCCAGCAAACATCAGATAAGTATTATGTTGCTGGTTGGCTTCTTCACATCGGCCTCCGCTCAAAATCAATTCAACACCCCTTTTTTCTGGCTGTCGGAAGCAAAATTTGCTCTGGATAAAGGCGATACGATATCGGCAAAAGCCGCGATAGAAAAATCGGTTTCCGCCAATTTATTCGATGTCGCCGCAGTTTTGTCAAACAAGAAATTATCCGGACTGCTTCATGGCGAATTCGGCCGGCACGTACTTTCCGGCATACACGAAAATCGCCGGAAACTCCAGGATCCGGAATCGTTGGAAGTGATTACAAGTGACATCGATCTGTTCTGGAACTCGTTTGACAGCGGCGCCATTTCAGCCCAGGATCTGAACTCGGAATACATCGCTAAAGGTTCACCCGGACTTCAAACGTTTTTCCAGGTCCGGATGCGGAACAATACCGACAATCTCTCGAAAGCGTTATCCGATAAAAAAAGCTTTTATGCAAGCATTCGTAAGGCATCGATAGGAATGAAGGACCTGAAACCTGAATTCGTCAGAGCTGCTAAAAGCCTGAAAGCGTTGTATCCGGAGGCGGTCTTCCCTCCCGTTTACTTTTTGATGGGCAGCCTGAACAACGTCGGGACGCCTGACGGTTTGGGAGGCATGCTCATCGGCACGGAACATTTGTGCCTTACCCCTCAAACCGATTTGTCGGCGTTATCGGACTTTGAAAAAACAATCGTTTTCGACAAAAGCCTCGTCGTGCCGATCGTACTTCACGAATACGTCCACATGCAGCAAAAGAACGCTCCGGAGGAGACACTGCTCGACTATGCGATTATGGAAGGTGTGGCAGATTTCATAACGTATCGCATCACTTCCCGGTACACGAACCCGGACGTTTTTGCCTACGGATTCGAGCATGAAGCCGCCATCTGGGAAAAGTTCCGGTCTGAAATGAATGGTGACAATCTTGACAGCTGGCTATTCAATTCAAAGGACGAAAAAACCGGTGTACCTGCGAACCTGGCCTATTTTGTCGGATTCAGGATTTGCGAGGCTTATTACGGCAAGGCATCCGATAAGAAGACGGCAATTTCCGACCTGATGGAAATCCGGGATTTTAAGAAGATCCTGGAATCCAGCGGATATAACGGCAAGCGGTCGTAATCTATTATCGTCAATCATAGTTAATCAATCTTAGCAATCATGAACAAAATCATCCTGACGATGCTGCTGGCGCTGCCTTGCATGACATCGTCACAAGCTGTTGCAGAAGCTGCCGATGCATTTGTATCCGATCTTAACGCGCAACACCATCCGGAATCTCCTTAGCCATTCGTCCGGGATTCGCGGTGAGATTCCTGGGAATGCAACGACATTAAAGGATATCGTGGAAAAATTTAAATCGGATGGATCTGCGTTTCAGCCAGGTATTAAATTCGAATACAACAATTTCAATTACATGCTTTTGGGTTATATCGCTGAAAATATCGGTAATAGGCCGTATAAGGAACTTGTCGGGCGCCACGTTTTCAAGCGGGCGGGAATGTCGAAAAGCGGCATCGATCTCGAAATGAGAGGCGGACAAAAAATTTATGAGGTTGTAATTTGTTTTGGTTGTGATGAAGGACGCGGTTTCAGGACCGCGTTTTTCCATTGTAGAAACTCCAAAAAAAAGCGCAATCGAAATGACTGCGCTTTGTGGTCGATACTGGGTTCGAACCAGTGACCCCCACGTTGTCGACGTGGTGCTCTGAACCAGCTGAGCTAATCGACCTTGGGACTGCAAAGTTAACAGTAGATTCGGTATTTGCAAGCATCTGACGAAAAAAATCTGAACTAAATAAAGATTCTCCTGAATGCCAGATATTTTCAGAATTTAATGTTTTGCAGATAGAGATTGTCAATTAAAATTGCTGAAAAGTGGCTTTTATCTGATAATCAAGGATTTTGTCGAAAAAAGAATCGGGCGCATTGCAATTTTTATACTTTCACTCTGCGGAATGCCACTTACCCGCAAGCGTCAGTCAATACATATCCTCCAACTTTCCTAACGATGATTACGCCTTCGGGCCATGACGCTTTGTGCTTTATAGGAAAACATCAAAACGATTTTAATATGAAAAAAATTACTTTATTTCTTGCCTTTGTGGCGTTCCAGGCGGCCTCCGCCCAAATAACATACGAAGCTTCCGATTTTAACGAAGCCGGGGAAGCGTTCACCACAAGCAAAGCCTCGAATTTTCTAGGAATGAATTTCGCCTCGACCGGCGCTGGCCACAACTGGAATTACGCCAACCTGAACGCGAATTCCCAAACGGAATTTGCATGGCAGAACCCCAACAACGCCGGGTACAAATTGGGCTGGTGCCTTTCGCATTTTTACCTGTTCACCTGCAATTCCCAATTCAACAGCAACTTTACGCATGCTTCGCTTTTATCCGAAGGTTTCGAGCTGGAGCAGTTCGGCGTAAGCAATATCGTCGAGCACGCACGGGCCAACAGCTCCGGTTTTGCCAATCGAATGAGAGGTTTTACGGCTACGATCCAGAACATTCCGCTGCCGGTTACCGTCGATTATGACGATGCCGACGAGATTTATGTGTTTCCGATGAATTACGGCGACAACACCGTAAATACCGGACACATGGCATTCGACCTGAACAACGTCGGATTAAATTTCCAGTACAACCTGGCAGTTACCCGGACGAATTCCGTACAAGGTTGGGGATCGCTTACCACGCCGATGGGAACGTTTCCCGAAGTGCTCAAACTGAAATCGAAGATCCAGAAAACCGAAACCGTGGTTTTCATGGGTGTTTCCATTCCGATCCCGACGACTGCAATTTCATATCAATGGTTCGCCAAGGACTACGGCGTTCCGGTGCTGCAGGCTGACGGATTCGAGGCTTTCGGGTTGTTCGTACCGATTTCCGTTACCTATCTTGACGAACCGATGTGCCTCACGCCAAATGCTTCCTTTTCTTATCTGCCGACCGCAGATTATAATCCGGAAACGCAATCAGCAAGCGTCACGTTCAGCAACGGAAGCTTGAATTACGACTCGGTTTTGTGGGATTTCGGCGGTGGAAACACATCCTCCGAACTCAATCCTTCGTTCGAGTACAACTGCCCGGGGAATTACTCCGTATCATTGACGGTGACCAATTCGGTCTGTGCGCCGGCCCAAACGGCAACTTTCTCGCTTCCGGTTACGATCACCGATTCACAAAACGCGCTTACCAGCGAGATCACTGTGGATGCCAATACGCTCACCGCGGTGCGCGATTTGTCCGGTACAACGTATCAATGGGTAGATTGCGACGCTGGCAACTCAGTCATTCCGGGTGCGACATCCCAAAATTTCAGCCCTGCCAACGACGGAAACTACGCCTGCATCATGATGACGAACGGTTGTGAAAGCATGTCCCCTTGTACATCAATCACGTTGCTGGGCGTCAACCACAATGCGGTTTCGGATGTGCAGCTTTACCCGAATCCGACAAGCGGCAAACTTGAAATCAGCGGTTCTCTCGACATTCAGAAGATCGCGATTTATAACACGCTGGGCACGCTGGTCTCGGATAAACTCGATCTGAGCGGGCACGCCTCCGGAGTGTACTTCGTAGAGATTTCGGCTGGAGACGGGAAATTCGTCCGCAAAGTCGTCAAACAATAAATTTCGATTGTCTATTTATTTTTAAGGCCCTTTCCGGAGGGCTTTTTCATGTAAAAAAGTCACGTATCTGTATAATTCTGATATTGTTTACAATTCCTACTTTTAAGAAAACAACTTTATGAAAACCAGAACATTACTTTTCGTAAGCACATTGCTGCTGCCGTTGGCCGGATGCTCCCAAAACAAGAAAGACGAGCAGCCTGCGAAACCGGATGCGGCTCTGGCCGACAACAATCTCCCCAAACCGTTCGCATCAAAATCGGTTACGAATTATTCCGACGTGATCGGTTGGAAGGAAAACGAAACGCCCAAAGCACCTCAAGGTTTTAACGTCGCCAAATTTGCCGGTGGATTCGAAAATTGCCGGTGGATGTACGTACTCCCGAATGGAGATGTCGTCGTGGCGGAAAGCAATTCCAATTACAGCGTCCCGAAACAGGTTGGAGCTAAAATCATCGGAGCCGGAAAATCGAATAACGTGTCGCAAAGCGCCGATCGCATTATTTTGCTGCGGGATGCCGACAACGATGGAAATGCGGAGATCCGCGAAACGTTCCTGACCAAAAACGAAGGACTGAACCAACCGCTGGGAATGTTAGTCATAGGCGATTGGTTTTACGTGGCCAACACGAATGCCGTTTTGCGCTTTCCTTATAAGGCTGGTCAGACGAAAATCATCGAAAAAGGCACAAAGCTCGTCGATCTGCCGGAAGGCAAGACCAACCGCCACTGGACGCGCAACATCATCTCCAATGCTGACAACAGCAAGATTTATATCGCCGTCGGATCAGGCAGCAACATTGCCGAAGACGGTCTCGATGCCGAAATCCTGCGGGCGTCGATACTGGAAATGAACCCGGACGGATCCGGCCTTAAAGTTTACGCATCAGGTCTTAGGAATCCCGTCGGTATGGATTGGGCACCTGGCAGCAAGACGCTCTGGACCGCCGTCAACGAGAGGGACGAACTTGGAAACGACCTTGTTCCGGATTATCTGACATCCGTTAAGGAAAACGGCTTTTACGGCTGGCCTTACTCCTATTGGGGCAAGAATATCGACCCTCGCGTAAAGGATACGAAACCGGACCTCATCAAAAAAGCATTGGTTCCCGAAGTGGATCTCGGATCGCATACCGCCTCCCTCGGGCTGGCATTCAACAAAGGAACCGCATTTCCGGAGAAATATGAAAACGGAGCGTTCATTGCTCAGCACGGCTCGTGGAACCGGGATCCGATATCCGGCTATAAGGTGGTTTTCGTTCCGTTCAAAAACGGTAAGCCATCCGGTAAAATGGAGGATTTCCTGACCGGTTTCATCGTCGACCCGAAAGACAATGAAGTACGCGGTCGCCCTGTAGGAACGACATTCCTTCCAGACGGATCGTTATTGGTAACCGACGATAAGACGGGAACTATATGGCGCGTTACAGCAAATAAATAACTTAAAAATACATAAGGATGGAACGCAGAAATTTCAATATATCGATAGACGCACCAAGGCAAACGGTTTGGGACACCTTGTGGGGAGAAGAAACGTATCCTAAATGGACATCGCCGTTCGCGCCCGGATCGCGAGTCGAAACCGATTGGCGCTCAGGAAGCCGGGTGCTTTTCGTGGACATGAACGGAGATGGCATGATATCTGAAATCGCGGAAAAGCGGGAACCGGAATTTATGTCGTTCCGGCACATAGGCGAGATTATGAATGGAAAGGAAGATACGGAGAGCGAAAAGGTTCAGGCTTACGCCGGTTCTACAGAAGATTACACGCTGACGGAATCCGACGGGAAAACCCACGTAACAGTCTCTATGGATATCAACGAGGACTACTTCGACTTTTTTGACAAGACCTGGCCGCGGGCTTTGGAGCATTTGAAGAGCATATCCGAGGAAAACAGTTAATAGTTTTTTAACCGTTAAGGGCATTAAGAGCGTTAAGAACATTCAAAAAACGGCGTCTTAAAAGAAATAGACGATGCGATATAGCCTGAATATTTTTAACGTTCTGAATGTCTTATGCAAATTCAAAATTCAAAACTTTAAATCGCTTCTATATCAATAAATCTTTAATTATCTAAATGTTCTTAATGTCCTTAACGGTTGAAATTACGGCGTTTTAAGTAATTTATCGATCTTCACATATCCGATATGCAACGCATCTTCAACCAAATTTTCCGTCCTGACGAAGCGGATGGAGAGACGCTGCCTGGTCTCTTCAGGAAGAATGTCGGACACCTTGTGGATATCGTCCACATCGATGCCGTATTTATCGTCGATATGCGATTCCGCGCCTTTGAATCCGCAATGTTTGTAAAAGGCGGTGGATTTCGCGGCTTTTGATGCCGATGCTAAAGAACCCGCCACCGTCAGGACCTTGTAGTGGTATTCTTCGAACTCGCCCGGTCGATATCCGCCGAGGTTGATAAAAAACAAATGATTACCGGATTCATTCACCTGGCGATCCACGACTTCTACGTTGTATCCGTCGACGGACGTGACTTCGCGCCACGCATCGATATGAATCTGGGCATCTGGCCAAAACGCCTTCATCTGCGGAACAAGGTCTTTGAGCGAAGCCCCGATCCCGAAAAATATGTCGTGTTGCTCGGTCAGCCGGCCTTTTGGGGTTGCGCCAAGCATGACCATGTGTAGTTTTTTCATGGGCAAATATACTAACGGCATTGGAACAATTCAGTTGATTCCACGCGAAAAGCATCTAAAAATTACCATTCCTCTAACATTTTATTTTTTGGTACGGTTTCTGAAAGGCGTATATTTAATATACGACTAAAACCAAAATCTTAAGTTATGAAGAAGTTACTCTATTTATTTGCCATTGCCGGGATTACGGCGTTAACCGGATGCGAAGGCGATGCGGGTCCTCAGGGGCCACAGGGACCTCCGGGCTCCGGAACTGAAGCTCAGGTATACGAAACGGGAGAGGTTAATTTTACCCCTGCAGGAGAATTCGGGATTTTCTTTAATTTTCCTCAAGGTGCGTTACTTGAATCAGACCATGTCTTAGTTTACAGGCTTGCAGCCGTTGACGGACAGGACGATGTCTGGAAGCCGCTTCCCGAAACATTCTATTTTGACGATGGCACCCTTGATTTCATGTACGGTTTCGACCACACGCGTTACGATGTGAATATTTTTATGGATGGTTTCGACCTGGCAAATGTAAACGCCGACTTCAGGCTGAACCAGATTTTCAGGATCGTTTCAATCCCCGGATATTTCCCGAATTCAGGAAAAGCAGCTCCGAAAGTAGATTTCAACGATTACAAGGCGGTTGTCAAAGCATATAAAATCGACGAGAGCAAAGTGATCCACATCGAGGCCAAAGCGAAGGCGAAGTGAGATTATATAGAAGTCAGAAAACAATCGTTTGATTCCAAAATTATAAAAGATGACAGGCAGTAGCTTGTCATCTTTTTTTATGCCGACGATCATCGGACCAAAAAAAAGAGAGACCGAAAGCTCTCTTTTTCATTTAATTTACCGTCAGCTTATCCTTGTAAGAACGGGATTTGCGTCGGTGGTATAATTGGTTTTCGTTTCCGAAATATTTGTCGATTGTCATGCGCGCCATCAGATAGCTGACCGTCGACTCCGCACCCTGGTTGAGATTGACGTTGTGTTCCTCGAGCCCGTCGAAGCATCCGCCGGTGCATGGATTGTAGATGATCTGCTGCAGGTGGTTATTGCCGAGGAACCAGTTGAAGGCCATTTCCATTTTGACCAGGTATTTCTGATCTTTGAAAATATCGTGGAATTTTCGCAATGCGATCACAGTGTACGCTACATCGATCGGCTGCTCGCCGTATTCTTCGCACAATTCCCCTTTGATTAGCCAGCTTCGGTTCGATATAACTTTAATGCCTTCATCGCAGAACGTTTTGTCGAGAAGGAAGTCGAACGATTTCTTGGCGACATCTTTGTAAATCTCGTTTCCTGTAATAGAATACGCACAAAGCAACGCTTCCGGAAGCACGCTGTTGGCATAGGTCAGGTACCCTTCGAACCACGCCCAATCAGAAGAAGCGGATGCTTTATACAACTGAATCAAACGGTTGGCCAGCAATCCGGCGATCGCAATCGTATCTTCGTTTTTGACAGCGCGATTGTAATAATACAAGCCTTTCAGCATAAAAGCCATAGCGCGCGGCGAATGCACTTTATGCGCGAGAAGTATCGTACGCTCGAAAATATCGGTTGCCTTGGCGATGAATTCAGAAGGCATGATGCGTGCATGTGAAATCAGATAACCCAAGGCCCAGATGGCGCGTCCTGAGGAATCTTCAAGATTCTCGTTGAAATTTTGTTCGGTGATGTTTTTATTCGCATCCACATAATTGATGAACAAATCATCGGCACGCTCGCAAAAGGCGATATAATCGAGATAGATTCCAATGTATTTAAGGTCGGATGAATCTCTTCTGAATTTATAATGCTGGCACAATGCGATCATCGCACGTGCATTATCATCGATCGTATATCCGGTCGTAAGGTCAGGCTGGTTGAGTTTCGAGAACTGTACCATCCCGAAATGCGTCGTCATTTTCTTGATGTGTTCCAGGTTGATCTTCGGATTGCGGTAGTGCAGCTCCAATTCGTCCTTGGAAATCTTCTGAAGGAATTTCGCATGCTTTACGGCAGAATTCTCCCACGCTGTTCCCGTGATCTTATGCAGTCCGTTGGAAATGATTTCCTCGCGCAGTTCAACATCGAAGATCAGACGGTTCACGGCCTCGGCCAATTCTCCGGAGTTTCCGAAGTCGAAAACCAAACCGGCGTTGTCCGACAAAAATTCTTTTGCATGAGGAATCGGAGTCGAAACGACAGGACATCCGGAGCTCAACGCGTAAGAGAACGTTCCGCTGACAGCCTGGTTCGGATCTTTTGACGTGAACAGGTAAATATCGGTCAGCTGCAAATATTCGAGCAACGTATCCAGCGGCAGATATTCGTTGACGAACCTCACATTGTCTTCGAGATTCAGGTCCATGATCTTTTGCTGCAGGAACTCGCGATATTGTTCGCCTTCGTTCAGTACTACGGTCGGATGCGTTTTCCCGATAATCAAAAACAGTACGTCCGGAGTCGTTTTCACGATTTTCGGCAAAGCGTCCAACGTCGTTTCTATCGATTTTCCTGAGCTCAGCAATCCGAAAGTAGACAAGACAGGGCGCTCCCCGATATTGTATTTCTTTTTGAGCATGTTTTTGTCCAGGTGAGGCACAAGGTGCGTTCCGTGGGCGATAACCGTGATCTTATTGCGATCGACGACGTAATCGCGGGTAAGGATTTCGGCGGCATCTTCCGTCATGACGATAATTCCGTCGACAGTGTCCATAATATGTTGGACATTCGCCTTGAATACTTCGTCAGGTCGCGGCAACACCGTATGGAAGACAACGGCGACCGGTTTTTTCACATCGGTTAGAAATTGGTTGAACGCCTGAGTATTATCGGCAAACAACCCAAATTCGTGCTGGATCAGCGTTACCTTGACATTGTCGTCCGAATTGATCTGTGAAACGAGATTCTTGTAAGACGCCTCGCTTGACGTATTCAGGACGTATTTTACCCTTGGATCGTCATAAGAATGTTGCTCCTTGTCCGTTTCCAATGCGCAGACCTTGAGGTCGAACGAATACACGAACTGCTTTTCCATCGCCTGGATGAGATCCTGGGAATATGTCGCAATCCCGCATTGGCGCGGCGGGAACGTAGTAAGGAAAAGGATTTCAGGAAACGCATCGTCCTTTCGGGACTTCTTGCTGTCCAAGAAGAAATCTTGCGGCAGATAAAACGGGAACTTGGAATTCCCTTTGTTGTTTAGCATATTCATGTTTTCCATGGCTGAGTTATGTTGCTGTTGGTTCGACTATGTGTTGATTCGTTGATTCTGTACGGGCTTTCAGGAAACTACCAACTGATTTTCCGGTTGTAAAAAGCATTTCTGAAAGCTGGATTTTAAGGCCTGAAAGAGTTGATTTCAGGTTTTCAAATGTCCGCAGAAAGGCCATGCAATTAATTATACAATCGTTTGGTTTCGTTGCATAATTATATGTGAACGTTTTAAATAGCCAAAAAAAACGACCCCGAAAGGTCGTCCTGATTATAAATTTGCTCCTGCCCGGCTGGCCCACTGATTGGCCCTTTCCTTTGCCTTATTGGCAAAATCTTCTCCGTCGTCGACAATTTGCGCATATTCCTTTTTAGCTTTTCGTTCGAGCTTGCTCAGTTTCGAACGGAATTTATCGGCATAATCCCCGGCCGCATCGGAAACTTTAGATTTCTTTGAACGGTTCCTGTAAGCGATGATTCCCGCCGCCGTCAACGCTGCAACACCAATCGCAACGCCTGCTATGATTGCTTTTTTGTTCATGATACTGTTATTTAGATGTGTTATTACTTAAAAGTACCCAATTCCTGAAGATTGAGGAAGTACGTTAGCAGACCTTTAACCTTATTTCTTTTCTGGGCGTGCCGGCGGGAAGTATCCCATTTATAAATTATCGGTAAGTAAGCCGCCGTCGGGCTGCCGCCACTCGCTTTTGAAAACCTCAAAGGTTTGCTTGTGAAAAGGAGCTAATATTAAAAATCCAACCTTTGAGGTTTTAAAAGAGCTCATACAAAGGCGGCATCCCTCACGCACACAACAAAATTGCACCTGCCTGGGCGAACTATACCTTTAATATATATGTGTGGTCAACTAAAGTGCTTCAAAAATCTCAATTAAGGATAAACCAACCGGGATTGAACACAAGAAAATGTAAAATTTACAATATGACCCCGTTAAAAATAGGGTATTCGTTTTTTAGAATCAAAATTCAACTATATTTGCACCAAATTAATCAGGGTATAAAACTTTAAATATAACTTATGTCAACTTTTCGTTTTCAATCTTTAAAGGAATCATCGACAAGAAAGCCGGTAGAAGTTAAGGAACTCGACAAAAAATCGGTCATTTTTGGAAGCAACGTGTTCAACGACAAATCCATGCGCCAATTTTTGACGCCTGAAGCCTACAAAGCCGTACAGAGCGCTGTTCAGCATGGAACTAAAATCGATCGCAAACTCGCCGATTATATCGCCATGGGTATGAAAGAATGGGCGCTCGCGAAAGGTGTGACGCATTACACGCACTGGTTCCAGCCATTGACAGGAGCCACTGCCGAAAAACATGATGCGTTCTTCGAAACTTCTTTCGACGGATCGGATCCTGTGGAAAAATTCGGCGGAAGTCAGCTTGTCCAGCAAGAGCCGGATGCGTCTTCCTTCCCTAACGGCGGCATCCGCAATACGTTCGAGGCCCGCGGCTACACCGCCTGGGACCCGACGTCTCCGGCATTCATCTACGGAACGACATTGTGCATCCCGACGGTTTTCGTTTCCTATACGGGTGAAGCCCTCGACAACAAAGCGCCTTTGCTGCGTGCTTTGAGCGCCATCGACGACGCGGCAACCGAAGTCGCGAAATACTTCGACAAGAACGTCAAGAAAGTTACCCCGACACTGGGTTGGGAACAGGAATATTTCCTTATCGATTCGGCACTGGCGGCATCGCGTCCGGATATTTTGCTGACGGGAAGAACATTGCTCGGACACACGTCTGCAAAAGGGCAGCAGCTGGAAGATCACTATTTCGGATCGATCCCGACCCGCGTCCTTAATTATATGCGCGACCTCGAAAACGAATGTATGTTGCTCGGCATCCCGGTGAAGACGCGCCACAATGAAGTTGCTCCGAACCAGTTCGAGCTGGCTCCGATATTTGAAGAAACCAACCTTGCCGTCGATCACAACTCTCTTTTGATGGACGTCATGCAAAAAGTAGCCGAGCGTCATTTCTTCAAGGTCCTGTTCCACGAAAAGCCGTTCAAAGGCGTCAACGGATCCGGAAAGCACAACAACTGGTCACTGGCAACCGATACAGGTGTCAACCTTTTGGCTCCGGGCAAAACGCCAATGAGCAACCTGCAATTCCTGACGTTCTTCATCAATACCATTAAAGCGGTTTTTACGTACGAGGAACTCATGCGCGCTTCGATCGCATCCGCATCGAACGATCACCGTCTCGGAGCGAATGAGGCGCCTCCGGCCATTATTTCGGTGTTTATCGGACAACAATTATCCAAAGTGCTCGATAACCTTGAAAACGTTACCGACGGAAAACTTTCTCCTGAAGAAAAAACCGATCTTAAACTGAACGTCGTCGGTAAAATTCCGGATCTTTTGCTTGACAACACAGACCGCAACCGTACTTCCCCATTCGCTTTTACCGGAAACAAGTTCGAGTTCCGCGCGGTGGGATCATCGGCAAACTGCGCCGTTTCAATGACCACATTGAACTCTATCGTAGCCAAGCAGCTTTTCGACTTCAAAAAAGAAGTGGACGCTCTTATTGACGGAAAAGGTCTTAAGAAAGACGAAGCGATTTTCAACGTACTCCGCGAATACATCAAGCAAACCAAGGCCATCCTTTTCGAAGGCGACGGGTACAGCGACGAATGGCAGCAGGAAGCGGCGAAACGCAACCTCAGCAATTTCAAGACGACTCCGGAAGCCCTGAAAGCGAAAGTTTCCCAAAAAGCAATGGATCTTTTCGAAGAACTAGGGGTCATGAACCACGTGGAAGTGGAATCGCGTTACGAAATCGAACTTGAGGAATACACGAAGAAAATCCAGATCGAAGGACGCGTTTTGGGTGACATCGCCCGCAACCACGTTATCCCGACGGCAATCAAGTACCAGAATACGCTGATCGAAAACGTGAAAGGCCTTAAAGAAATTTTCGGAAGCGAATTTGAAACGATCGCAAAGGAACAAATCGTTTTGATCAAGGAAATTTCAGCTCATATCGAGGGAATCAATTCCAATGTCGAAGCGATGACGGAAGAGCGCAAAGCGGCCAATAACCTTACCAACGCCGAAGAAATGGCATTTGCGTATTGCGACAAGGTGAAGCCGTATTTCGACGTCATCCGCGAGCACTGTGATAAACTGGAACTTTTGGTTGACGACGAAACCTGGACCTTGACCAAATACAGGGAATTGTTGTTTACGAGATAATTGGTATATGCCCGCATCTAGCGGCGACGGTTAATAAAGCGGAGTTGCAGTTCCTGATTTAGGGAATGCGGCTCCGTTTTTTCATATCCGGTTCCATAAGTAATTAATGCTAAAAAAACGACATGCCCCCGCCACCCACCCATAAATTTAGCGTGATCCAACATCACCCGAATACAGAAAATCTACCGAAATTGTTAAATGTCCTTATCTTCTACTCCACTCAAAACCCGTAAACCCTAAACTCCAATCTTCACCCCTTAACGCCCAACTAAACAACCTAACTTTTTAAAAATCAGCGCCAAGAAATAACATTGCCTTAACATCGGCTGGCGGTTTTATGTCGGATATTTGCATTGAGATTAATGGTTTTCTCACATTTGGTTAGGGTTAGTTATAATGAAATGTGCCGGTCAGCGAAAGTTGTCCGGCATTTTTTTTACGCATTTCCTAACTACTTTTGCGTATGCGCGACTTTTTGAACAAACCGATCGACAACGCCCCGCTAATCGCCTTCCGGATGCTTTTCGGCGGGCTCCTCGCCTACCAATGCTTCTACTACATTTACGAAGGCTGGATATGGCGCAACCTGATCCGGCCCAGATTTACGTTTTCCCACATTGGTTTCGAATGGCTGCAGCCCCTTCCCGGCCATGGCATGTATTATTATTTTGCCTTTATGGGATGTAGCGCGATCGCGGTTTGCGCCGGCTTTTTCTATCGGATCTCACTCGCCCTTTTCACGCTGCTCTGGGCGGGGATCTACCTCATGCAAAAAACCACGTACAACAATCACCATTACCTCATCATCCTGATCTGCATAATCATGCTGTTCATGCCGGCCCATCGTTACGCTTCCGCGGATGCGAACCGAACGGGTAAAACAGCACTCACAATGCCCGATTGGTGCCGCCAGATTATGATCTTTCAGATGGCTGTCGTCTATGTTTTTGCCTCGGTCGCGAAATTTTACCCAGGTTGGATGGATGGAACGTTTTCCTCCATTACCCTGAACCGATACGCCGATGTGCACGAGATCCCGGTTCTGCGCGAGCATTGGGTCCATCTTTTTGTCGCCTGGGGCGGGATTTTATTCGACCTTCTAATCGTGCCGCTGTTGTTGTGGAAACGCACGCGTCTGCCGGCGGTAGCGCTGCTGCTGATTTTTCACGCATTCAATTCGATCACGCTCAAAATCGGCATTTTCCCGTTCCTGGCTCTGGCGATCGTCGTTTTCTTCTTTGACCCGAACAACATCCGACGCCTGTTTTTCAGACATAAGCCAGTTCTGACAGATCAGATCCTGCAATCGGAATACCGCCGCACATCTCCTTTTGCGACGACGCTTATAATCGCCTATATCGCCATCCAAATCGCTTTGCCGCTGCGCCATTGGTTCATCAAAGGCGATGTCCTGTGGACGGAAGAAGGCCATCGCCTGAGCTGGCGCATGATGTTGCGCGACAGGAAAGGCGATTTGAAATTCCGGGTAGTCGACAGGAAAACCGGCGACAGCATTCCATACGACATAACCGACGAAATCACCAGGAAACAGTTATCGGCGCTAAAAACGCATCCCGACATGATCTGGCAGATGGCGCAACGTATCAAAGCACAAATGGCGCAAAAAGGGTTGGATGTGGCCGTTTTTGCCGATGTCACGAACTCGATCAACCGCGGGCCGTCGCGTCGGCTTATCGATCCCGAAACAGATCTGGCCAATGCCGATTGGAACTATTTCGGTCATGCCGATTGGATACTCCTGCCCCAATGAAAAACCTTTTCCTCATTTTAATCCTGACGGGTTCCCTGATCCGGGCGCAGTCGCTGAAGCAGCGTAACGTTACGCTGATGGGAAGCCGCTTCGACCTGGCCGTCGTACACGAATCGGACGAAAAAGCGGAAGCCTATATCGATACGGCCATCGCGGAAATTACGCGTATTGAAAACCTGATTTCGGAATGGCGGCCGTATACGGAAGTGTCCGAAGTCAACAGGAATGCGGGAATCCGGCCTGTTAAGGTGAGCCGCGAACTGCTCGATCTGACGGAACGTGCGCTTTACTTTTCAAGGATCTCAAACGGTGCATTCGACATCAGTTTCGCCTCAGCGGATAAGATCTGGAAGTTCGATGGCAGCATGACGGAATTGCCGTCCGAAGAAAAAATCGCGGAATCCGTAAAAAAGATCGGATACCAAAACATCAGGATCAACAGCAAAAAGTCGACGATTTATCTGCGAAAAAAAGGAATGAAAATAGGATTCGGATCCATCGGAAAAGGATATGCAGCAGATAAGACAAAAGAATTACTTATAAAAAAAGGCGTGCCAGCGGGCATCATCAATGCCTCCGGCGATATGAACACCTGGGGCACGCAACCCGGAGGAGATCCATGGAATGCAGGAATTTCAAATCCGATGGACAAGAACACAATTTTTGCCGTGCTGGACCTGGACAAAAATCCGGCGGTGGTCACTTCAGGCAATTATGAAAAGTTTGCCATGATTGAAGGGAAGCGGTATTCGCATATCATCAATCCAAAAACCGGATATCCCGCAAGCGGCCTTGCGAGCGTGACCATCTTGGGCGACAGTGCGGAAAAAGCCAATGGATTTTCAACCGCAATCATGGTTTTAGGTTTGGAAAAAGGGATGAAACTGTTGAGCCGGTTCCCAGATCTGCAAGGCATTTTGGTTACCGATGAGGGAGATGTCATGACGACTCCTAACCTGAGACTTCGCTGAAAATTTTTTTAACGTTGAGAACATTAAGCATTTTATGTTAATAACTTCGGACGGTATTTTATAGCCAATATCATTCAAATCCAAACTTTCTGGCGCTGAATCTTAAATTCTTAATGATCTTAATTTACTTAACGATCTTAATGGTAAAACCCAAAGCCTAACCTGCAAAATATATTTCAACGCCGTCATTGTTAAAACTCAAAGCCGATCCTGTAAAACCTTAAAATAACCAAATGCCTTAACCAAACGCGACCCATACCATGAAAACATCTCCCCGTCAACGAAAATAGTTTTGGCATGATGGGTGAACCGGCCTAATTCAAACGCGTCCTCATCCTTGAAAGGATAGGGTTCCGATGACAAAAGCACAAGTTCAGGATCGCCCTGGATCCGCATTTTCTGGATGATGATTTCCGGATAGCGTTCGCGTTCTTGGTAGATATTCTCGAAATTATTCAGCTTCAGCATTTCGTTGATGAACGTGCCTCCACCCGCCACCATGTGGGGATTCTTCCAAATGAAATACGCCACGCGGTGCGACTTCCTTCCCGACATAAACGCGCGGAAATCATCTTGCGCATACACGATTTTATCGATCCATTTCCGGGCCTCGGTACGCACGTTGAACAATTTCCCGAAGTCCGAAATCATCTGAAGATTATCGTCCACGTTCGCAATATCCGTCACCCAGACCGGGGCGATCTGCTTCAGCGATTCGACGATTTCCAGCGTATTTTCCTCTTTGTTGGCAATAATTACATCGGGATTCAATTCCGCAATCTTTTCTACATGTACGCTTTTAGTCCCTCCGACAATCTTTTTCGTGGCCTTAAAATGTTTCGGATGCACACAAAATTTTGTAATCCCGACGATATTTTCCTCCAGACCGAGATCGTAAAGCAATTCGGTCTGCGAAGGTACAAGCGAAACGATGCGTTTTGGCGATGTGGCGAAACGATGCTCGTTTGCAAGCTGATCGCGCAAAATAATTTCCATATTAAATAAGATTGAACCGTAATTTTATAACGCGAAGGTACTAAAACCGGCTACTTTTAATTTATTATTTTAGCAGATAGATTTGCCGCCACATGAAGAAATTCTATTTATTTCTCCTCTTTTTTTTCGCCCTAAGCTCACAATCGCAAGTACTCAAGCCTGGATTCGACCAATTCGAATATCTCCAGCTTTTGAGGGCGTATGCACGTTGGGGCGACAGTACGTTTTACAAGCAGATTCCGGAAAGCCGCATTTATAAAAAACTCGGAAGAAAGTATCGATCGGAAGAAATCGGATTCCAGAACAGTTGGGAAATGTATGAAACCCCGACACAGACCGTGATTTCAATCCGTGGTTCGACAAAAGAAGCGATCAGCTGGATGGCGAATTTCTATGCGGCCATGATTCCTGCTATCGGGACGATGAAACTCAGCGACAGCCTTTCCGTTGACTATCATTTTGCAGATCATCCTCAGGCCGCAGTGCATGTCGGATGGGCGGTGGCCGCGTGTTACCTGTTGCCTGACATCGTCCAGAAAGTCAAGGACCGATACAATAACAAACGCAAGGATTTCATTATTTTCGGGCACAGCCAGGGTGCCGGAATCGCGTATTTCGTCACGGCCCAATTGCGCTATTACCAGCGTACGGGCGTGCTTCCCAAAGACATTCAGTTCAAGACGTATTGCAGCGCGGCTCCAAAACCGGGCAATTTGTATTTCGCTTACGATTACGAAGCCGAGACGCAGTTCGGGTGGTCGGTTTCGGTAGTAAACACCGCCGATTGGGTTCCGGAAGTGCCCGTAACCGTTCAAACCCTCAAGGATTTCAACAAGACGAATCCGTTCAAACTGGCTCCGAGAATGATAGAAGAAGCGCCTTTTCCAAATAACCTGGTCATGAGTTATCTGCACAAGCAGCTGACCAAACACAACAGGAAAGCATTGCGCAAATATCAGCTTTTCCTGGGAACGATCGCTTCGAAAATGGTCGCTTCCAAATTGGCTAAAGGCTTTGAGGCGCCGAAAAAGTTCTACGAATCGACGAATTATGTCAGATGCGGGAATTTCGTCATCCTCAAAGCCGACGATGAATATTATCAAAAATTTCCCGACAACGATTCGACGCTATTCGTCCATCACGGTATTTTGCCGTACACATTTCTAACGGAGCGCCTTAAAACGCCTTAGCGAGTATTTCGGACATTTCAGATTGGACTTTCAGTGCTTCTTCCCTGCCCTTTTCGGCAAAATCTTCACCGGCCGATGCATATAGTATCGCTCTTGCAGAATTCACTAAAAGCCCTACATTATCGTTCAGTCCGTAACGGCACACTTCGGACAGGCTTCCGCCCTGCGCCCCTACTCCGGGAACCAGCAGGAAACTGTCCGGGACGATTTTGCGTATTTCTGCGAGATATTCCGCTTTGGTTGCGCCTACGACATACATAAGGTTTCTGGAATTTATCCAGGTTTTGGACGTTTCGATCACGTGCTTGTACAATTCCTTCCCATCGACCGATCTCGTCTGGAAATCAAATGCCCCGGGATTGGACGTCAGGGCCAGCAGGATCGTATGCCTGTCCTCAAATGCCAGGAACGGCTCGACGGAATCCTTGCCCATATAAGGCGCGACGGTTATCGAATCGAACTTCAGGTCTTCAAAAAACGCTTTGGCGTACATGGTCGAGGTGTTGCCGATGTCACCGCGTTTGGCATCGGCGATCGTGAACTGTTCGGGAAAATTTTCGTTCAGATAATCGATCGTCTTTCCCAGCGACTGCATGCCTTTGATCCCGTAAGCTTCATAAAAGGCGATATTGGGTTTGTAGGCGACCGCGAGGTCATGGGTAGCGTCGATGATGGCTTTATTGAACGCAAAGATCGGGTCTTCCTGACTTAAAAGATGTTTCGGGAGTTTGCCGAGATCGGGGTCGAGCCCGACACAGAGAAAGGATCTTTTTTTGCGGATCTGGGAAAGGAGTTGTGATGTTGTCAAAATGGTGTCGTTTGTGCAAATTTAGCGAAAGTGAAAGAATAGCATCGGACGTCGTGATTACTGAGGTCCGATGCCATTTTGTTTTTCCGGCACCTTAAATTACTTCGCTGGCTTCTTTGAGTTTCTCGGTATTGTTGACCAGTTGAAGTTCATCGATGACTTTCTGGATGGCTCCGTTCATCACGTTGTCGAGATCGTAGAGCGTAAGCCCGATGCGATGGTCTGTAACGCGTCCCTGCGGATAATTATACGTCCGGATTTTCGCCGACCGGTCTCCTGATGAAACCTGCGAAGAACGCTTTGCGGCATCTTCCTCCTGTTTTTTGGCAAGTTCCATTTCATATAGTCGCGAACGCAACACCGTTAGCGCTTTGTCCTTGTTCTTGTGCTGGGATTTTTCGTCCTGGCATTGGGCGACAAGTCCGGTCGGGATGTGCGTCATGCGCACCGCCGATTTTGTCGTATTCACAGATTGTCCTCCGGGCCCGGACGAACAGAACAAATCGATTCGGACGTCGTTCATGTCGATCTGCACGTCGAATTCCTCTGCTTCCGGCAACACCATTACGGTCGCCGCCGATGTGTGGATCCTGCCTTGAGTTTCGGTTTGAGGAACACGCTGGACGCGATGAACGCCTGCTTCGAATTTGAGTGTTCCGTAAACGTCTTCTCCTGTCACTTCGAAAATTATTTCCTTGAAACCTCCTGACGTTCCTTCGTTCAAATCGACGACGGACGTTCTCCAGCCACGGTTCTCGCAATATTTCGTATACATGCGGTAAAGATCCCCGGCAAAGATCGAGGCTTCGTCCCCTCCTGTCCCGGCGCGGATCTCCACCATAACGTTCTTGGCGTCTTCCGCGTCTTTTGGGATGAGCATGAATTTGATCTCTTCCTCAAGTTGCGGCAAGCGCTCGTTGGCTTCGTCGAGCTGCATTTTCGCCATTTCGGTCATTTCCGGATCGGATCCGTCCGAGATGATTTCTTTGGCCTCCTGTATGTTTGCAAGGATGTTGACATATTCGTCGCGCTTGTCGACGAGTGCCTTTAAATCCTTGTATTCTTTGTTCAATTGGACATAGCGCTTCTGGTCGGAGATGACGTCGGGCTGTATGATCAAATCCGAAATCTCATCAAAGCGCTGTTTTACATATTGTAAACGGTCTAACATTGGTTTTCTTTCTGCTGAAATTAGGGCGCAAATTTAGTGAAAATTGTTGATTTTATGATCGTTGGATTCTTGTTGTTTTGTTAAGGGAAAGGGCGCCTCAATATTGGTGTAATTGTCGTTTGTAAACGTTTGTAAGCGTTTGTTGTCGGATGTAAACGTTTGTTGTCGGATATTCCATTTCCGTTTCCTGATATTTGCCTTTCGATCCTATGAAAAACGATATGGGTAATCTGTAAGGATGCCAAAGGTTAATTCCGTATTTTTAAACATCTAAAATACTGAACCATGAAATCTACAAATCCATTTTTGTCCATTGCCGCAGCGGCTATGATCGCGATCGGCAGTACGAGTTGTAAATCCGATACCGAAAAAGCCGAAGACGAGGTCGTCGAAGCCACTGCGGAACAGGCGGAAGCGACGGCGGAATTCGAAAACACAAAAGCCGCGGACACATCCGATTACGCGGTACTGAAAGCCGGAACCAAAAAAATGATCGCCGACAACGAAAAGCGCATTGCAGAATTCAGGCTAAAGGCCAATAAAGAAACCGCGGACGAAAGAGCCAGACTCAATACACGCATCGATAAGCTGGAAGCGCGTAACAACGAACTTCGCGAAGATCTCAACCGTTTTGGGGATAAGGCCGGAGAAAAATGGGACGCTTTCAAAGCGCGAGTAGACAAAAGCGCGAACGATATCAAAACCGATATTAACGACTATAAGGAAGAGCACAATTTCGACTGATTTACCCTAGAGCAAAGGCGCAGTCTTTCCGGAAAGACATCTGGAAAGCTGCGTTTTATAAGGCAACCTTAAATCAAACCAATAAGTATGAAAAATCTTGCATTGTTTATCGTCATGCTGACGTTGTTTTCCTGTTCGGAAAAGAAAAAAGATGCTATCGAAACAGCGGAACCAAAAAATGCCATAACAGCGGGGCTTGAAGAGGCAAACTGGCTCCTCGGGAAATGGGAGCATACGTCGGACCAGGGCACGATGACGGAAATCTGGAAACAGGACTCGGACACGGCCTACACGGCAAAATCCTTTGTAATAAAAAATAAAGACACGTTATTTTCCGAAAGCGTCAGGCTCGTGCGCAGGGATGAAAATTTAGTCTATATAGTTAAAACCAACGATGGGAAAGAGAGCAAGCCCGTTGAATTCGCTTTGACATCCTTGCAGGACAATATGTTGACTTTCGAAAACCCAAAGCACGATTTTCCGGATAAGATCGTCTACGAAAATTTCGGCGATTCCCTGAAAGCGGTCATCAGCGGACATAAGGTCGGTGTCGAGGCCAAAGAAGAATTTCCAATGAAAAAAGTAAATCAGTAAGCATCCGTGATTGTTTTTTATTAAAATCTGCGCTTTTTGTCAGAAAATAGGCAATAACATAAATCCCGACTGCGTTAAAATAGAACATGTTTTACTAACCAAAAACGCACTCTCATGGCCGATCTCAATTCTGACACTAAGAACGCGAATCCTGGCAAGATCAGGAGCCGCAAATTGAATTCAAAAGTAGATTTGACGGCAATGGTCGATCTCGCTTTCTTGCTTATCACGTTTTTTATGCTCACGACATCGCTGACAAAGCCGCACGCGATGGACCTGACGCTTCCGGACGACAGCCCGGTCAAGCCAATGCCCGTCGATGAAAATCTCACGATGACGATACTAATCGGCAAAGACAACAAACTGAAATGTTATATGGGAATGCTGTCTGAAAATCGGCCGAAGGAAATTGCATTTTCCGACAGCAAGGCATTGCGTAAGGAAATCGTTTCAAACAAGAAAAAGGCATCCGTATATGCGAATTCCATCGGGAAGCCGGAAAAAAGCCTGATTGTCCTGATCAAGCCAGGAAACAAGTCGAATTACAGGAACCTCATCGATGTACTGGACGAAATGGCAATTTCAAACATACAGACGTGTGCGATTACCGATCTTGCTCCCGCAGAATCCAGGCTGCTTACAATGCGATAAATATCAAAACCAACACGCTCCGGGCGTGTTTTTTTTATGAAAAAGCCGGATTGTCCCCCGGCTCATTCATTTTTATAATAGTATCTACTAGTTCTTCATCGGGATGTTCTCCAGGATTTCCAACACGAACTTCCAGTATTTTTGAGCCGATGAAATGCTCGCTCGCTCATCAGGACTGTGGGCTCCGTGGATCGTAGGACCGAACGAGATCATGTCCATCTCCGGATAGTTAGTCCCCAAAATCCCGCATTCGAGACCGGCATGGCAAGCGACCACCTTAGGTTCCTGCCCATTCTGGCGTTTGTAAATATCGACGAGAACCTTAAGTATTTCCGAATTCACATTTGGTGTCCACCCCGGATAACTCCCTGAAAATGCGACTTCGTATCCGGCGAGTGCAAATGCCGATTTCAGTGCATTGGCCAGATCAAATTTAGAACTTTCGACAGACGAGCGGGTCAGGCATCCGATCAAAATTTCACCATCCTTTACGACAACCCTCGCAATATTATTGGATGTTTCGACGAGATCCTTCATGTCGGCACTCATCCGGTATACGCCGTTATGAGCCGTATATAGGGAAAATACAAGTTTTTGCTGGTCGCCGGCCGACATGACCTTGCGCGGCGTTTCGGTCTTTTCGATTAAGATCTGCAGATTTTTTTCCGTCGTGGCGAATTCGAATCGGATATCGGAAATCGTTTTTTCCATTGCAGACAGGAATCCCTCAATCTGCGACTGTGGAAGCGCGACAATCGCCACACTTTCGCGAGGAATGGCGTTTCTCAGGCTTCCTCCGTCGAGCGATGCTACCCGCAAGTCAGATTTATCGGACGTATCGAACAATAAACGATTCATAATCTTGTTCGCATTGCCAAGGCCTTCGTGAATTTGCATTCCGGAATGCCCACCGTTCAGGCCTTTTACGGTAATCCTGAATCCTGCCGCATGTGATGCCGAAAGCTCTTCCTCATAACTGCCTTTTGCCGTAACATCTATGCCGCCGGCGCAACCGATGTCGATTTCGTCGTCTTCCTCTGTGTCAAGATTCAACAGGATTTCTCCCGTCAGCACGCCGCCCTTCAGGTTCAGAGCGCCCGTCATTCCGGTTTCTTCATCAATTGTAAACAGGGCTTCGATCGCCGGATGCGCGATGTCGTCCGACTCAAGGATCGCCATAATAGTCGCAACTCCAAGGCCGTTGTCTGCGCCAAGCGTAGTTCCTTTCGCGCGGACCCAGTCGCCGTCCACATACATGTCGATTCCCTGGTTATCGAAATCGAAAACCGTATCGTTGTTCTTTTGGTGCACCATATCGAGATGGCCCTGCAAAACGATGGTCTTGCGGTTTTCCATCCCGGGAGTCGCCGGTTTTCGGATGATAACGTTCCGGATCTCGTCTTCAAAAGTTTCAAGACCGAGGGAAGTCCCGAAGTTTTTCATGAATTCGATGACGCGCTCTTCTTTTTTTGAAGGGCGGGGAACGGCATTGAGGTCCGCAAATTTATTCCAAAGTTGGGTGGGCTCGAGGTTTCTAATTTCAGACATTCGGCAGATTTAGGATTTGAGATATTTTGATTTCAGATTTCTGTCAATAAAGCACAAACCTACATAAAAAAAGGAATTTTGCCGCAGTGGACGTGGCTTGAAAATATTCATAAAAATACTGGGGCAACCTGTTTCATACATCTCCGGCAATTCATTTTTCAGGCGCCAACTCCGTATCTTTACGAGATCAACCCGTGGCAAATGCACAAAAAATATTGGTTACCGATCCTGCTTCCCGTCCAGATTGTTATAGTACAGATACTTTCGATTTTTCCGGAGTTTGTTGAAAAATACTACAGCAACGGCTTGTACGAATGGACTTCGTCCGCAGAGC
>Ga0265798_10002976_pt1 | contig 24497 bp, 20 predicted proteins | sample P3T30metagenome_FD_192430 | JGI IMG/M metagenome (GOLD analysis project Ga0265798, IMG submission 192430) | Plant litter microbial communities from East Loma Ridge, Irvine, California - P3 T30 | ecosystem: Environmental > Terrestrial > Plant litter > Unclassified | place: USA: California...
GTGGCGCAGCTGATCGAGTGCTCGCTGGAGCGGCCACCGAAGAGGACGACCACGACGGTCTTCGCCGCCCCGGGTGCCGAGGTCCCGACCGACGAGACGTCGACCGACGAGACGTCGACCGACGAGACGTCGACCGACGAGATGTCGGCCGCGGCGAGGCGGGTGGTCGCGGTGGGCTCGGTGCTCGCCATGAGGGGCCTTTCGTCGGTGTCACGGCCCGCGGGCCGACCCGCGGTGGGCGGGCTCTGGTCGTCGCACGCCCCGGCGAGGACGACCAGCGGTCACTCGCCCTGCGGCTCGTCCGTCTCGGTGAGGTGCGGGGCGATGTTGCGCGGGTCGAGTGTACCGGCGAGCACCTCGGCCACCTGCTGGACGATGGGCATGTCGACACCGCGCGACCGGGCGAGTTCGAGGATCGGAGCGACGGAGGCCAGCCCCTCGGCGGTCTGGTTCATCTGGCGCACGACGTCGCCGAAGGCGTAACCCTGCCCGAGCAGCCGACCCGCGGTGTTGTTGCGCGAGAGCGGCGACTCGCAGGTGGCGATGAGGTCACCCAGGCCGGCGAGGCCGGCGAGGGTCTCGGCCTTGGCCCCGAACGACACCGCGAACGCGGTCATCTCGGCCAGCCCGCGCGTGATGATCGAGGCCTTGGTGTTCTCGCCGTACCCCACGCCGTCGACGATGCCGATGGCGACCGCGATGAGGTTCTTGAGGACTCCGCCGAACTCGGTGCCGATCACGTCGGTGTTGACGAACGACCGGAAGTACGGGTTGGTGGCGGTGGCCGCCACCAGGGTCGCCGTGTCGAGGCTGTACGACGACACGACGGCGGCCGTGGGCTGCCGCTTCGCGATCTCGAGGGCGAGGTTGGGCCCCGACGCGACGGCGATCAGGTCGCGGTCGATGCCGAGCTCGGCCTCGATCACCTCGCTCATGCGCAACCCGGTGGCCTTCTCGACGCCCTTCATCAGGCTGACGACCGGCACGCCGGACGGGACCATGCCGCGAATCGCGGTCAGGTTGTCGCGGAGCGTCTGGCTGGGGACCGACAGGTAGACCTGCTCGGCACCCGCCAGGGCCTGTTCGACCGACGGGGTGGCGACCAGGGTGCGAGGCAGGTTGATGCCCGGCAGGTAGTCGCTGTTGCGCTTGCTCTCGGTGATCTCGCGGGCCACCTCGGGACGGCGGGCCCAGAGGGTGACGTCGGCGCCGCCCTCGGCGAGGACCTTGGCGAAGGTGGTGCCCCAGCTGCCCGATCCCAGGACGGCGACCCGGCGCGGGATCGAGTCGCGCATGACGATCGAGATCGCCTCGGTCGTGACCGCCCCTTCTCCGAGGGCCTCGATGGCGCCTTCGCGTGACTCGGAGCTACTCAAAGCGGCCCGTCTCCTTCTGGTGGTTCTTGGTGGGGTTCCAGCGTTCGACGGGTGCCTTCTCGCCCCGCAGCCGCTCGACGAGCTCGGTGACGGCGTCCATCACGAGGGCGGTGGCGGCCGTGACCGAGGCCTGGTCCAGGGGACGATCGCGGAAGGCCGAGAGGTCGACGGGGTCGCCGATCACGACGGTGATGCGCTTGCGCGGGAAGGCGTGCAGCCGACTCGAGTAGCGACCCATGAGGTGTTGGCTGCCCCAGTGCGCCATCGGGACGACCGGCACCCCGGCGGCGAGGGCGAGGCGCACGGCACCGCTCTTGCCCTTCATGGGCCAGAGGTCGGGGTCGCGGGTGAGGGTGCCCTCGGGGTAGACGATCACGCCACCGCCCCGGGCGACGAGCAGACGCCCGGCCGCCAGGGGGTCGTGGTCGTGGGTGCGACCCGCCCGCTCGACGGGGATGTGCCCCATCGCGTGCATCATGCGACCGAAGACGGGGACCCGGAACAGGGACGCCTTCGCGAGGAAGCGCGGCACCCGCCCGAGGGACCACATCACACGGCCCACGACCACCGGGTCGATGTTCGTGTAGTGGTTCGGGGTCAGCACGAACGCACCCTCGGCCGGCAGCTTGTCGCCGTCGACGATGTCGATCCGGGCCATCAGGTCGAAGAGCGGTGCCGCGGGGGTCGCGAGGACGCGGAAGAACGCGCCCTTCTCCTTGCGACGCCTCCGCGCCGGGACCGGGACGACGGGAGCGTCGGGGTCGGCTGTCGACACCGGCCGATCAGCCCTTGAAGTCGAAGTCGGCACCCAGCTTGCGCAGCTTCGCGATGAAGTGCTCGTAGCCGCGGCTGATGATGCCGACGTTGCTGATCTTCGACTCGCCCTCGGCGGTCAGGGCCGCGATGAGGTGGCTGAACCCGCCCCGCAGGTCGGGTACGCGGATGTCGGCACCGTGCAGGGCCGTCGGTCCGTTGATGACCGCGGCCTGCTCGAACTCGCGACGCGCGACGCGACGGTCGTGGTCGGGCAGTCCGTCTTTGTGGACCGTGATGTCGGCGCCCATGTCGTTGAGGGCCTCGGTGAACTGGAAGCGGTTCTCGTAAACCGTCTCGTGGACGACGGAGGTGCCCTGCGCCTGCGTGAGCGCGACGATGAGCGGCTGCTGCCAGTCGGTCATGAACCCGGGGTGGACGTCGGTCTCGACGACGACGGGCTTGAGCTCGCCACCGGGGTGGAAGAAGCGGATGCCGTCCTCGTGGACGTCGAAGTCGCCGCCGACCTTGCGGAAGACGTTGAGGAACGTCATCAGGTCTTTCTGGTCGGCACCCTCGACGAAGATGTCGCCCTTGGTGGCGAGTGCGGCCGAGGCCCAGCTCGCGGCCTCGTTGCGGTCGTTGATCGCCCGGTGCGTGTAGCCGCGGAGCTTCTCGACGCCCTCGATGAAGATGACGCGGTTCGGTTCGACCGAGACGACGGCGCCCATCTTCTGCAGGATCGCGATGAGGTCCATGATCTCGGGCTCGATCGCGGCGTTGCGCAGTTCGGTGACGCCCTTGGCGAGCACCGCGGTCAGCAGGACCTGCTCGGTGGCGCCGACGCTCGGGTAGGGCAGCTCGATGTTGGCGCCGGTGAGGCCGTCGGGCGCGGTGAGGTGGATGCCGTTGTACGACTTGTCGACGACGGCACCGAAGGCCCGCAGGGCGTCGAGGTGGAAGTCGATGGGTCGGTCGCCGATGCGGCAGCCGCCGAGGTCGGGGATGAACGCCTCGCCCAGGCGGTGGAGCAGCGGTCCGCAGAAGAGGATCGGGATGCGGCTCGAGCCGGCGTGGGCGTCGATCTCGGCGAAGTGGGCCGACTCGACGTTGGAGGGGTCGAGGATCATCTCGCCGCGAGCCGGGTCGGTGATGCGCACGCCGTGCACCGAGAGCAGGCCGCGGACGACGTTGACGTCGCTGATGTCGGGGACGTCCTTGAGGATGCTGGGGGTGTCGCCCAGGAGGGCCGCGACCATGGCCTTCGTGGCCAGGTTCTTGGCACCACGCACCTCGATGCGACCGATCAGCGGCTTGCCGCCGCGGATGACGATCTCATCGGAGGTCAAACCCACACGGGCACCTGCTGCTGCTGCGTCTTGGACGAGAGAGTTCACTTACTTCACCGGCAATGTCTTCGGGCGCCAGGCGGCGCGGCGGGATTCGAATTCTGTGATGGCCGCTTCGTCGCGGAGCGTCAGGCCGATGTCGTCGAGGCCTTCGAGGAGACGCCACTTAGTGTAGGCATCGACTTCGAATCCGACGGTGAGGCTGCCGACCGTGGCGGTCTGGGCCACGAGGTCGACCGTGATCTCGACGCCGGGCCGGCGGTCGATCTCGGCCCAGATGCGCTCGACGTCGTCTTCGGCGACGGCCGCGGCGAGCAGTCCCTGCTTGCCGGAGTTGCCCCGGAAGATGTCGCCGAAGCGCGAGCTGATGATGACGTCGAAGCCGAAGTCGCGCAGCGCCCACACGGCGTGCTCACGACTCGAACCGGTGCCGAAGTCCGGCCCGGCGACGAGGACGCGCGCGCCCTGGAACTCGGGCCGGTTCAGCACGAACTCGGGGTCGTTGCGCCACCCGAAGAACAGGGCGTCCTCGAAGCCCGTCTTGGTGACCCGCTTCAGGAACTGCGCCGGGATGATCTGGTCGGTGTCGACGTTCGAACGCTTCAGCGGGGCGGCGACCCCGGTGACGGTGGTGAACTTCTGCATCAGAGGGCCCTTGCTCGATCGGTGCCGTCGGCGAGGACGGGTTCGTCGGTCGCCCGGGCGTCGGAGGCCGCCGCGGCGGCGTGGTCGTCGTCCGACCGGAGGTCCCACGGCGAGGACAGGGTCCCGCGCACCGCGGTGGCGGCGGCGACGAGGGGCGACACGAGGTGCGTGCGACCGCCCTTGCCCTGGCGACCCTCGAAGTTGCGGTTCGACGTCGACGCACACCGCTCGCCCGGTGCGAGCTGGTCGGGGTTCATGCCGAGGCACATCGAGCACCCGGCGAAACGCCACTCGGCGCCGAAGGCGATGAAGACCTGGTCGAGCCCCTCTGCCTCGGCCTCGAGCCGGACGCGAGCCGACCCCGGCACGACCATGACGCGCACGCCCTCGGCCTTGGTGCGGCCGCGGATGATCGACGCGAACGCACGCAGGTCTTCGATGCGGCTGTTGGTGCACGACCCCATGAACACGGCGTCGACCGGGATGGCCTTCATCGGCGTGCCGGCCTCGAGGGCCATGTACTCGAGCGCACGCGTCGCCGCGGCCTTCTCGTTGGGGTCGACGACCGACTCGGGGTCGGGCACGGAGTCGCTGAGCGACACGCCCTGGCCCGGGTTGGTGCCCCACGTGACGAAGGGCTCGAGCGTGTCGGCGTCGAGGAAGATCTCGGCGTCGAACACGGCGTCGTCGTCGGTCGGCAGGGTGTCCCAGTAGGCGACGGCTTCGTCCCAGTCGGCACCCGTGGGAGCGTGCGGCCGACCCTGCAGGTAGTCGTACGTGGTCTGGTCGGGCGCGACCATGCCCGCCCGGGCACCCGCCTCGATCGACATGTTGCAGATCGTCATGCGCCCCTCCATCGAGAGGGCGCGGATCGCGCTGCCGCGGTACTCGAGCACGTAGCCCTGCCCGCCGCCGGTGCCGATCTGGGCGATGACCGCGAGGATGATGTCCTTCGCGGTCACGCCGGGGCGCAGCGTGCCCTCGACGGTGACCGCCATGGTCTTGAACGGCTTGAGCGGCAGCGTCTGCGTCGCCATGACGTGCTCGACCTCACTCGTGCCGATGCCGAACGCCATGGCCCCGAATGCCCCGTGGGTCGAGGTGTGCGAGTCGCCGCAGACGACCGTGATGCCCGGCATCGTCAGGCCCAGCTGGGGGCCGACGACGTGCACGATGCCCTGCTCGGCGTCGCCCAACGGGTGCAGGCGAACGCCGAACTCGGCCGTGTTGCGGCGGAGCGTCTCGATCTGCGTGCGGCTCGTCAGGTCGGCGATCGGCTTGTCGATCGCGAGGGTCGGCGTGTTGTGGTCCTCGGTAGCGATCGTCAGGTCGGTGCGACGCAGGGGCCGGTCGGCCTGGCGCAGTCCGTCGAAGGCCTGGGGGCTGGTGACCTCGTGCACGAGGTGGAGGTCGATGTAGAGAAGGTCGGGGGCGCCGTCTTCACCCTTGACGACGACGTGGTCGTCCCATACTTTCTCGGCCAGCGTCCTACCCACGGGCACGCCCCTTCTCCTGTATCGACGGCAAGATGATCCGTGGAGTCTACGCCAGTGTTTCGGGCAGGTTTCTCGACGGTCGTGGGGTGAACCCCGCCCCCACGACGGCCATTCCCGGCGCACCCGACGGCTGCGGCGAGCGCCCGGGGCAAGGGCTCCGAATAGCATGACGACACCCGTCGGGCGGACGACGGCTGCGCTCGACGAGGAGGCCGACCATGAGCCACCCCGAGCGCGCACGCGACCACTCCCAGGAGGCGCGGGTCGCCGGCCGCTGGCGCCGCGCCTCCCCGGGTCGTCGCCTCGTCGGCGTGCTGGGCGCACTGGTCGTGGCGTGCACGCTCGTGGCCGCCGGGGCGGTCTCGGTGGCGCCGCGGTACGGCGACGGCCGCCCCTGGACGGGGCTCGCGGTCGACGACCTCAGACGGTCGCCGGACGCGACCGGTTGGACCCTCGACCTGGCGGCGACGCTCGCGCCGGACGCACCCCGTCGGTGCCTGAACTTCTGGGCGTCCCCGGCGGTCGACGGACTCGTGGCGGTCGGCACCTCGGTCGACCTCGACTTCGGCGACGCGTTGGGCGCGCCGGCCTGTCGCTCGTACGCGTCCGCGGCGGACACGAGCCTGATCGGGCTGGTGGAGACGGCCACGGGCACGGTCCGCTGGGTGCACGACCTGGCCCGTGACGTCCCCGACACCGACGCCCTGAGCATCCCCGCGACGCAGGTCGTCCCGTCGGCCGGTCGCGTGCTGGTGCAGACCCAGACCACGGGGGCGACCGTGCTGGCCGCCCTCGACCTGCGCGACGGTTCGCTCGTCGAGTCGACCCGCGGCCGGCGCGACCTGCCCAGCGTCAGCGTCGACTCGCGGGGACCCCTGCAGCTGCGCACGTTCTCGGGCATCGCCGGGTCGGGCGACCGCTACCAACTGGTGGAGGCCTCGCGTCTTGCCGACCCGGTGTGGGAGGGCGGGGTCGACTCGGGCAGTTCGCCGGCGCTGCTGAACGACGGCGCCCTCGTGTCGCGGGGCGGCGAGACCGTGTTCGTCGACGCCGCCACGGGCCGGGAACGACCGTTCGCGGCGTCGCCGGACGAGATCGCCGTACCGCCCGTCGGCTCGTCCGTGACGACCGAGGACGGGCGCCGCGTCGTCGCCTTCGGCATCGAGCGCACCCGTGCGAACGGCACCGTCGAGGCCCTCGACGACGACGGTGAGGCCGTCTGGAGCCGCCCGACCAGCGGCCGTCGGCTCGCGGTCACGCCGTCGTGCGTGGTCGTCGTCACCGGCGGCGACACGGCGGCGGAGTGCCTCGACCCCCGCGACGGCACGGTCCGCTGGACGACCGACCTGGGTGCCCCGTTCGCGGTCGAGGCCGTGCCGGGTCAGCGCGCGGCCGACGTGTTCGTCGTCGTGCAGCGATCGGGTGGGTCACGCCTGCTCGCCCTCGACGGCACCGACGGACACACCCGCTTCAGCTCGTCCGTCGGACTGCTCGACGACCTCGCCGCGGCGGGCCGGTCGGTGCTCTACCTGCAGACGGACGACGGTCGTTCGTCGGGGCGGAACGTGGCGGCCCTCGACCTGGACGACGGCCGGCCGCTCTGGACGACCTCGACGTCGGGCACCGTGGCGTTCTGGGGCGGTCACCTCGTGCGGATCGACGAGCAGGGGGTCGCCCGGCGGCTCGTCGACACCGCCCGCGTCGGGGCGACGTCGTGAGGCCGGGACGCCGGCTGGCCGTGACCTACGCCGTCGTGGCCCTGGCCGCGCTCGCGACGACGGTCCTCGTCGCACCGACGCAGCCCGAGTACGGGGCCGACCCGCCCTGGCAGGGGGTCGAGGTCGACGACCTCCGGCAGGAACCCGGCACGACCGGGTGGCGGGTCGACCTGCGGGCCGCCCTCGCGCCCGAGGCCCCCGCCGAGTGCCTCCGCTACCGGGCCACACCCGTCGAGCAGGGGCTCGCGCTCGTGAGCGCCGCCGGGGCCTGGACCTACGGCTTCGCCAACGACGGCGACTGTGCCACCCCGACCCAGGGAGTCGGCACGCGGATCGGTGCGCTCGACGTCGACCGCGGCACCTTCCGCTGGGTGCACGACGTCGCCGACGACCTCGCCGGGCTCGACCTGACCGGACCCGCCCTCGTGTCGTCCGTGACGACGGTGCCCGGGGCAGGACTCGTGCTCGTCCGGGCGGCGGTGGACGGCGAACAGGTGCTGGCGACGCTGTCCCTCGAGACCGGCCGTCCCGTCGAGGTGGTCGAGACCGGCTCGGCCGGGGACGGGGACCAGTTCCAGACCGTCGGAGCCGTGGTGGTCACCGGACGACAGCAGGGGGTCGGAGGTGTCTACCGCTACGTCCTGCGCGACGCCCGCGACCTCGACCGGGTGGTGTGGAGTGGGCCCGCCTCGACCACGGGCGTCGCCCTCGCCCTCACCGACCGGCTCGTCGTGGCCCGGGCGGACGGCTCGGTCCAGGTCGACCTCGTCACCGGCGTCGAGCGCCCCTGGGGTGCGCGGCTCGACCGGCTGATCGGTTACGTCGTCCACGACGACGTCGTCTACGCCCCCCGAGGAGGCGCGGCCACGGGACGCGGGGACGCGGGCTTCGTCGCGTTGACCGCCGGCGGCGAGCGTCTCTGGAGCTCGGACCGCGACGTCCGGGGCGGCTACTCGGTGACGCGGTCGTGCCTCGCCGTCACCGACGTGCGTTCGCGGACGGTGACGTGCCTCGACCTCGCGACCGGGGAGGCGCGGTGGAGCGACCGGGCGTCGAGCTCGTCCGCCCTCGAGGGCCTGCCCGGTCAGACCGACGACCGCGTCTTCGCGACGGCGACCGCCGCGGGCCCCGGCCCGGTCGTGGTCCGCGCACTCGACGGGTCCACCGGCTCGGCCGGCGCACGGGTGTCGCTGCCCGACGGAGCCGTCCTCGCGGCCGCGGGGCGGACGGTCGGCTACGCCCTGGCGTACGGCAGCTCGGGCGGCCGGTCGACCCTCGTGGCGTTCGACCTCTCGAGCGGGCGCGCCCTCTGGGAACACGCCGCGGAATTGCAGGTCTACGCCTGGGCGGGGCGGCTGGTGGACGTGGACGTCGACGGGGTCGCGCGGGTGCTGGTCTCCCCCGATCGCCTCGCGGTCCCGACGGGCTCGTCCGGAGGGTGACGCCTCGTCCCCCCGGCTCGAACACGTGTTCGAACCGGGCGTAGGGTGTCGGCATGAGCCTCCCCTTCACCGCCTCGCTGCTCGACGGCCTGTCCGACGGCCCCGACCTCGCGCCGCTCGTCGGGCGCGTCGACCACCTCGACCTCGGCGAGGGCGCCTGGCTGGACGTCGTCCCGGGCTGGGCGTCGAATTCCGACGCCCTGTTCGAGCGTCTCGTGACCGACGTGCCGTGGCGAGCCGACCGCCGCCAGATGTACGACCGGGTGGTCGAGGTGCCCCGGCTCGTCTCGTCCTACGACGTGGGCGACGCACTCCCGGACCCCGTGCTCGCCCAGGCTCGAGACGACCTCAACGCCTACTACGCGCACGAGCGCGGTGCCCCCGTCGAGCAGCGCTTCGACCGGGCGGGGCTGTGTTTCTACCGGACGGGCGACGACAGCATCGCCTGGCACGGCGACCACGTGGGGCGCACGATCGACCGCGACACGATGGTGGGCATCCTCTCGCTCGGGGCACCGCGCACGCTCGCGGTGCGGTCCCGCTCGACCGGCACGACCCGGCGGTTCCCGCTCGGCCACGGCGACCTCCTGGTGATGGGCGGAAGCTGCCAACGGACCCACGAGCACGCCATCGCCAAGACCAAGAAGGCCGTCGGGCCTCGCATCAGCGTGCAGTTCCGACCGGTGTGGCCCTCCTGACCCGCCTCTGACGGACCGGTCGGCCGCGCGGACCACCGGGCCGTCGCTCGTATGCTGTGCACACGATCGACGACGAGGTGGACGAGAATGCCGGCAACCCGTGACGACGTGGCGCGTCTGGCAGGCGTCTCGTCGAGCACCGTGTCGTACGCCATCAGCGGGCGACGGACCATCTCCGCCGCCACCCGCCGCCGGGTCGAAGCGGCGATGGCCGAGTTGAACTACACGCCCAACGCGTTCGCCCGGGGTCTCGCCGGCGCGCGGGGCGGCATCCTCGCCCTGCACTACCCGTACGGACGCCGCGGCGTCACGTCGTCCGAGTTCGAGTACGTGGCGGCGGCCACCGACCGGGCGAGATGCCGGGGTTACCACCTGCTGCTGTGGTCGAACCCCATCGACGACGTCGAGGGACTCGGCAGCCTCGTGAGCGAGGGCCTGGTCGACGGCGTGATCCTGATGGAGCTCACGGCACGCGACGACCGCGTGGCCGTGCTGTCGCGGTCCCGTCTGCCGTTCACGAACATCGGGCGCCCCGACGACGTCGAGGGGCTCTGGTTCGTCGACGCCGACTACGACTCGCTGGCCCGTCAGGCGGTCGACCACCTCGCCGACCTCGGCCACCGGCGCGTCTTCTTCCTCGGGCAGAGCATCCGGACCCCCGAGCGCGGGTCCGGTCCGCTCGACCGGACGTCGAGGGCGCTGGTCCGCCCCGTCGGCGAGAGGGGCCTGACGCTCGAGACGCATTCGGCCGACGACTCCGTCCCGGGGGGCCGCCGGGCCTTCGACGCCTTCGTCGCCTCGGCGGCCCGACCGACGGCGGTGCTCGCCTTCAACGAGATGGCGCTCGCCGGCTTCGTGCAGGCCGCGGCGACGGCCGGCCGGTCGATCCCGGACGATCTCACGGTCGTCGCGTTGAGCATCGGCGACCTGGCCGCCGAGATGACCTCACCCCCGCTCACCACCGTGAACCCGCCCGGCGCCGACATCGCCGCCGCCGCGGTCGACGATCTCGTCGACCGCATCGAGGGTCGACGCCACGACGCCCCCCACGTCCTCGTGGCACCACGGCTCGTCGTGCGGGGCACCTCGGCGCCTGCTCCCCCCGAGCGGACGACCTAGCAGATCCGGTTGCGCGCCTCCTGCGAGTATGTGACACTCATCGTCGACGCGCGTCGACGACGACGTGCGGCGGACGATCATCCCGACAGCACGGGCCGTCCGCTCTTGCGACTCAATGAGGAGACACCAATGCGAGCATCCCTGCACCGCCGCTTCACGGGCCCCCTGGCCATCCTGGCGGCGTCGAGCTTCCTGTTGGCCGGTTGCTCCGGCACGGCCGACCCCAACGACCCCAACGCCGGAGGCGCGGGTGCCGGCGACGTCGGAACCGCCGACGGCGTCGTCAACGTCTACGGCACGATCAACGGCGACGAGGCCACGCTCCTCGAGCAGTCCTGGGCCGACTGGGAGAAGGCCAACGACATCGAGATCAAGTACACGGGCGACAAAGAGTTCGAGAAGCAGATCGGCATCAAGGTCCAGGGTGGCGACACCCCCGACCTGGCGATCTTCCCCCAGCCCGGCCTGCTGGCCGACACGGTCGCGTCCGGCAAGGTGCAAGAACTGCCCGCCGATGCGCTGGCCAACGTCAAGGAGGGCTGGTCCGAGGACTGGCAGAAGTACGGTCAGGTCGACGGCAAGCAGTACGGCGCCCCCCTGATGGCCAGCGTCAAGGGCTACGTCTGGTACTCCCCCGCCAAGTTCGAGGAGTGGGGCGTCGAGGTCCCCAAGACCTACGACGAGCTCGTCGCCCTCTCGAAGACCATCCAGGAGAAGACCGGCGGCCCCTCGTGGTGCGCCGGCTTCAACTCGGGCGAGGCCTCGGGCTGGCCCGGCACCGACTGGGTCGAGGACCTCGTCCTGCGCGAAGCCGGCCCCGACGCCTACGACTCGTGGGTCGCGGGTGACACGAAGTTCACCGACCCCGAGATCAAGGCCGCCTTCGACTCGGTGGGCGACATCCTGCTCGACCCGAGCCTCGTCAACGCCGGTTACGGCGACGTCAAGTCGATCAACTCGACCGCCTTCGGCGACGTCGCGACGAACGTGGCGAACGGCAGCTGCGCCCTGACCCACCAGGCCTCGTTCTTCGAGGGCTTCCTGACGGCCGCGAACAACGCGAGCGGTCAGCCGGCGACGGTCGCCGAGGACGGCGACGTCTGGGCCTTCCTCACCCCGCCGATGAAGGAGGACGACCCCGCAGCCGTCACCGGTGGTGGCGAGTTCGTCGCCGCGTTCTCGAACGACGACGACACCGCCAAGGTGCAGGCGTACCTCGCCAGCGCCGACTGGGCCAACAGCCGCGTCTCCCTCGGTGGCGTCATCTCCGCGAACAAGGGCCTCGACCCCGAGAACGCCGGTAGCGACCTGCTCAAGGGCGCCGTCGAGATCCTCCAGGGCACCGACACCACCTTCCGCTTCGACGGTTCCGACCTGATGCCCAAGTCGGTCGGCTCCGACAGCTTCTGGAAGGGCATGGTCGACTGGATCGACGGCACCGACACCGACACGGTGCTCGACGAGATCCAGGCCGGCTACACCTCGTAACACCCGCGCCACAGGGGCCACCGCACGACGGTGGCCCCTGACCCCGCGCCCGCTCGCCGCCCCGCTCGCCGCCCCGGGCGACGGCGTCCGGCCGCGTCCTGCTCGGACCCGAACGTGAAAGGACAGAGATGTCCAGTTTCTTCCAGTGGCTGGCGGGAATCCCGCCCCTGGCGCAGATCCCCCTGATCCTCGTCGCCTTCACCGCCCTCGTGGCCGTGGTGCTCGTCTTCGTCGAGTTCGCCCCCCGCCGAGGCCTGCAGTACACGATCATCCGACTGGCCGTCTGCGTGGTCGTCCCGGTCGTCGTGCTGCTGGCGTTCGGCCTCTACAACTCGGTCATCTGGGTCGCCGCCGTCGCCGCCGTCCTCGGCGGCGGTCTGTTCCTGCTCGACTACCGCTCGAAGCGCGGAGCCGGGTACTCGCTGCAGCTGATCGCCTTCATGACCCCGGCCGTGTTCTTCCTCGTCATCGGGCTGATCTACCCGACGATCACGACCGCCGGCCAGGCCTTCATGAAGAACGACGGCTCGGGCTTCGCCGGACTCGACAACTTCGTCTGGGTCTTCACGAGCCCCGACGGCCTGACCGCCTTCGGCAACACGCTCGTCTGGGTGCTGCTGGCACCGATCACGGCGACCGCGATCGGTCTCGCCTACGCCGTCTTCATCGACAAGAGCCGGGGCGAGAAGTTCCTCAAGCTGCTCGTGTTCATGCCGATGGCCATCTCGTTCGTCGGCGCCTCGATCATCTTCAAGTTCTTCTACGACATCCGCCAGGGCGAGCAGATCGGTCTGCTCAACGGCATCCTCGTCGCCTTCGGCGGTCAGCCGGTCGACTGGCTGGGGCTCGAACCGTGGAACACGCTCCTGCTCGTGATCGTGCTGATCTGGACGCAAGCCGGGTTCGCCATGACGGTGCTGTCGGCCGCGATCAAGGGAGTCCCCGCCGAGCAACTCGAGGCGGCGTCGCTCGACGGCACCAACGGGTTCCAGGCGTTCCGGCACATCACCGTCCCCGGCATCCGCACGACGATCATCGTCGTGCTCACGACGATCTCGATCGCGTCGCTCAAGGTCTACGACATCGTCTCGGCCATGACCGGCGGACGCAACGACACGACGATCCTCGCGTTCGAGATGGTCCGGCAGTTCCAGCTCGGCAGCCGCACCGGCTACAGCTCGGCGCTGGCCGTCATCCTGTTCGTGCTGGTGCTGCCGATCGTGATCTACAACGCCCGTCAGATCCAGAAGCAGAGGGAGATCCGATGACCGCCACGCCCACCCCGGTCGGGGTCGCCGTCACCCCGCGCACCGAGAGCCAGCTGAAGCGCGGCGTCGCGAAGATCGAGAACTCGAGCGGCAAGCTGAAGAAGGGCTCGACGAGCCGTGGTGCGACCATCGCCGCGCTGATCATCGCCGTCGTCTGGACCCTGCCCACGGCCGGCCTGTTCATCTCGTCGTTCCGACCCGCGAACGACATCAAGACCACCGGCTGGTGGACCGTCTTCGCCAACCCGGGGTTCACGCTCGACAACTACGTGAACGCCCTGAACTCGGGCGACAGCCTCACGCTCGGCAAAGCGTTCCTGAACTCGCTGGTGATCACGCTGCCCGCGGCGCTGATCCCCATCACGATCGCGAGCCTGGCGGCGTACGCGTTCGCCTGGATCGATTTCAAGGGACGCAACACGATGTTCGTGCTGGTGTTCGCCCTGCAGATCGTCCCGATCCAGATGGCCCTCGTGCCGCTGCTTCGACTGTTCTCGGACGGCCTGCGCATCGGTGGCCTGTACATCCTGCCGGGGCTCGGCGTGAACGGCCTCGACGGTTCGTTCGCGAAGGTCTGGATCGCGCACACGATCTTCGCGCTGCCGCTGGCGATCTTCATGCTGCACAACTTCATCTCGGAGATCCCGGCCGAGGTGATCGAGGCCGCCCGCATGGACGGAGCCGGTCACGGACAGGTGTTCTTCCGCATCGTGCTGCCACTGTCGATGCCCGCGATCGCCTCGTTCGGCATCTTCCAGTTCTTGTGGGTCTGGAACGACCTGCTCGTGGCCACCGTCTTCACGTCCGGGCAGGGATTGCCGATCACGAAGGCCCTGCAGGACCTCTCGGGGTCGTACGGCCAGTCGTGGGAGCTGCTGACGGCCGGAGCGTTCATCTCGATCATCGTGCCGCTGATCGTGTTCTTCGCCCTGCAGCGGTTCTTCGTCCGCGGCCTGCTGGCAGGTGCCACGAAGGGCTGAGCCAGCATCCACGGAACGAGACCGCCCGGCGCGAGCCCGGCGGTCTCGTTCCGTCTCGGGTCGTGCCGTTCCGCGCCGTGCCGTGCCGTCCCGGAAACGAGAAAACCGCCAGGCGAGAGCCTGGCGGTTTCTTGTCGGTGCTGGTGGTGACCCCAACGGGATTCGAACCCGTGTTACCGCCGTGAGAGGGCGACGTACTAGGCCGCTATACGATGGGGCCGTATTTGCAACTCGTCGAGTATGCCACACCCCGCGAGCCCGTCACAAATCGAGGCACCGGCGCGTCGAGATCGAGCCACCCGACGCGCGTACAGTCGCTCTCATGCGCCTCACGAAGCTCGAACATGCCTGCCTGATCCTCGAGAAGGACGGGCGCAAGCTCGTCGTCGACCCCGGGTCGTTCACGGCCCCCCTCGTCGACCTGCACGACGTCGACGCCGTCGTGGTCACCCACGAGCACGCCGACCACTGGACCCCCGACCAGCTGACCCACCTGCTCGCCACGAACCCCGACGCGACCGTCTACGGTCCGTCGGGCGTGGCCACGGCCGCCGAGGGCTTCGACGTGCACGTCGTCGCCGACGGCGACACCGTCGAGGTCGGCCCCTTCACGCTCGCGTTCCACGGCTCGCGCCACGCGGTCATCCACGAGAGCATCCCGGTCATCGACAACGTCGGCGTGCTCGTCGACGGCTCGCTGTTCTACCCGGGCGACCAGTTCACGGTGCCGCCGGTGCCGGTGGACGTCCTCGCGACCCCCGTCGGAGCACCGTGGCTCAAGGTGTCCGAGGTCATCGACTACGTCGCGGCGGTCAAGCCCCGACTGGCGTTCCCGACCCACGAGCAGACCCTCTCCGCGCCCGGACTCGCCATGCACTTCGACCGCATGAAGGCCTCCGCGCAATCGGTCGGCGGTGACGCGGTGAAGCTCGAGGCCCACGAGTCACTCGACCTGTAGGTCCCCCGACGACGAACCGCCCCTCTCCGGTCTGACCGGATGAGGGGCGGTTCGTCGTCGGGCGCCGTGACGACTACAGCGTGACGTCGATCTCGCGCAGCGTCTTCGCGTCGATGGCGACGCGCACCTTCTCGACCAGCTCGTCGGGGGCCGGGCTGTCGATGGTCAGGACGCTGAGGGCCTGACCGCCGGCGCTCTGTCGGGCGATCTGCATGCCGGCGATGTTGATGCCGGCGTCGCCGAACTCGCGACCGTAGACCGCGACGATGCCGGGGCGGTCGGTGTACACCATGACGAGGTGGTGGGCCGCGATGGGGACCTCGACGTCGTAGCCGTTGATCTCGACGATCTTCTCGACCTGCTTCGTCCCGGTGAGGGTGCCCGAGACCGAGATCTGCGAACCGTCGCTGAGCGAGCCGCGCAGGGTGATGACGTTGCGGTACTCGTCGCTGGTCGGGTCGGTGAGCAGACGCACGGTGATGCCGCGCTGCTCGGCCAGCAACGGGGCGTTCACGTAGCTCACCGACTCGCTGACGATGTTCGTGAAGATGCCCTTCAGGGCCGCCAGCTTCAACACGCTGACGTCGTACTCGACCAGGTCGCCGCGCACCTCGACGTCGACGCTCGTCAACGGGCTGTCGGCGAGGCCCGAGAACACCTGGCCGATCTTCTCCACCAGGGGGATGCCGGGACGCACGTAGGGGTCGATGACGCCACCGGCGACGTTGACCGCGTCGGGCACGAGCTCGCCGCCGAGCGCGAGCCGCACCGACCGGGCCACCGAGACGCCGGCTTTCTCTTGCGCCTCGTCCGTGGAGGCACCGAGGTGGGGGGTCACCACGACGTTCTCGAGACCCAGGAGCTTCTGGTCGACCGGGGGTTCCTTCACGAACACGTCGAGCCCGGCGCCGGCGATCTCGCCGGTGGTGAGGGCCTCGTACAGGCCGTCCTCGTCGATGAGGCCACCGCGGGCGACGTTGACGACGAATGCCGACTTCTTCATGGCCTTCATCTGCTCGAGGCCGATCATGCCGGTGGTCTCGGGGGTCTTGGGCATGTGGATGGTCACGAAGTCGCTCGTGGCCAGCAGCTCGTCGAGCGACAGGAGCGTGACCCCGAGCTGCTGGGCGCGGGCCGGCGTGACGTAGGGGTCGTAGGCCACGACGTTCACGCCGAAGGCCTGCAGGCGCGCCGTGATCAGGGCGCCGATGCGCCCGAGGCCGACGATGCCGACCGTCTTCTCGTACAGCTCGACGCCGGTGTACTTCGACCGCTTCCACTGCCCCTGTGCCAGGGCGGAGTGCGCGGCCGGGATGTGGCGCGCAAGGCTCAGGATGTGGCCGACCGTGAGCTCGGCGGCCGAGATGATGTTCGACGTCGGGGCGTTGACGACCATGACCCCGGCCGTGGTGGCCGCCTTGATGTCGACGTTGTCGAGCCCGACACCGGCGCGCGCGACGACCTTGAGCGACGGAGCGGCGGCGATGGCCTCGGCGTCGACCTGCGTCGCCGATCGCACCAGGATCGCGTCGGCGTCGGCCAGGGCGGCCAGCAAGGCGGGGCGGTCGGTGCCGTCCACCGATCGCACGTCGAAGTCGGGCCCGAGGGCGTCGACGGTGGCGGGTGACAGTTCTTCTGCGATCAACACGACGGGCTTGGCCACGGGGCGGACGTCCTTCTCTGGGTGGTGTTCGGTGAGGAGCCGCGACGCGCCGTGGGCGCGGCTGGTGACGACTCTATCGACTCGCGCGGATCGTTACGCCCGGATGACGCTGGACCCGATGGGCGGCGGCGGCGACCCGACCCGCGCCTCCTCGGCTCGCTCAGACGGTCGTGACGTACGTCGTGAGGGTCAGCGAGACGGCAGCCACGAGACCGAGGGCCGCGAACAGCGCCAGCGTGAACTTCCACAGTTCGCGACGGCGACCCACCACGATCGCGGCCACGAACGCCAGCGGCGGCACGACGACCCCGACGATCAGCGGCACCCAAGGCGGCGACACCACGAGGCCGTCGAGGCCGTTCTCACGGTAGAAGTCGTTGTTCTGCGTGAAGACCTGCGGCACGAGAACGAGGTTGGAGATCGCCTCGAACAGGTCGAAGGCGAAGAAGACGGCGAAGACGATCGCCACCGCGAGGTAGAAGAAGAAGGAGGCGCGGCCCGGTTCGCTCGCGTCACCGGCCGTCACCGAGACGGCGTCGTGCTCGTGGTCGCTCATGCGGAGCCTCCGATCACGAGGGGCCAGGGGGCCACGAGAAGCGCCCCGAGGGCCATCCAGGCGAGACGGCGCCCGGTGCGGTCGACGGGGACGAGCACGATGACCGCCACGAACCACGCGATCGGAGCCGCCACGGCGAACAGCTCGCCGAGGTTCCACATGAGCGACGAGATCGCGTCGGTGAACGGGTTGGTGAAGTCGCCCACGGCGACGATCCAGCCCGCGGCCCAGAGGAGGAACACGCCACCGAGCACGCCGTGCACGACCAGCGACGCCGAGCTCATCACGGCCGGGCCGTCGTCGACGTCGTCCTCGGCGTCCGCGTCGCCCGACTCGTCGTCGAGGTCGACGCCGAGCTCGTCGTCGGTGGAGTCGGACCGCCTGCCGCGACGCGGACGACCCGTCGGCGTGGGCCCTTCGACGTGACTGCTGTCGGCCTCGTCGCCCCAGGTCAGGGCGTCGTCGGGGTCGCCACCGGCCGGCGCCTGCGGCTCGGCTGGCGTCATGCGGTGAGCTTGGACGAGACCGCCGCGAGCAACGCGGGGAACAGCGGGTGGTCGTCCTGGACGCCCGTCAGCGTGCGCGTGAGCTCGTCGGCCCCGAGGCCCGAGGTCAGCAGCGACTGCAGCTCGACGCTCTCGACGTCGTCGGGCACCGAGAAGTCGAGAGCGGCACGCACGGCGCGCACGAGGGCGTCGTAGGGCAGCCCGCGCTCGGCGGCCTGCGCCGCCGGTCCGACGAACCGCTCGTGGCGGCTGAGCTTGCGGAGCGGATTGCGGCCGACGCGTTCGGTGGTGTCGGGAAGATGCGGGTTGGCGATGCGGACCAGGTTCTTCTCGATGTAGGCCTGCTGCTCGTCGGCGTCGAGCTCGTGCTTGGCCACGAGCAGTCCCTTGGTCTCGGCGAGGACGCCGCGGACCTCGGCCATGACCTCGGCGTCGTCGAGGGCCTCGCGGATGCTCGCGAGCCCCTTGCGGAACCCGTGGTAGGCGGCCGCGGCGTGGGCGGTGTTGACCGTGAAGAGCTTGCGCTCGATGAAGGGCTCGAGGTCGGCGACCCAGGTGACGCCCTCGATGTCGGGGCGGTGCTCGCCGAACGGCGTGCTCTCGACGACCCACTCGAAGAACGACTCGATGGTGACGTCGAGCGTGCCGCCGGCCTGCTCGGGCACGATGCGGTCGATGGCGCAGTTCGCGAAGACGGCGTTCTCGGCAGGGTCGTGCTCACGCACGGCGGCCGCGAGCGAGTCGGTCGCGTTGATGGCGTTCTCGCACGCGATGACGGAGAGCGGCGCCAGGGCGGCGGACCGCTGGGCCAGCCCCTTGGCGATGACCGGTGCCACGAACGGCAGGATGCGGGCGCCGACCGCGGTGGTCACGACGTCGGCGGTCGCGATCTCGGCGACGAGGGCCGCCTCGTCGGTGCGGCTGTTGATCGCTCGGTAGCCGTCGACCACCGTCGTGCGGCTGTCTTCACCGACCTCGTGGACCTCGAATGACGACTGCGACTGCAGCGCCCCGATCAGGTCGTCGTTCACGTCGGCGAAGACGACCTCGTAGCCGCTCGCGTGGAGGAACTGGGCGACGAAGCCGCGGCCGATGTTGCCGGCGCCGAAGTGCACTGCTTTCTTGCTCTGAGCCATGCCTTAGATCATGCCACGACGTCACCTGGCCGACGGACGGCGAGAGGGCCCCGCACCGGGTGGTGCGGGGCCCTCTCGGGTGGTTCCGGTGTCGCCTCGCGTCAGCGCGCAGCGCTGCCGTCGACGTAGTCGGAGTCCTGCTGCTTCCAGGCGAACAGGGCACGCAGCTCTTGGCCGGTGGCCTCGATCGGGTGCTCCTCGCCCTTCTTGCGGAGCTCTTTGAACTCGGGGGCGCCGGCGTCCTGGTCGTCGATGAAGCGCTTCGCGAAGGCACCCGACTGGATGTCGGCGAGGACGGCCTTCATGTTGTCCTTGACGTCGGGGGTGATGACGCGGGGTCCCGAGACGTAGTCGCCGTACTCGGCCGTGTCGGAGACGCTCCAACGCTGCTTGGCCAGGCCGCCCTCCCAGATCAGGTCGACGATCAGCTTCAGCTCGTGGAGCACCTCGAAGTAGGCGATCTGCGGCTGGTAACCGGCCTCGGTCAGGGTCTCGAACCCGTACTGGATCAGCTGCGAGGTGCCGCCGCAGAGCACGGCCTGCTCGCCGAAGAGGTCGGTCTCGGTCTCTTCGGTGAAGGTCGTCTTGATGCCGCCGGCACGCAGGCCGCCGATGCCCTTGGAGTACGACCAGGCGAGGTCCCAGGCCGAACCCGAGGCGTCCTTCTCGACGGCGACGATCACGGGGACGCCGCGGCCCGCCTCGAACTCTCGACGGACGGTGTGTCCGGGGCCCTTGGGGGCGACGAGGACGACGTCGACGCCCTCGGGCGCCTCGATGTAGCCGAAGCGGATGTTGAAGCCGTGTCCGAAGACGAGGGCCTTGCCGTCGGCGAGGTTGGGGGCGATGTCGTCGGCGTACACGTGACGCTGGACCTGGTCGGGCGCGAGGATGACGATGACGTCGCCCCAGGCCGAGGCCTCGGCGGGCGTCTGCACCGTGAAGCCGGCCTCCTCGGCCTTGGCGCGGCTCTTCGAGCCCTCCTTGAGGCCGACGACGACCTCGACGCCCGAGTCGCGGAGGTTCAGCGCGTGGGCGTGGCCCTGCGAGCCGTAGCCGATGACGGCGACCTTCTTGCCCTGGATGATCGACAGGTCGGCGTCGTTGTCGTAGACGATTTCAGTCACGGTGTGGTTCTCCTTGGGTGGTGACGGTGGGGCGTGCGGGCGAGGAGGCGCGGTGTGCGCCCCCCGCGGGTTCAGTTCTTGAAGACGCGGTCGGTGATCGACTTCGCGCCGCGGCCGATGGCCAACAGGCCCGACTGCGAGATCTCCTTGATGCCGTAGGGCTCGAGCACGCGGAGCAGCGCCGTCGTCTTGCCCGTGTCGCCCGTGACCTCGATGACGAGGGCGTCGGTCGACACGTCGACCACCGAGGCGCGGAAGAGGGTGACGGCCTCGAGGACCTGCGAGCGGGTCGTGTTGTCGACGCGCACCTTGATCAGCAGGTGCTCGCGCTGCACGGACTGCGAGTAGTCCAGCTCGACGATCTTGATCACGTTGATCAGCTTGTTCAGCTGCTTGGTGACCTGCTCGAGCGGCAGTTCTTCGACGTCGACGACGACCGTGATGCGGCTCAGCCCCTCGACCTCGCTCTTGCCGACGGCGAGGCTCTCGATGTTGAAGCCGCGCCGGGCGAAGAGGCCGGCGACACGGGTCAGCAGACCCGGCTTGTCTTCGACGAGCAGGGACAGGACGTGGCTCATGCGTGTTCTCCGGTCATGTCGCCGTCGCGGGTGGTGTCGGAGGCGCTCGTGCCGGGCGCCTCGTCGTCCCACTCGGGAGCGAGGGCGCGGGCGTGCTGGATCTCGGAGTTCGAGACCCCCTGCGGCACCATCGGCCAGACCATCGCGTCGCGGCTGACGACGAAGTCGATGACGACCGGGCGGTCGTTGGTCGCGAGGGCGAGCTCGATGGCCGCGTCGACCTCGTCCTCGGTGCGGACCCGGATGCCCAGGGCGCCGTAGGCGTCGGCGAGCTTGACGAAGTCCGGCACCATGCGCGTCTCGTGACCCGTGTTGAGGTCGGTGAACGAGTGGCGCCCCTCGTAGAAGAGCGTCTGCCACTGCCGCACCATGCCGAGCGACGAGTTGTTGATGATCGCGACCTTGATCGGGATGTCGTTGATGACGCAGGTCGCCAGCTCTTGGTTGGTCATCTGGAAGCAGCCGTCGCCGTCGATCGCCCACACCACGCGGTCGGGCTGGGCGACCTTGGCCCCCATGGCGGCCGGGACCGAATAGCCCATCGTGCCCGCGCCTCCGGAGTTGAGCCAGGCGTGCGGGCGCTCGTACTCGATGAACTGGGCCGCCCACATCTGGTGCTGGCCGACGCCGGAGGCGTAGATCGCCTCGGGGCCGGAGAGTTGCCCGATGCGCTGGATGATCGCCTGCGGCGAGAGCAGGCCGTCGTCGGGCTGGGTGTAGCCGAGCGGGAACTGCTCGCGCAGCCCGTCGAGGTGCTCCCACCAGGCGGCGATGTCGGGCTTGACGCCGCCCGTGACCTCGGCGAAGGCGCTCGTGAGGTCGGGGATGACGATCTTGGCGTCACCCACGATCGGCACGTCGGCGATGCGGATCTTCGAGATCTCGGCCGGGTCGATGTCGACGTGGACGACCTTGGCACCGGGCGCGAACAGCTCGGCCTTGCCGGTCACCCGGTCGTCGAAGCGGGCGCCGAGCGCGATGATGAGGTCGCTCTCCTGGAGTCCCAGCACGGCCGGCACCGTGCCGTGCATGCCGGGCATCCCCAGGTGTTGCGGGTGGGTGTCGGGGAACGCACCGCGGGCCATCAGGGTGGTGACGACGGGAGCCCCGGTGAGCTCGACGAGGGCCTTGAGCTCGGCCGACGCCCCGGCGCGGATCACGCCGCCGCCGACGTAGAAGACCGGCTTCTTCGCATCGGCGATCATCTGGGCCGCAGCGGTGATCTGCTTGCCGTGTGCCCTCGTGACCGGCCGGTACCCCGGCAGGTCGACGACGGGCGGCCAGATGAAGGGGGCGCTGTTCTGCTGCGCGTCCTTCGTGATGTCGACGAGCACGGGGCCGGGACGGCCCGTGCTCGCGATCTGGTACGCCGCGGCGAGCGTCGCCGGGATGTCCTCGGGCTTGGTCACCAAGAACGAGTGCTTCGTGATCGGCATCGTGATGCCGACGATGTCGGCCTCCTGGAAGGCATCCGTTCCCATGAGGGTCGAGAAGACCTGCCCGGTGATGGCCAGCAGCGGCATGCTGTCCATGTAGGCGTCCGCGATGGCCGTGACGAGGTTGGTCGCACCGGGGCCGGACGTCGCGATCGCGACGCCGACGCGGCCGGACGCGGCGGCGTAGCCCTCGGCGGCGTGGCCGGCGCCCTGCTCGTGGCGGACCAGGATGTGCCGGATCGCGGTCGAGGCCATCAACTCGTCGTAGAAGGGGATGATGGCGCCGCCGGGCAACCCGAAGACGTCGGTCACGCCGAGGTGCTCGAGCGACTTGAGGATGGCACCCGATCCGGTCAGAACGGGAGGCGCGGGGGGCGCCCCGACGGACGCGCCGGCGCTCGGCCGGGCCGTCCGTGTCGCGGTGCCGGGCGTGGGGGTGGACTCTGCAGGCATCAGTGCCGGTTCCCTGTTCGTGGTCGGTGATCGATGGTGACGGTACGGGACGCCGCCGTGCACGTGGGTGCGACGACAGGTCGGCTCGGCCCGGGGGCGGGAGGCGTCAGTAGGTGACGGCGCCCTCGGCCGCGGAACGGACCTGGCGTGCGTACTTCGCGAGGACACCGCGGGTGTAGCGCGGAGGAAGCGGTGCCCAGCCGTCTCGGCGGGCGTCCAGCTCTGCGGCGTCGACGAGTAGGTCGATCGAGCGAGCGGCGATGTCGACCCGAATCAAGTCACCATCGCGCACGAAGGCGATCGGACCGGAGTCGACCGCTTCGGGTGCTATGTGGCCGATGCACAGGCCGGTTGTGCCGCCTGAGAATCGTCCGTCCGTCAAGAGTAGTACATCTTTGCCGAGCCCAGCGCCCTTGATGGCTGCGGTGATGGCGAGCATCTCGCGCATGCCCGGGCCGCCCTTGGGGCCCTCGTAGCGGATCACGACCACGTCGCCGGCCTCGATGCGCCCCTCGGTGAGGGCGTCCATCGCGCCACGCTCGCGTTCGAAGACCTTCGCAGGCCCCTCGAAGACCGAGGCGTCGAAGCCGGCCGTCTTGACGACGGCGCCCTCGGGAGCCATCGAGCCGCTGAGGACCGTGAGACCGCCGGTCGCGTGGATCGGGTTGTCGAGCGTCCGCAGCACCTCGCCGTCGAGCGGCTTCGGCTTGATCGATTCGAGGTTCTCGGCCACGGTCTTGCCCGTGACGGTCAGGCAGTCACCGTGCAGCAGGCCCGCGTCGAGCAAGGCCTTCATGACGACGGGTACGCCGCCCATGCGGTCGACGTCGTTCATGACGTACTTGCCGAAGGGCTTCAGGTCGCCGATGTGCGGCACCTTGTCACCGATGCGGTTGAAGTCGTCGATGGTGAGGTCGACCTCGGCCTCGTACGCGATGGCGAGCAGGTGCAACACGACGTTGGTCGAGCCGCCGAAGGCCATCGCCACGGCGATGGCGTTCTCGAAAGCCTTCTTCGTGAGGATGTCGCGCGTCGTGATGCCCAGGCGGAGCATCTCGACGACGGCCTCGCCCGAACGGTGGGCGAAGTAGTCGCGGCGGCGGTCGGCCGACGGCGGGGCCGCGGAACCGGGGAGGCTCATGCCGAGGGCCTCGGCGACGCTGGCCATGGTGTTGGCGGTGTACATGCCGCCGCAGGCACCCTCGCCCGGAACGATGGCGCACTCGATCGCCTTGAGGTCGTCGTCGCTCATGTTGCCGGCCTTGTAGGCCCCGACCGCCTCGAACGAGTCGATGATCGTGACGTTCTTCTCGGTGCCGTCGCTGAGCTTGACCCAGCCGGGGGCGACACTGCCGGCGTAGAGGAAGACGCTGGCGAGGTCGAGGCGGGCCGCGGCCATGAGCATGCCCGGCAGCGACTTGTCGCAGCCGGCGAGCAACACCGACCCGTCGAGACGTTCGGCGTTCATGACGACCTCGACGCTGTCGGCGATCACCTCGCGCGAGACGAGCGAGAAGTGCATGCCCTCGTGGCCCATCGAGATGCCGTCCGACACCGAGACCGTGCCGAACTGCAGCGGGTAACCACCGCCGGCGTGGACGCCCTCTTTGGCGCCCTGGGCCAGTCGGTCGAGCGACAGGTTGCAGGGGGTGATCTCGTTCCAGCTGCTGGCGATGCCGATCTGGGGCTTGCTCCAGTCTTCGTCGCCCATGCCGACGGCACGGAGCATGCCTCGCGACGTGGTGGCCTCGA
>Ga0265798_10002977_pt1 | contig 24495 bp, 21 predicted proteins | sample P3T30metagenome_FD_192430 | JGI IMG/M metagenome (GOLD analysis project Ga0265798, IMG submission 192430) | Plant litter microbial communities from East Loma Ridge, Irvine, California - P3 T30 | ecosystem: Environmental > Terrestrial > Plant litter > Unclassified | place: USA: California...
TGTTCCGGCATCGCGTCTTGGACACATATCTGATCACAATGCCTAAGAAGCCAACTCAAGTTAGTATGGGACACTGGCGTCAGAGGTACATTACATACGAGATATGTACCTATGGACTTGGCGACATTCCATGCTGATAGCATTTGGTGGCTGTGTGTAGTCTTGTCCGTCCCCCGCTATACGCCAGGATGTAGGCCGTGGAGAATGTGGTACAAGCCCCAGTCTTCACTGACAAGTCCAACTCTTGTCGAACCTTATCGAGACCTATTTGCCCTCCCCAGCACGTTTGACGCCTCCTGCTACATCGTTTGCACCTTTTTCAATGCTCGTGGATACATCGGCAAGGCCTCGTGCAACCGGCCGACCGGCACTGCCTGTGGCGCCCTCGATCTAAGCAAAGGCGCTCAGAGTCAGTATATTTTCATTTGTAGTTAGTACAGATTAATCTACCGTTTCGCCCAAGCCTCGTCCAACCGCGCCAACAACCCCTCCTAGAGTGTTTGTAACGCCGCCAACCGTATTGCCTACAGTGGACGTGACAAACTTGACGCCAGAAGTTACACCGCTTTCTTGCTGGCCGATAGGCATGTTGACGATTGTTCTTGGAGGTTGGTGGGTTGTTTGTTTGTTTCAGGGTGGTCGCGATGCTAGTTCCCGAAGATAGTAAAGTTTGTTAGATGCCGGCTAAGTGGTAGTGAGCTTTGGTGATATCCTGTAGCGTCTGTGCTGCGATGGTGCATTTATGATCCACGGATTTAGTGACGTCATGGGGCTTCGCAACAGCAGACGCGCGGTGCACGTTGGAAATCCTGCATCGTGCAACCGCAAACCTCCTCCTCGTGATCCCAGGCATGATCGCGACTCGGCCCGTGTCAGATGGCGTTTGCGTCGTCCAGTTGTCGCCCTCTCCGCATTATCGCGCGCAAGTACCAGCTGCGGACGCGGCAGCCACAGGCGTTGTCCGGGGAAGTTTCACGAACTCCTCATTGGCATAGTTCCCTCCTCGGCATCTGCATCAGAGATGACTGGCGTTGCACACACGATCGCCATCGACTGGCGCGACCATGGATCTCCTTGTTGTCCTGACAGCAGCTGGCAGTCCCATCTCGACGCATGACACCAGGAAAACTTTGCAAAGTCCAGCTTCTTGCGATGACATTGCGCGCAAGCAGGACCTAGCACAGGACCTCGAGGAGGCCTTCAGAGAAGCTGCGACGAGCCCGGTGGCCGAGTGCTCCTAGATCCAGACGCGCAGGACGCCTCGGCAGGCCGCAAGCCACGGAACGCGAGCTCAGAGGCTTGTTCGAATATCATTGGCAGAACACCGTTGTGGCCTGAACCCAAGGCAGCCATATCGTAGAGATACACAAGGCTGCCGTATTACTTGCGGCCGACACTCGCAACCGGCATCATGTTCTCTCCGATTGTAGGGCCTCGTCGGGGCATACGGACGAGAAGCACGCGGGCATACCCTCAGGCAACCCCTCTCGCTGCGAACATATCATGAACTGGTTTCCCTCCAAGAGGGTCAATACTTACCTGTAGCTTGTTAAAGTTCGCCTACACTTCGATACACCCAGAAACGACGCCAATACACGATCGAACCAAACCTCGACCGAAATCATCCTCAGTCCGATTCGCATAACCACATTGCGCCCTCGACCTCGAATCATCTACGAATCGCGCGCCGAACGTTCGAGATGACGTCCTTGTTCCCACATCCTCCTTACGCCGAAGACCAGCCGTATGCGCGCAGTATCCTATACCTGCATGTCATGCGCGCTTCAGCCATGTCATTTTCTTTCTTTTCAATCCTCCAGTTTCCAGCCTCTATCATCGCAGCACGATACCGTAATTCCCCGATCGATTACGCTATAATCCTATCTCGTACGCTCAAGACTGCCGGTCGCGGCCTCGTTCTAGGAACAGCAGCTGGCGCGATCATGACATGGGGCCGCATGAGAGGCCGAGAGGAAATAGAGTGGAAAGATAGGTCATGGCGGATACTGGAGAATCATGGCGAAGTGAAAACAGATTGGGTCACACTTGGCGCGGCTGGGACCGGTGCTGCTGGGGCTCTGATCGCTGCACGGAGCGGCCGGGTGCCGATAACTGTTGGGAGTGCCATGCTGGGAGGAGCTGGTGTTGGTATGGGCACTGGAGTGCTGTACATGATCGCGTCATTCGCATCGGGGAGGAAGCCTGCTTAACGACGGGAGATGCGAAACTGGACCATGCCTCTGGTATAGAGTTGACCCACGACGAGCTCTTGGTAACGCCGAAGGCCATATGCTTGCATGCTACCGTCCAGTCTGGGTCACGCTCAACATTTCCTGGTATTCGGGCCATTTGAAGCTGCCACGCGGACCCTAGATCTTCGCGCTGCTCCGACACATAGCCACGATTGTAATATATTTGCTTATCAAAGCAATGGTTCTGGATGGTTGAGGCACCACAAGTTCAATTGTACATCTTTCTAGCTGTGCAAAATTCTTGAGAAGTTACGCTTGCTCTTTTTCGCTGCGCAACGTCTAGTGGAATCTCTAATCTGTGCTGAACAGATCGATTTTATGCATCTCCGGGGAAAAGAGAAAACCGATGAACTGCGTCAAAAGGAAATCCCACATCTCGGAATGCGTGTATGCGACATCGTGCGTTTCGGCGGCCAACGTTGCGCTAACCTTAAAAGAATTTTGAAGCTCCAACCTTCTACGTTGCTACGCAATCTTCGAGCTCCGCTCCACACTCTTATCTTTTTATATTTTTGCTTGTTTGCGTATCTGCGAGATTGACTGTTCACACATGACGGTGATGTGGTTTCACGCGTCATTGGCACCTTCTCTTTACGCGCAGGCGAACGACCTCGGTCTGACCTACTACCAGATGCAAACCTCAGGCCGTTGCACTTCTGGATGCGATACAGTGCGCCCATCAAGCTATTCCGCCCGCCGATGACCTCATCCGAGCAGGCTTCTTGTAGGTAGCCCAATATACGAGCGCACAGATCGCCGGCAGTTTCCCGTCTGATCTTGTTCGTCCGACTTCCGCTGTCGCAATGCTATTAAATGAAGGATACAGTATGACGATCCCAAGTGGGCACTGGGCGGAACGTCAGTGTGACCCTCTGAAACGGTCTTGGGCCGAGTGACCTCCGCCGTCGCATCGAGGGCGCGTTACCCAAAGCCGTTGTTCTCGAAACATCCCCGGAACGTGATACCTGTTGAACACGCTTGAGCTCCGACAATCTCCACGCATTCACGCAAACTGCTCCACCACGCAGCCTTTACCTCCGAGATGATATTGTCAGAATTGCGCCGTCGCCGTATTCTATTCTCTCGCTTGCAGACATCCCCACAGTGGTGCTGTCCGCTGCTTCGCATTCACTATATCTAACGCTCTCCATTGGGTCTTGCCCTTTAAGCGGCGGCCCCAGATTCGCTGCAACAGGGATCGGATACTAGACACGCTGTGATCGGTCCAGGTTCCAGGATGAATACGTTACACCAAGCCCTCCGTACTAGCGCTGGCGGATGCCCACTTGCGAAAGAACAATTGGCGCCTGCACACAACACCCGCTTCTCATGTCTCTGACAGCCACGAACCGGACCGCGCAACAGGCCCCGTTGGACGTGTTCGGCTGCACAGTCTCCGAGATGTTGGAAGCCAGCCATCTCTCATGTAGTGCGCTGTTCGTGTAAGAGAATTAATTGAGAGGCGGCAAGTGCGATATCCAGACCGTCGCACCATGGAGTACGACCGGCTTCTATAGCGATGACAAGCCTTTTGAGTGGCATGTGTAGAGTGCAGCCAGCAAGCACATCCACGTGAGGGTGACCGACGGGAGACTAGACCGTTTGGCAAATAGAAGGGCCTCTGCTTAACTTGTTTCTGTAAGTGTTAATATGCAGTAAGTAGCAAATTGCGGGGGACGTCTTGGGAGACACCCGGCTGTGCCTGCCTTGGGCGCGCGTAAGGGGACAAGGGTTTCGCAGCCCTTGACCTTGTTCCGGGTTTATATGAGGAAGCCCACCCACCAGCAGGGCGAGATGTGGTTTTCGCGATTTCTTCAGGTTTCTGAGAGTAGGTCGTCGAGATGCCTACCTATCCTCTTCAACTCACCTGCCTGGGGGTGATCTACGGCACTCCCCTTCTGGCTTCGATATTCGTTATTCTGAGGATATACACACGGCGGAAGCTGAACTTACGGTTAAGCTGGGGTATGGCGTTCAACATCCCTTGCGCAAACCGTACTGACGTGCTTGTACAGATGACTGGCTTATCATACTTCCGTTACTGCTTTCCATAGCCCTCATAGGGCCTTCTCATCGACGTACGTACTGATATAAGCGCCGACACTGGCTCTTACTGACCCTGAACAGATGTCAAGATGTGGCATGTAGGCGTACATATCTGGGAGGTGCCACCGAACGAGATAGAGCCAAATTATGACGAGTATTATGCCGTATGTCTGGCCTCGCCATGCTACGACGAAATAACTAACAGCAGCAGGTTGTCATGGCGTTCAACCTCTTGAACATCCCCATACTACCGCTCGTCAAAGCGTCGATCATCCTTCTCCTCCTTCGGGCCGGCTCCGTTATTGAATGGCTCAAGCGAGTACTCTATGCAATCTTGGTCTTCACTGTTGGAAGCGCATTGATACCATGGTTCTTATACATCTTCATCTGCCCACCTCTAACTGGAAACACTTGGAAGCCGAGGACTTTCGGCAACCTGCATTGCATGGGCAGACACAAAATGGGCGAGATGTTGATCTGGGTCACATGCGCCAATCTACTCACCGATGTTCTGATCCTCCCGATACCTTTCATCATCGTGCGAAGGATGATGAGTGCTCGATTGAGGTCCCGTTTGGTGGTATTGGTGGTCTTCACTTGCAGTCTCGCGTAAGTCACACTGGCCTAGTATGCGAGGATAATAGTTGACCTCTCCACAGTGTCACTGCCATCGGCGCGGCAAAAATCTACCTATCATATCGCGACCGCCTCTACACTCTGTTCAACCCCGATTGGACCTATCCAATCGACTACTGCATCAACCACATTGAGAACAACGTAGCAATCATCGTAGCCAACATACCGATTCTACGCGGCCTCGTCACACGATGGATCTTCAACTTCCGAACCAAAGCGACGCCCATTGATCGCGAGTTTCGTGGTGATTGGCAACAACAACAGCAACAACAACCGAGGAAATCAGACGCTTCAGACTTCAGCCGCTACACAAGAAAGAATCGTGTGGTACAGAAGATCCTCCCCTGCATCCAGGATGACTTCTCTAGCAGTCTGGCCTCGCGCTCCAAAGGCGACCTCAGCAGTAAGGTGGACTGCCGGCCAGATTTCCCACCTCGAATCTGCACCACAGGGGAACAGCGCTACCAGAAACGAAGTTACTTTCCCCGATCGCGAAGGAATAGCTTGGATCGGTATAGCACGGCCGACTCCTGCGAGAAGGGTGACATATTAGAGACGGTTAGGAGTGTGGGTAGTTTGGGTTCTGCGCCAACGCTCGTGGAGAGTAAAGATGCGTACACAGAGTGGAAAAGCATGGACAGCCCAACGCTGAGCCCGACAACGAGGTTCTCCACGCAGACATTGTGCCCCATTGCGCCGTTGACGCCGGCGAGGTTGCGGGGAATTGAAGATGATGAGGTTGACGATGAGATATACCCATACCCGAGAGCATTATGATACCATAGCGAATGAACAATATACGATAAATCTTGATATCTGCAATGTCTCGTCTTGCTCATGTTCAAAACTCAGCTACACAATCTCATCAACAATCTTGCAAAACTGCAAGACACCACAAACCCAACCCGCCCAAATAACGACCCGAAAAACCCTCAACCTCCTCGACCCAACCCCAGACCCCTTCATGTCGGCAGTCACACATCTGGTACGTACCTACCTTTACGCACCCCCAAGTCCCGTACGCCCTATCCGAGTGGCGGGTTTCCGTTGTCTCAATTTCAGTAAAGTTGCGTTAGCCAGCCCCCAGCATCCAACCACACCACGACGGCGCTCAGGCCCGTTTGTCCGCAGGGGTGCGCATGGCGAGCGATGGATCTGGGGTATAATCGTCCAACCCGTCACGGTGTGGTACTTACCTTGTCAAGACGCAATCCGAGCCGTTCCTTTGCCGCAGGGGTGGTCGAGGTGCTGATCATGCTGTCTGTGCGTCAGCGTGTCTCGTGTCGTGTCGTGTCGTGTGTTGCGACGTGGGCGAGGGGTGGAGGTTGATTGCGTGTGGCGGGGGTGGATTGTAATGGATGGATGACTTGAGTGCATTGCGATGGGTTTGCAATCGGTTCTCGCGCTTCTTGTCTACGCAATGAATGTATTCGTGGAATGCGCTGCACCGTGAGATTCTTGATCCCAGGCCTATACAACAAGGTCGTCTCCTCTTCATACCCAGACACCCTACAGCCAAGGCAATCCAGACTCCAACGACCCCAAACCCAATTCCCGCATCCTCAATCTCCGTTACACAGGATTCGCGGGTTCAATCCAGAGTTTTAGTCCCACCATCCCCTCGCCTTCGCATCAGGGAAAGCGCATTCGGTTTCTCGTTCCCCATCCCTCATTACCCAGATCGCGCGGAAACCTTACTCGAAGCAGCAACTGTCGTCCGACTGGCAAAGCTATTACGCACCTCCACACCCCATCGAGGCACGTAATCCACAACTGGGGCATCGCCGAGGCCTTGGGCAGAGAAAGAAGAAAAACAAGAGTTGAGTACCTGGGCGAAATCTCTCAGCAAGCGCAGTCTCATTTCACGCGTTGCTGTTGTGCGATAATGCACGCGACGGAAAGGATCTTGCTGCGCGTAAGCGAGGGGTACAGTGGTAGGAAGGCACCAAGGTAGATGTTTGTATCCTCCAGTCAACGTCGTTCTCGCACCTCCCTCACGCGCACCCGATGCTTCACCCTCGCACCACACACAAACCTCCTCGTCTACACCTACCATCCAGACCAGCCATCCCCTTGCCCAGTAAGTGGCAAAAACCCCACCCCTTCATCGCCCTGTTTCCCTTTCCCCATCCCTCCATCCAGCATCCTCCTCCATTTCCTCCGTAGCTCGTGACATTTGCCCACCCCGCCCAGCATTAGTACACCCTATTAGTCCAATCCAGCCATATCCATGTAATATATCAGATTTTCGTTAGCGCCCGCCGGCTCAATATGGATAATCTCCCCTCTTCGGTGCGGAGCGAAGCGGTCGCTCGCGCATCGCCGGCTGGCGGGGGTTACGTGTGATGTGCATTTTCAAGAATGGGCCGGAAAGATCTTGTTCGGATGTCATTTGCCTAAATGGTTATGCAGAGTTTGGAGGATGTGATGATCGGTAGGTGAGGGTGGGAAGCTGGAAAGGCTGGGTAGGGCGGGTTCTTACTCATCTGTGTTTCTTGAGGTAAGGGCGTATCTGGGAGGTGCACTGTGGAGTTTATGATGAGCGTTTGGGGACGAAGGGGATCTGGGTGTGGCGGTATGGCGTGTGCTCGTGATAGGATGGCTTTTGAATATTGGCTAGATTGGGTGCTGTGAGTGGTCTCTTGACTTTTGGAAGGACGTTTAATGCCTTGGACTTTTCGGTTTCCACCAACCATTCTCGCTGCTTCATTGCACCACTAGCCATGTCTCATGATTTCTTCCTGCTGAGTTCACGCCACAATGTGGGGTTCTTGAGCGAGTGTAGAGTGGCTTGTCATTGAAGGCGTAAATGTGTTGCCGTATAGCGTTACCATGTACGCCCCCAAACCTTTCCATGCAAAGCCTTCGTCTTGCTAGCATACATGCTGGCTCTTTCTGGACCTGAGAAGAATTTACGAGAAGAAAGACGGTACACTCGTAGTAACATCACCGGCAACTCCGGCACTGAAGACGTTATGAAGAGATTATCGCGCCGCTCGTGGCGCAACATGCAATCCATTTTGATGCGAATATTTTATTGATAGGGTATCCATGCATGAGAAACAACCATCATCTGACAAGGCTTGCCAACCAGCCTCCAAAGATGAGCGGGCACACGAGATATGAGAAAAGAACGTGACGATCGTGAAAGAGGGTTGCCAAAAGCGAAGGGTGACGCACGTTGTCGGCGTCACCGATGCTATATCGATATTAAAGCTAGTATGCCAGCGGCGAAGAAAGCCATAGTAGGGGAGCCAGACATGAGGCTCTGGGCGGCGGAAGCCTCGCCAGCCAGCACTTTGTCGTCATTACGGATGCAGTTTGTCTTGGCTGTAATTTCCGCGGGACAGACTACGCGTTTGAAGTTCGCACTGTGTGACGTTAGTCTATATAATTTGTGTAGCCTGCGGATCGAGATGAGGGCATGTTTACCTAGGGTACGATGCATCCTTGAACCAATCAAAGCGCCATTCGCAACCGGCTCTCAGGTTCTCGGGTAGCTTTTGGCAGTCTTCGGTGGAGCTGACACCCATCATGAGCTCACCGAAGACGCTTTGGTCCACGCCATACTGCTGGGCGCATGCATTTGTCGATGTTGTGTTACCGCCAGGAATCTAGATAGTTCAGCTTTGCTATTATGATGATGAACGTTTATTGAAGGCTTACTGCAAGTGAAAACCGGTTTCGGTCGGTTACATCGTAGGCGGTATTCGAGGCTTGAACAATCATGCTCTTGCCGATCAGAGGCTCACTCGTAAAGTCGAGCTGGTAGCATGCGCAGCACCAGGCGCCCTCTATACCTCCGTGAGTAAGTTCGGGTAGAATAAAGGCACCGGCATAGCCGTATGAAACAGTGTCGTTGATGGCCCATGGCTGCTGGCTGGAGCACTGAAACGCGGAACCGCCGTTACAACCAGTGCCGGCAGCATCGTCCGTGGGCTTGTCGTCGGCCGTACACGATTCTACCGGACTCGAGAAATCTGCTTTGCCGTTCCATCCACATGATGGCTTACAGCAGTCCCAGAATCGAGATGTGACGGCCTCTCCAGTATAGTTGAGATGTGCGCATCGTGCAAAGACCGCGAAGAGCTCGACGGCGAGGGCGATATTGCGGAGATGTTGCGGCATCATTGCGGAATGGTTGATCTGAAGTCGAAGTAGAAACCGAATGGCATGGTTTGTTAGCCAGAGTGATCCGCGCGCAGTGCCAGGAAATTGTATTTGAAGGATGCTGAAAAAGAGGGGTCCCTTCTTTAGTCCGGCTGCAAGGAGAGATTAAACTGTTTTCGATACTCGAGGCCGAGAACCATCATGCTGTGCACCGTGCAGGGGTGGGCGGAGCTTGGGTACTGAAACGGTACCCGGGGTAGTGGCATCTGAGAGGTCAGAGAGCCGCTGTCACAGTTCCCACACGCTGTCAACCTACCCGATGCCTTGACTTGCATTGTCTGGCCTTATAGATTGCCCCTGTCATTGCCTCGTGGTGCATTTTCCCCACACTCTGCACGCAACGTTGTATCGCTCCCCGCAATTCGGCAATCGCGACATCTGCTCGCAAGGTCGCGTAAATGAATGCCGGGACGGACGCGACAAAACCGAGGAACTTGTACAGCTGGGTTGCCCGTTGTTGTGCTTTATGCTCGCTCTCGTGTTAGACGAGAAGGTTTGCCCAATGTCTCACGCTCCGCCCTGCCCCCTTCAGGGCTCATCTCGGTTATTCTCGCGACCGTTCAAAACGAACTTCTCCGCTTCTTGAGCTGCAACCGTTCACACCGCACTGCCGTGTGACGCAACCTTGAAGGCTGATAATACTCCGGGCGCTCGGTTCACGTGGCCTCAAAGAGGTCGAGCACCGTAGCTGAATAGGGAAGCAGATGCACCCGATTGGCCGCAACTTCAATATCGCTACCAGACTAGAGGCCATACTGAAGCACGCAGTATCTGTTTTGCTAGGATGCTTTGAACTTTGTGTAAACAAGTTGCTAGCATTGCTCCGGCTGAATCGACGTCGTCAGCATAGTCGCTGGTCTTGCGTAATAGCGCGTTTGTCATATAGCAGTCGCCATCGCCAACATCGCTAGACGGCGTTCGCAGTTTCGCGATTAGGAAAGGACCGAAGTACGTGGCATAAGTATGGACCGGATGTTTGGTTGAGAGGGCAAGGCATGAACGTCTTCCACGTCTACTATCTGCCAAGCCACCGATACACGAACTCTGCCCCACCCGGCGTTCGCTCAGGTCTCCAAAGTCCACTCTGCTGAGACAGCAAACGCTCTGGAACTTGGATACGAGTTGCCGCCTGGGCAGCTCTTACTGTACACAATTGGGCTGGATTCCCGGCGATTGCCGTCGAGATGTGCGCGGTGGATTTCGAAATCATCATGTTAATTCACCGCTACTAATACATCGTTAACAAGCGTACATGCTCGTAATACCTCCGTAGTTATGCAAATTGTGCATATACTCCTCAACGCCGTCAAAATATGCTCGTCACGCGTAGAGTCTCGTGTCTGTTCTCCGTCTCTCATCCTCCAGTCCTGCGCCTGGATGCGCTCAATCACTTCTCAGCATGCTCTCTACCAAATCACCTAACGGTCCCCAGAAGTCCTTGCTCCCACTTGCCAGCCCATGCTCGTCTATGAACAGCACATAGTGCTTGAAGCTGGTGTTGAGATGAGGCTCCAGGCCCAACTCGATGATGACGGGGTAGTGGTGGCAGTAGATATGTGCGTAGACGCGGTATAGACGCTTGAACATGTTCCTGATGAGCGCTGGAAATGTCTTCGGGAAGGGGACGCCGATGCGCGAGGGAAACATGGACTCGTTGTCGACATTGGACTGTATCCATGCCATGAGGTGTTCGATGTATTCGGGTGCGGGCATCTTGGTAGGCTTCTTGTAGTTCTCGGAATCTTGCCAGAGGTACTCAAACCTGTTGATGGTCAGCATTGCGCATATGAGTACTTGGTTTATACTCACTCGTCGGTCGCTTTCATCTCAGGACAGCTTTGTGGCGAGCAGAACTCTGTGATGGAGCCATAGAGCAGGTTGATCTGGTTGTAGAAGTCGACGACTGCGGTCGCGTATCAGCCCGGCTCCTCAACTCGATAGAGATATCCTCCTACCATTGACGGCAAGCCACTCGTCCTTGTCCTCGCCTTCGGGTAGCTTGACAGCCTTCCTTAGACTGCCGCTACCGAGTGTGGCCTCGGCATACTGCTTCAGCTGCCAGCTGCTGGTGCCTCGATTCTTCGACGGCTTGAACGGTGCGCGAGTTCGCGGGTTGCTGGCGCAAAAGTCAGCCTGTGTTCGTGGTGTAGAACCTCTCGTCTCAAGCGAGACTTCTCTCCAGCTTTCTGCCATGGACTCTGATGTCTCTTTCGGCCTGGCATATCCCGATAATATCGTATGGCGTGCACATTGTGGTCTTATCGCTATTGCTCCATGTATTTGCGCGTCTCCAGCGTCAGGCTCAGGTGCGACAGGCTAGCGATCAAGGACGCGATTTCGTCTCGTGGGTCGAATATCCTGCAGCAGGAGGGCGGAAAGGGAGACGAACATTGTACTTATGAATCCCGACATATCTGCTCTCGATTCGTGCTATCGTATGGACCGGTGCGTATTGCGTGCGTTCGTGCTATCTGCTGTCGCGCATTCCGATGGTTAGCCAAAGCAAACAACAGAAGGTAACGGGGCTGCGACAAACCTGGTAGCAACAAGAAGTAGAAGGAGAAGGTAAATAACGTGAGCGAGCGACAAGAAGAGGGTAACAGAGAAGGGCAGAGAGTCAATGACGTTGGATGGGCTGGCTTGGGGGAGGGGTGTTTGGACAGGACCCCACAATCAACAATCGCGACCGCCGCAACCACCGGCCTCGATCGCCGCGCTAACAATTTGGTCTAGATGTCGCGCCCACCCAATTGGCCCACCATCAACTCTCATGTCTGCTTTTCCCGACTGACCGCCTCGAGAGATCTTGGAAGAGATGCGAGACGAATTTCCACTAGCATCGCATTGAGAAATCCGTCTCTCCTATGCGCGAGCTGCATGTTGTCGCAATGACTTTCATGAGCGCATCACCGAGATATGCCAACGGAGGTAATTCGGAGAAGAAAAGAAGATATCGTAATGTTTTTGGGAGGTTCACTCTAGGTCTATTCTAGGTCTAGGACATACGCTGACAACTTCCACCGCTGATGATTACCGCTCCATACCCACACATCCTGTCAGACCTCACTTGCTGAAGTACGGGTCTTGCTCGAAATAGTCGCCTTTGTCACGACCACGTCCGTTGCGACGACCATTCTGCGTCTGCGGTCTCGAGTCGGAGCCACCATCCGTCATGGTCTCAAATTCATCCGGTTCGTAGTCCTGCATACCGGTCTTGATGCGCTGAAGTTGACCAGCTACGTAATGGTGGAGACGATCCTCCATTGCCGACTTCTGGTCAAGGGCGGCTTGGTCCAGTACACCGACCGAGTTCTTGCGTTTGATCGGGCTTGTAGCGTCCTCCTCTTCGCCGTTGGTTGAGGTCTCTCCCCAGTCACTTCGGAAGCCTATGCTACGGCTAGTAGAAGACCGACGGAGTGTCTGGCGCTTCGCTGGTTTGCCTGTCGTGGTGAACACATCGTCGAAGTAATGGTCGGCAGCGCCTGTAGGTGTGCGCGGCGTTTGTGGCAGACGGCAGGTCATGCTGCACTTCGTTAGTGAAGGTACTATACATAATGTCGTTGAACTTACCCAGTGTCGTGAATCATCTTCGCAATCAGACCGGTCCAGCCGCACTGATGCGTCGCTCCCAAGCCACGGCCGGTATCACCGTCGAAGAACTCGTGGTACCACATGTAATCTTTCCAGTTCGGGTCAAAGTCGAGCATTTGGTTGCCGTCGTTGATGGCCCTTCTACCGTCATCTCCGCGAGCAAACAAATGCTGAAGACGATGTTGAATCTCCTCTGCAACGTGGCCGAGATGCATGTAGTCACCCGACCCCGTAGGGCACTCAACCTTCAGATCGTTGCCATAGTAGAGATGGAACCTCTGGCAAGATTCGATGAGTAGGAAGTTGACGGCTAACCAGATGGGACCTCGCCAGTTGCTGTTGCCACCAAAAAGGCCGCTGTCTGAGTCACCGGGAAGGTAAGCTACCTCGTACTTCTGGCCATTGACGTCCATGCTATAGGGATGGTCCTTGTGGTATTTTGAAAGCGATCGGATACCGTGGTCGGCGAAGAACTCGTCCTCGTCCAACATTCTCTTCATTATCCGCTTCAGTCTGTCTTCGTTGACAAGTGACAGAAGCAAGCGGTCGCCCTTACCACGTTTGGAGAGCGTATGGATGTTGCGCTTCGAAGTCTCGGGACGGTGAGCAATGAACCATTCCACTCGCTTCTTGAAGCTGGGTAGGCGGTTGATAACCTCCGGCTCCAGCGTCATGGTCGAGTACAGAGGAATGAGACCGACCAGAGAACGGACGGGCATCTGATGGCACCATGGACCACCCCAAGAGATGGCATCATAGTAGAACCCGTCCTCCTCGTTCCACAGCGGCTTCGACTCGCCGTCGCTGCGAAATTGCATAGCGTCGCTGATCATCAAAAAGTGCTCGAAGAACTTGGAGGCCATGTCTTCGTAGATGCGTCGTCGCTTGGCGAGCTCAAGGCAGATGTTCAGCATGTTCAGGCAGTAGAAGCCCATCCAGCCAGTACTGTCGGCCTGCTCCAGAGTACCGCCGGTCGGCAATGGGTCTGAACGGTTGAAGAGACCAATGTTGTCCAGACCGAGGAAACCACCTTCGAAGATGTTCTTTCCGTCAGCGTCTTTTCGATTGACCCACCATGTGAAGTTCAGCAACAGCTTCTGGAATACGCGCTCGAGGCAATCGAAGTCCTCACGTCCGTACATCTTGCGCTCGATCTTGAAGACCCGGAATAGCGACCAGGCATGTACCGGAGGGTTCACGTCGCCAAAGTTCCATTCGTATGCCGGTAGCTGCCCGTTCGGGTGCATGTACCACTCACGTGTGAAAAGGTCGAGCTGCTTCTTGGCGAAGTCGGGGTCGATCATGGCGAGTGTGATACAGTGGAAAGCACTGTCCCATGCGGCGAAGAAGGGGTATTCCCAAGAGTCGGGCATGGACAAAATGTCGTCCAGGTACATGTGCTTCCACTCCTTGTTGCGTATAGCCTTGCGACCGGGTGGTGGAGGAGGCATACCAGGATCGCCGTTAGCCCACTGGTCCCAGATGAAGTGGTAGTATTGCTTGCACCACATCATGCCGGAAAATGCCTGACGCTGAATGTTGCGCAAATCGTCAGCGATTGGGAGAGGGCTGATTCTGTAGTAAAATTCGTCGGCTTCGGCGCGACGCTGTTCTATAATGTCGTCAAACATCTCCTCGTCAAGGAACCCGTCGTTTCTCTTTGAGAGCCTGAAGCGGACTACAGCGCACTCGCCAGGTGGGACACCGTCGCCTTCGTCGAACGCGTACCAAGCACCGCACTTGGTACCAGTGTTCTCAGGGTTGACAGCGTCCTTCTGCTCGTCCACGATGCGGCGATGGATAGCGTCCTTGACATATGGAACCTTGTTCTCCACGTTCCACAGTCCCTTGTAGTTGGTGTCGTTGTCGGTGAAGAGAAGCTCGGGTTGTACGTCTTCGCCGCTTGGGCCGGTGCCAGGGGACGGGGAGAGCTGGAAGTAGCGGTCACCCAGCTTGTGGTGTTTCGACTGCGCTGTTGTTGGGCCAATCTTGGTGATTGAGGGTTTCAGACTTGGGTCCTCGTGGCCCCATGCCCAGGTATTCCTGAACCAACAGTGAGGTACAATGTGCAGCGGCGCCGGTTCTGGGCCACGGTTGTAGGCTGTCACTCGGAAGCACATCTCCTCTGGATCGTCCGCTTCTTTCGCTGTCTCGATGAAAATGTCCCAATACCGGTCATCGTCGAAGATGCCTGTGTCAACGAGGTTGTACTCCTTGTCCAACCGCGTTCGCTTCGCGTTCGTCTCGATGAGTTCTTCGTATGGGAATTTCCGCTGAGGAAGTTTGTACAGGAATTTCATGTACGAGTGCTGCAACTGAATCAGCGGTATTTCTGTAGCGAGCGAAGCCAACGTACAGTTGGCGTGTTGTCCAGGTGGAAATGGCACTCCTTGAGCGACTCGCCGTGGTTACCCTGTGGGTTGGACAAACCGAAAAGGCGCTCTTTTAGAAAGTCGCTACAGGAAAGTCAGCGTGTATCGCAAGAGTGGCACTGGCGCACACATACTCTTTCTCGTTCCAGAAAGCGAAGGCAATGTTCTGGAAGCCGTGTGTATCAGACACACCAGCAATGCCGTCCTCGCCCCAGCGAAAGGCGCGCGATCGCGCCATGTCGTGCGTGAAATCTATGAGGCATTAGAGAAATCGGATGGCACCGAAGGCGAGTACTCACGGCTCCAGGCATCTCCATCAGCGCTGCAGAAGTTTGTTAGTAGCATATCATGGCGTTGACAGCAGGGGTACTCACGAGTAATCTTCGCGGACTGGACACTTATTAGATTGATTGTAACAGATTCATGTGAATAGAGACTGACCAGTTGCCCACTGCCTCTCGGCAACGTAGGGGCCCCATCGCTTCCAGTAGGCGGTGCGTTCTCGGTCCTGCTTCAGACGCTTCTCTTCTTCGCAGAGGTACTCTTGATTCTCAATGAGAACCATGGTGACAATGTGTGCCGGAGGGGTGTAGGAGGAGTGTTGACGGCAGACAGCAAGTGAGGTTTGGGCGTTGGCGCGTGCAGCGGCGTGGAAGGAATTATTTCCTGCAGGTAGTATGGAGCAAACAATGGGGTAACTCAGACGATCAAGATAGTGGAGAAGAAGTAGGTGGGGTAATGTATATGAGAGACGCTGATGGCGAGGGAGTCCAATGTTTGGAGGTGGTGTGCATAGAGGAAGAGACAGAAGGCAGACGGGATTTTGTCAAGGCGCGTGTCTTGGTGGTGGCTACCACCGACTTTCGACGCAGGAACTCGCGATGCATCATAGGACGGCAACCGTGCAGCGCGGGACTTATCGCGAACGGCTGACCTAAGCCCACTCTAGCCTAACGCCCTCGTCCGCCAGGTTTCAATCCCATGTCCAGCGAGCCGCAAAAAGGCTGGCCAGAAGCTTGGAAATGCCCATGCCCGCCGCTGCAGCAGCGTCGGCTACACGTGTCGCCCATCTGTTGAGCCGCTTTCAAAATCTCTGCGCCAAAGTGTTGAACGCGCTTACTGGGGGCGACGCCAGCCTTGAACAAGCAACCACGATAAAGACGTTAGTCTCCGGTCCTCCCCACCGTGCCATCGCCGATCGGACCTGGCCAGCTTCGGAAGGCCCTTCTGGGGTGTGGAGTGGTGACAGCGGATCCCGGCATGGGGATTCGCATACCACACGTATCGACTTTTGACCGTGGTGGTGTCCCTGCTTCCGCGGCATGCAGCACAGTTATGTACAAGAATTGGGATGCATATAGTCGCGTTTCCGAGCCTGCGCGCCAGACGCCAATTCACGTGATGTATCACCGACATCCGATGGGCAGCCCTAATATATACAGCCGTATGGCTACTCATGGGAGGTCAATGGTAATGAATGACGTCATCAGCTGCATGTCTTCGGTGAGAAAAGGTTAAGTTTGATATAATGAAACGAATGTACACGAGCCGAGAAGTTCAAGAATACGATACAGCGTCTTACGACTCTCGCCAGGGGGGCTGGGAAGTCGGTGTGGCAGGTCTGGCCGCCCTACATGAACTTTGACCGGAATCGATTAGATGTTCCCATTCGAGCAGCGCTCACATCATGTGGCTCAGTCCTACTCCTAGTCACAACAACATAGTTCACTTTCACCTCTGGATCCTGCAACGCTGCCGAGCGATTATGTTAGTGCACGTATTGACCAGAACTCGCACAGTAGCCGCCCAAGTCATCATCGCTAGTCGTCAATTGCTGATGCATGAATAACCTCTTTCACATGCCTCCAAGCGCAGAGCTGGAAATCTGGCAAGTGTAAAGAATTCCATCCAAACGCAACTGTGCATCGCAAGAATAGACGTAGGTATCAGTGACAGGTGAACCGCCGTTTGCTAGACTACCCAAGTCGAAACGAGGAGTTTAGTGCTCGAGGTCAATCGCGAGTGCTTCTTTTCCGTATCCAACAAGTCGAGGCACGATTTACACCAGTGCCGGTGGCTACATAGTCTATGTATCATGTCTTTTGGTCGCCATGAGCGCTGCGTAACCCTCCCATTGCGCTTGCTCTATCTAGGTATGCTATGGTGTTGATAGAAAAACATAGAGGGGCGTGGACCAGAGCTGGCCGCTAGCGCCTGCCACGGCGATTCTTCGGGCCGCGCCATTGATGGTCAGGTACGCGGCCGCTCAGCTCTACCAAACATTACACGTCTCCCAAGTCCGACATCCTCACACAGTCACGCCCAAGATGCTCGTCTCCCTCACAGTCGGAAAGGTCGATGCTGGAGTAGCAGTGCTACTGACAGAAGACAAGCGTCTTGTGAGCCCCTCAATGCCGCCCAGCGCTCAACGCAGCGCAGGCGCATCCTTGCTCTTCATCTGGCTGACGTAAAGGTAGATTGAGTTCCCTTCTATATTGCTACCCCCCGACATCTCGTCGGGTTCCATGGTGGATATCGATGTTGGAAGGAATTACAAAGCCGAAGCCGACGCCCAGAAAGCCTTCCATGAGCTCCAGTCGGAGATCTTCCGCACCTTTGGCCAGCGCACCCCCTCAGCCCCCGTCCTCAAATGCCGCAATGCCACGCAAACCTCCGTCGTCCTCGAGTGGGATCCTATCGACATCGCAACCGCCGAACTGCGCAGCCTCACACTATACCGCAATGGCAACAAGGCAGGCACAATACCCAAGCCCAGCGACGTGCACAGCACCAAGCTGAGTGGTCTGGCAGTCGACACGGAATATCAGTTCCATTTGGTCCTCAAGACAAGCGCGGGTACTTTCAGCAGCGAGAAGCTTTTGGTACAAACACACAAGATGACGGACTTGTCTGGTATCACCATCACGCCTGGCCACATGCCTGCGGCTCTCCGAGAGTCTCTGCAGCGGTCCGTGGAAAGAATCGGCGCCAAGATCGCGGACAATGTGCGCATCGACACCACGCACTTCGTATGCACCGAAGGCAGAGGGCCTGCGTGGGAGAAGGCGGTCGAGAACAACATACCTGTAGTCGTCCCAGATTGGGTCATAGGCTGCGAGAGGGAGGGCAGGATTGTCGGTGTGAGGGGTTACTACCTAAACGCGGACCCTAGGTTACGAAGCGTCGGTCCAGGAGGCTCACAGCAACCCGCCCAGCAATCACAACAGCAGCCTCAGCAACAACAGCAGCAGCAGCAACCCAGAAGTCCAATCATGAGCCCGCGCACCGAGGTGACACCACCTACACCCGAGCAACCGAGGCGTGACCGCGATACCGACGGTGCAGCGCCACCCCCTCCGCCACCCAAAGACGACATTAGCGAGAAGAGCGAGCGAAACTCAGTGGAACCGAAGACGCAGACAGAAGAGCAAAAGGCTCGAACCGAGGATCTCAAGCCGCAAAATGGGAAGGAACCACAGCAAGAGGATAGCGAGGAGGACGAATCTGAGCCTGAGCCAAACGACGAGAAGTCTCTGGAAGCAAGTTTACCACAGAGACCAAAGCCAGGCCAAGCATCAGCTGAAGACGATGGTGATGGAGCAAGTTTTCAAGATGTGGAAATTTAGTAGGGGTGCTGAGAGGACATGTCGAATATGGAATGCCACAGCGTGTCGACCTGGCTACCGGTCTGCAGCATTGACTACAACCACGACTATAGCATTGTAATGATACCAATTCTCAAGACCACATTGCGGTTAAAGTCATAGTTCACGACCGTCTACCCGCTATCCATCTGCACTAGTCAGGGACATTATCCCGAAATCACGGACCTTAGCGCTAACGTACTCAAACCCATCTCATTGGGCCAAGCCAGCATGTAGGGATCCCCAATTGACCCACGGCCACTAAGATCTTACGCCCGGTCAAAGCATCATATCCTACTTGATATAAATTCCGTCGTATGCCGCAATGTACCGATGTCCAGTGACTCCAGTCTTGCCATCTCCTGGACTGCGGAGCCGGCATCACAGCAATGTCTCTTTTTCAACTCCCCGATATCATCATAACATTACAAGTCCCCCTTCTCTACCTGCTCAACATCCTTACCCTTGCCACCGGACCCAATCACCGCCTCATACGCATCTCTATCACTCTCCCTCTTCTCCTTCTGCTCGCCGCTCAATCTCTTTACAGAGAATGGGGCGATGCAGGTTGGGGCTACAACTTTGCAATCAATTGTGGAGTATGCACTCGTGTATTCACCTATTTTGACTGGATCTTATTGGGCAGCCCCGACAAGGACGGGTGGTACAAGCTACAATATGGGAAGGAAGTGAACGACAAGAAGAATGACGATGTGAAAAGGATGGATTACAGAGACAGACCCGGTGGTGCAGGGAGAAGTTTCTGGAGCCGAGCATGGTGGGCACTTCGTCTCTCGACATCGAACCGTTACACGGGATGGAGTAATCAGGTCAAGAATGTGTGCATGGAAGTACCTGACGACTACCCTCGTCTGTAAGTCTACCCCCAACCCATCATCCCCGCACCAGCTAACCCAACCCAGTAAATTCATCGCCCGAAAACTCGTACGCGGCCTCATATTCTTCGTCATAAAAGACATTATAGTCTGCCACTCCGCCGCATCCCCCCACGGCTCCTGGATCGATATCCGCACGCAGAAACCACATCAGCCCTTCCCGGTTGACTCGCCCTTCCTCACTCGCTTCTACTACACTTGGCTGCACATCATGCTCACCTTCACCACCATGGAGTTCTACAACATTGCTTACGGCATTGTATCTGTAGCCACCGGTCTCGCTAACCCACGAGACTGCCCCTCCATGTTTGGTAGGTTCCGCGATTTGTACAGTGTGCGCAGCGCGTGGTCCGTGGTTTGGCATCAACAATGTCGTCGTATTTGCTCTCCTCTTAGTGTCTGGTTAGCGAGGGATGTGCTTGGTTTGCGAAAGGGTTCTTTTGCGTCCAAGTATGTTCAGCTTTTCGTTGCGTTTTGTATCTCGGGGTTGGTGCATGGGGTGGCGAGTATGTTGGTGAATTGCGAGTTTGATGATGATGGCGCGTTGAAGTGCTTTTTGTTGCAGGCGGCGATTATTATGGTGGAGGATCATCTTATCGACTTGGGGAAGGCGATGGGGTTCAAGGATGGTGTATTTTGGCGTGTGGTGGGCTTTTTGTGGATGGTGGGTGCATTGGGGTGGAGCCTGGAGCCGTGGGTTGGTAGGAACATTGCGAGGGGCGTTTGGGTGCAGAATAGAGAGCTGGATTTGTTTGGTATTGGGCCTGTGGTGGTTGCGTAGAATCTTGTTGCTGCTTTTTGGTGGAAATATTCGACTGGGTATCGACAACTCAGTGAAGCGTGTACCTTTTGGCCAGCTTGCCACTTGTCAATGCTTCCCCGTGCATATAACCGTGGATATATACGTCCCCAACGTATCTAAACTCATCGCTCTGACCCTCGGCACGAAGTAAGATAGGTGTAGAACAGCCGAAGGGCACTACGACGATGTCACCGCGTCTCATGAAGCCAGTTCCCATGCCTATCAATCCACCTGTGGTAATGCAGAAGGTCCTGCCCATCTGTAGTTGAGACCTGACGTTAGCACGAGTCAACCGAATTAGACCACAGACGAATGCCACGCAGCAAAAAATAAATAAGGTGAGACCAAACTTACTATTCGATCACCGAAATGCTTCTGTATAAAAGAACGTCGATCGCTCTGCGCCACCATGCGCGACTCTTGGTGTCGTCGAAAGTTGTGGTCGATCTCAAGACGTGGCAATCGCTCTTGGGTCAATGAAGAGAAGACCTGGTAACAAGCCTCCGTCCAGTGGTCCTGCCATCCTTGGACCCAATGACCCAACGAAAGCGTGAAACAGAACTCTTTCACACATGGATGCTGCACTTCTTTGTCTTTATGGATATCGAAGAAGGAGAGGAGTAGCGTCCGCCAATTCAAAAACGCCATAAGATAATCTTGTAACGCGCATAGAGTACCGACTGCAACGCCAGTCGTGTCTATCACACCCAACTCGATAGCAGAGACCTCAAGCTTCCGTAGCTCGTCCTTGAATTTGCATTCGGCGTAAGTGCTACCTGCTGCTGAGTAATCGCTCACACTCAAGGCCGAGGTCTCTGGCACTTGTGCCCAGTCTGGACACCACGTGGGTAGGCTGGTAGAGCTGACTTGAGGAGGGAAATGAATCGCCTCGCGGATCACGTCGAGACGGCGCGTAGAAGAAAGTATCAGTTGGAGAACGTTAAGATACAGGGTCTTTACAGACTTGTCGTATCTGACTGGTAGATGTTTCCGTACACCGTTTGGGAGTAGACCTAGCACCCCAAAGACCTTGTCTCGTGGGTTCTCGCTGAGTTTCTTCCGACAGGAACGCAAGACTTCAAGCAGAGAGTCTGGACCGAGGCTCATAAGGCGTTCAACGTCTGGGAAACTACTCGGTCCAGTCCGAAGGTAAGGATCGCTTTCGTGTCGCCAAAGAGCATCTGAAGCCCTCTTGTGTAGGTCCCAGGGAAGAATAGAAGAGCCACAGTACACGACTTTGCTGCGTGCGTAATAGATCTCTTGTACGACCCAGAGTCGTTTCCAATAGTCTCTCTTGAAAAGGGAACGCAAAGCTGCGCGACCCTGATAGTCCACCGAGTTGATCCATTCACTAGCCCGTCTTCTGCCTCTCAATTCCTCTAACAGCCTTATTGCCCGCTTGCTATCATCCATTTCAGGTCCAAGCCAAATTGCAACAGATATCGCTTGCGCGTAGATTTGATCCATCAACTGGACCTGAGAAGCACGCTCAGTCACATTCCCTTGGTCAATACATAGCCCATCTATCCAAACAAGAACAGAACGGTCGAATCTGCGGACAGCGATCAGAGCATCGTGCAAGCTGGCATGAACTATGAAATCATAGTCGTCTTCCAGGGTGATGCTCTTCTTGTCGAAGCCGTCCCCCCATGCATAGGAGATCGCTACGTACTTTGGGCAGGTGATGAGAGAGCTGTGTATGATTTCACACTCCAGTTTGTGAGCCCTCCTAGGGAGGACTACGACCAGTCGGAATTCTTCTGGCTCACGCAACCTTCTGTACTCAAACTCCTTTGTAGCAATCAATCTGGAAGGACCGTTCCGTGCCGTCGATCCATGTTCACCAGCAGACCAACTTTGGTCCGAGAGATCCTCAATCAAGCGTTCGAGGGGACCATTCGCTAGATTGGCTGTGGGACGCAACTTCCCAAGATCGTGGTGGTTTGTACTCCGAGAAGGAAAGCGAGTTCTTGTTCCGGGTGGCCGAAACACCGTAAAGTCATGGTCTCCGCGGAGTTCTGGACCATGTGGCATTCTTTCTCTCTCTGACATGGCTATCACGCTCTCTTTCCTGTTGCAATGATGCCTCGATCGGCGACGGTAGTCAGACCCGCACCTAGTATACGTTTCGTCAGAGGTTTGATAAGACAGTAGAACGAGATGTTGGTAGATTTCGAATCCAAGCTCAAATATCTGCGACGAGTTATTGTAGTGGGTGGAACAACTGAGCAAACTGGTTGCTCGTAATATAGCCTGGTGCGGGGGTTCCTCAGCCGCTATGTCAGCCGCAGTCCATTCGCTGAATGCGGCAAGGGTGCTATTGGATGAACCCCGATCACTGTCAGTATCTCATGTACGCAATGAACTAGCAGTAACTAGAGGCGAATTGGATCGCGACATGGTGCTGCAAGCAGCTGACCGGTTTATGCGGTAGGACACATGAAGCTGAAGCGTCCAGACTTCTGGTCTCCCAGCTGTAGAAGGTATCGGCGGCAGGAAACACCGTAATTTCCTTTCTATCCCTGAGAGGCGAAGATTCGGGGTGGATGACCTTGTGTCTAGATGGACGGTACTCGCTACGTATCAGCCTGGATCTCAAGTGACCAGGCATCGTGACTTGTTCCCACGGCATGTGTCCCTGAACGCCATATATGCATACATGTTCGTACCTTAATTTACACCTGAAGAGCACATCTCTATCGCACTCTTTACGTTTACTCGTACGCCCCCATAGCCTCGCCCGCCCTCTGCTCGATGTAGTACCCCGGATCGGGTCTCCTCGCAGCGCGCATCTGGTCCTTCGTCATTGGGTTCTTGACCTCCTTGACGTCGACCAATTCCTTTATCCTCATGATCTGACCAGCGACGGATTGTGTAACGGGGTGGTAGACAGTCGTCATGCGTTTGCGGAGACCGAGCGCCTTGAGGACTCCTTGCGTCTTCTCGGGCATACCGATGCCGGAGCGCATAAGTGTTATCCGGAAATAAGACATGTTGGGTATGTGATGTAGAGAGTTGGTGGCTTCGACGCGAGGTCTCGGTGCGTTTGCGAGTGGCTTTCAATGGGTTTGGTGTGGCGTTTGGCGTGGGCTTCGCGGCGACACGGAGTCAAATTAACTAGCGATACGTCAGATTGAAGTATTAATGCCTTGAGCAGCTTCACATACCGTTTGTGTGGCGATGTAACGTTGATGCCCGCCTGCGCGCCTGCGATTGTCACCACCAACTTTTCGGACTTCTGGAGACCTCGGAATGCGACGCTTGTCCCGAAATGGCCTAGAGTCGCGCGGGGCGGATGCCGAACCACGTGTGCGGCACCTTCACTCCTGTCTTCGCACCCATCCTGCATCATGAACATCAATCGCGTTATGGTCAGCTCGATCCCACCGGCGCCGTATGGAGAAGGAGCGGTGAAAACCTATCGACAGGTGTCGTCACTACTCCACGCAGGCCGCCTTCCTCCCGCGCTCCTGGACGCGGCACTGTGAATTTCCATCCCCGATGTGCATTCGGTACTCGGGAGGGACTGCACGTCTCTATCTACAATACGGTGCATACGGCAAATAGGATGTGATGCCTGACGCTCCACTGGATGCGTCTGCCCGTTTGGCTGTACGACCCCAATATCGGATTTCAAGGAAACGACACATCGGTCCAATGCCTTGACGCTTCCAGCGGCACAGAAAGCCATGTATCAAGAATTCTATCTTTCGTCCAGTCTTTTCCTGGCAGTTTTGGAAAGATGACGTCTCCATGTCGAATCTGGTGTTCCTGTCAAACACCAAACCCGTTATGTCTGCAGTTATGTGTTTCCTGATGCACCTTCCGTCAATAGCCCGTCCCTTTATATCCGCTGTCACGGGGGTCTCAAACCATCATCTATGGCGCTGTTCTCCGCATCCGCATCGGAGTACACTAGAGGTCCAAACGTGCCTCGCTAAGAGGACCTTCGCGTCGACACGCCTGATGCACAATCCGCATTATGCGGTCATGCAAGATACCGCGATCTGCATACCAAACGGATAGCGATGAAGAAAGGGCATTCGAAGCAATGACACCGACGATTCGTTCCACATGCACCTGGCC
>Ga0265798_10002979_pt1 | contig 24487 bp, 19 predicted proteins | sample P3T30metagenome_FD_192430 | JGI IMG/M metagenome (GOLD analysis project Ga0265798, IMG submission 192430) | Plant litter microbial communities from East Loma Ridge, Irvine, California - P3 T30 | ecosystem: Environmental > Terrestrial > Plant litter > Unclassified | place: USA: California...
GCTTTACTTCTTGCCCCGAAAACAGCTGACCGATTTCGACGCCGTGCGCGTGTGCTTCTTTGTAATAGTCGTAAATGTCCTTCACGGCCGCGGCTGCCATCGTAGGCATAGCCAGGAAGAAGGCAAACTCGGCTGCCGCCCGGCGCGTCAGCTTTTGGCTGAGGCCGCCGATAATGGTGGCCGCCGAGCGGCTCACGCCTGGTACCACCGCAATGCACTGAAACAAACCAATCATCAGGGCCTCCTTGAAGCTCGGGTTGGTGACCGGGTGGCCGCCTACCTTGGGGTCTTCTTGGGGAAACCACTTGTCGACAAATAGCAGAACTACGCCACCTAGGAGCAGCATCACGGCCACCGTGGTTACCGATTCGAGCAAGGCGTCGATGTGTTTTTTAAGCAGCAGGCCTACTACGACAATGGGCAAAAAGGCCACCAGTAGCTTCAGGTAAAAGTCGAAGCTTTGAAAAAAACGCTTCCAGTACACCACCAACACCGACAAAATAGCCCCGAGCTGAATAACTACCAGAAAGAGCTTGGCGAAGGGCGTCATGGTAACGCCAAGCAGCTGGGAAGCAATAATCATGTGGCCAGTGCTGGAAACGGGTAGAAACTCGGTGAGTCCCTCCACGATGGCCAGCAGCAGCGCGTGCCAGTAAGTCATGTAACAGTTGTGAGGTAAGTAGGTGTTTAGGAACAGCTAACGGCTGTCATTGCAAAGAGGAACGACAAACTAATCGCACCCATACGAGCTGCCAGAGCTCCGTTCGGGTGCGATTGCTTCGTCGTTCCTCCTCGCAATGACAAGTAGGGTATGTGATAGGAGAGTGCTTATAGCCGCTTGTAGGTAGGCTTAGCTGGGGCCGGCGCGGGCACTACCGGTGCCGCGGCGGTAGGTGCCGTAACGGGGGCGGCCACGCCCGGGTGCACTGGCGCCACTGGCACTTCCTGGCTGGGGTTGCTGCGCACCAAAATGGCAGCAAACTCAATGATAAAGCCGATTACCAGCAGAATGGGCCCTAGGGTGAGGCCTAGGAAGCCTTCGCCGTATTGGGCGCCATCGAACATCATCGTGATGAAGCCGACAGCCAGCACGGCCAGGCCTACCCACATGAGGCGGTAGTTGCGGGGGCCGAAGGCGAAGCGCGGGGCCGGAGTGGTTGGTTGCATAGCAGTGATTAATTGTTAATTGTTAGTTGTTAATTATTAATGGCTGAGGGGACGGACTTCTTGACGTGAAGCCAATGCCTCTGACTAGGCCGGTAGTAATTAACAATTAATAATTAACCATTGACAATTAAGTTAATACAGCTCGTCGAGCGAGACGCCTAGGTATTTGTTTACGGCGCGGTACGAGCTCAGGAAGCCAATGATGGTGCCCAGGCCCACCACCGCCACTAGCAGCAGGGCAATGAGGCGGTCGTCGCGTAGCAGTTTTAGCTGCTCCACTTCGAGATAAGCGTACTGCAGCAGCGCCACCAGCACGAGGGCCGCTAGCCCTCCGCTGGCAAAGCCCTGCCAGGTAGCCCGCCTGAGAAACGGCCGCTGAATAAAGAACCGAGTCGCGCCTACCAGTTGCATCGAGCGAATTAAAAATCGCTGCGAAAACAAGGCCAGCTTGATGGTATTGTTAATCAGAATAACCACCACCAGCACCAGCACTGCGGCAAAGCTCACCAGTAGCAGGCTGACTTTTGTTAGGTTCTGATTGATGCTGTCAAACAAGGATTTAGGATATTGAATCTCGAACACGCCGCGCTGGCTGCTCAGACTGCGGCTCAGCTGCCGCAGGTGCATGGTATCGGTGTACTCGGGCCGAATCTTGAGGGCGTAGGCGTCGCGCAGCGGGTTATCGTCCAAGAAGGTGCGGAAATCTTCGCCAGTGCTTTCGAGCAATTGCCGGGCGCCTTCCTCCTTGCTCACAAAGCGAATTTGGGCGCGGCCGTCTTTCACGGCCACGTAGGGCTGGTGCTCTAGGTCTTGCTGCAGGCGCAGCAGTTCAGTTTCGGGCAGGTTGCGCTCTAGGTACACTTGCACCTCCAAATTTTCGCGCACCTGCTCGCTCAGCTTGTGCGCGTGCAGCAGCAGCAGGCCAAACAGGCCGATAACCACCAGCGCCAGCGTAATGCTGAACACTACCAGCGGGGTAGGGTAGGAGCCAAGTTTCTTTTTGCGGCGCGGGGGCATAGGGGGCAAAGATAGACCGCAGATTTAAACGGATTTGTCGAATTTCGCGGATACGCCCGCTGTGCGGACTGACTATCTGGAGGTTAAGTGTATTTAAACTAAGTTGATAGCAGCGCTGTGCGCATGCCTCGCTCTTTATTAGCTAGTAGCGTAGATAGGACAGAAAGCCGGCAGAAAGGGAAGTTGGCGAAGCTGCTTCTACACCTGAGCAGTCAGCCCGCCGAAGGCAGGCGTATCTACGAAATCCGACAAATCCGTTTGAACCTGCGGTTACATGTTAGTCCTAGGGTCTTCCTCTACGGTCAGTACTTCGCGGGCACGCTGGCGATTACGCTGGCGGCGGGTCGGCGACTCGCGGCCGAACAACTCGCGCAGTGAGTTAAACTCCTCGGTGTGCAGCAGCGAAATGCCGGCCCGGGCCTGGTTCTGGTTCACGTTATTGATGAGGTCGCCGGTGCGCGGGGTGGTTTCGTAGCGCAGCTTGGCCCGGAACTTACCGTCGGGCCGCAAGAAATATTCGAGGCTAAAATCGCCAAGCAGCGACGATTGATTGGTTGTGGTGATGCCCGTGGTAGTAGTCGTGGTCGAGGTGTTGCTGATGCCGCCCTCGCGAGTCAGGCGCAGGCGACCATTCAGGAACGAGTAGCTCAGGCGCACTTGTAGGGCCTGTAGCTGGTCGGCGGTGAGGCCATTGATGTTAAAATCAATCTCCAAGTTCTGGTCAATCTGCGAGGTGAGGGCCCCAAGCTGCGACGAAATAATCTGCCCTAGGCTGTTTTGCACAGCATTACCCTGCCCACTGAGCGACACGCTGGTAAAAGCGTTCTGCTGCGACAGCGTGCGAAAAACCAATAAGCTGAATACCTGTCGGTTTAGCTCCTGCTCGTCGTTGCGCAGCAGGGCAATAAAGGCCGCCAAGTCATTCTGAAGCGAGCTAGGAGCATCGTTAAACTCCAGCGCCAGCTTAATGACCGGCAGTAGCAGCGGCCCAGTCAGGTTCATCACGGCCGTGACGGGCACCACCGCCGAGCCGCTGCCGGTGCCCGAGCCAGTGGTACTTTGCAAAATAGGCGCGAGCGACGTGCGCTGGGTGTACGTCGCCGTCACGTTCATTTGCCCGTCGAGCGGGTCGCCGTTCCAGGTAATAACCCCGCCCGGCCGCACCACAAATTCCTTGTTTACCAAGCCTTGTAGAGTGAAATTGTAAGCGCCGCGTACAATTTCGACCTGCCCGTACATATTGAATTCGCCCCGCGTGTCGATGGCCAAGCGCAGCTGCCCGGTGGCCGCCCCCCGAATTACATCGCCGGTAGCTTCGTCGAGCAAAATCTCGAGGTAGGCATCGGGCGTCACCGTCAGGTTCATGTTGAGCTGAATGCCCGACAGGTCAACCTTATTCTGCGCGGCCAGCGCGGCGGCCGTGATGGCCTGCCGCCGCTTCACCGAGTCGGGCAGGTTGCGGTTCACAAACTTGATGTAGGTAGCTTGCTGAGCCTTGGCGGCGTTGTCGAGGGGCAGTGCCAGGCGCGTGCCAGCCTCCGACGTCGCGCGCACGTCTACCACGAGGTCGTCGACGGGGCCGCGCACCGTAGCCGTGCCCGAGGCGTAGGCCATGCCAAAATACAAGTCGTTGTCCTTGCGTGTCGTGTTGAGGACCTGAAACTTACGAAACGCCGCCCGTAGGTTCAGGCTCATGTTCTGAAAGCCCTGGTGGTTGACAGCGCCGTCTACAGTGCCCGTGTTGCCCTGGGCATCGCGCAGCTTGATGCCCGCCAGCAAGATGCTGGTATTGGTGAACGTGATGCGGTCGGCGAAGGTGTAAGTAGTACCTAGGTAGCCAAACGTGAAGCGGCCGTTCTGCACATCCACTGCCCCCGTCAGGTTGGGCGCACTAAAGAGCCCAGTTAGCATCAATTCGCCCTGGCCCGTGCCGCCAAGCCTATCCAGAATGCCTGTTAGGAAGGGCTGCGCCAGCACCACGGGCGCATCGTTGAGCCGGCCGGTGAGGTTAAACTGCTGGGTAGTCGACTTGGGAGCCAGGTAGCCCGTAACTGTGAGTACGCGCTGTTGCTGGCGGGCTACGTCGAGGTTCACACGCAGCTGGCTGCTGGGGTTGTCCCAGTCGCCGCGCCCCGCCACCTGCCCAATGGGTACGCCCTCATACACCAGCGAATCAACAGCCAGCGTGCTGTTGATAGCCAAGTCGTTGTAGATGCCGCTTACCGACGCCTGCATGTTCAGGCGCCCACCTAGGCGCTGGCCAATAACCGAATTGAGCGTGCCTAGGTCGAAGTTGGCGATGTCGAGCTGCAAAGGCGGCTGCCGCGGGTCGGGCGAAATGATGCCTTGCGCGCTTAGCCGCTGGTTGCCGTTGCTGAGCACGAAGTTCTGGATATCAAGTCGCCGGCCGTAATCGCTGATGCGTAATACGTTATCGGCTGCTATGGTGTACTCTTTATCAAGCAGGTGCAAGCCGCTCTGGCGGAAAACTATCTCAACCTGCCGCGGCAAAAACGAAAGCGCCCCGTTGATGGTAGCACGATTGGTGGTGCCGCTCTGAGCCAGCGAGGTCGAAAAATTAATGCGCTGCTGGTCCCACACACCTTCCACCACAAATTTCTCGGTGTTGCCCAACCCCGGCACCTGCTGGCGCGCCGAGGTCACGCTGGCCTGGGCCAGCACCTCGGGCCGGTAGGGCAGCTTTGAGGTAGTGAAGTCAAACTCGGTGGCCACCGTGCGCACTGGCCCATACCAAATACTGTCAAACCGGCCCCCAAGCTGCAAAATCGACGTTTCGCCCTGCCGGAATGAGCCATCAATGCGGCTGTTATCCGATACCTGCAAGTCGGGCATCAATAGATTGAGTAGCGGGTTGATATGCTTGAAATTCAAGTCAAAATCAATCTCGTAGTTGGGCAAGGTCTGCTGGCGCTTGCGCCGGTAGTAGGCCGCCGTGGCTGCCTCGTTGCTCTCAAAGTTGAGGCGGTACTCGTGCCACAGAGTTTCGATATCGCGCCGCACGGCGTCTACCTCAAAGTGACCCGCTGCCGTCACGGCCAGTAGCTCCGAGCGCAGGCTCACCCGGCGCTCGCCGCGGCTGTTGCGGGTGCTAGTCATGTCGAGGGTGTCGAGTTCGAGTGTCTGGCCGCGCAGTGTGAAGCGCGAGTTGCGCAGCCGGGCGTAGCCGAGCAGCGAGTCGAGCTGCGTGCCCCGTAGGTGCACTTGCGCATCGGTGCGTACCACCAGCGGCATATCCAGCAAGCCTAGGGTGCCTAGGTTGGCCCGGCCAATGGCGGCCGTCACATCTATTTTTTGGTGGCGTGGGTTCAGGTCAATCTCGCCATTGGCGCTGAGCTGCACGGCGGGGTCATTGGCCGTGATTTTGCCCTTAAAGCCTTGCCCGGCAAAGTTGCCGTCGAGCGTGAGGTTGTGGTAGCGGTAGCCGCTAAGCCAGATGGCGGGCACCGCCACCACGGCGTGCCCCTTGGCTATGGGCGGCACAAAGCCAGTGCCGGTAACCTTGCCATTCAAGGTCACGTCCCGAATCACCGACTCATCGCCCAGAAATTTACCCAGCTGAAACGCCGTGCTTTGCACATCGCCCTCATATACGGCGTGGTCAAAGTCGCTCTTGGTCTTGAGGTTAAGGTCGGTCGAAACCTTACCTAGGGCGGTGTCAAACGAGGCGTTGGCCACAAAGTCCGTCACGTAGCCCACAAACTGGCCGTTCAGTTTTACCAGCCCTAGGCGCTGCACCAGCGTGTTGGCCGAGCGCGGCAGCCAGCGGCGCAGGTCGGCCGCATCCACTTGCGAGGGCTTCAGGCGCAAGTCCATCAGGCTGGTGCGCCAGTTCGGGAGGTTGTCGGCGTGGGCGCGGGAAGCCACCACGTGGGTGCGCCGGCCGTAGCGCACGTCGAGGTTTTTAATTTGAAAATCACGCACGTACCCCTTAGCATCCCCCGAAATCTGGATAGAGTCCTTGAGCGAAGCCAGCTGCGGCGCAAACTTGGCGATATCGTCAGTGTAAACCTTGGCGCCGCGCAGCTGCGTGATGACTCGCATCGAGTCATTAAAGTCGGAGAAGTTGCCAAAGCGGTGGTACTCAAAGCGCAGATACTTCTGCAGCCGGCTGCGGCCCACGCGCAGCGTCAGGTTCTTGAAATCCCAGAAGTGCTCGTTGTACTGAATATCGGCTGTAAGCTCACGCAGGCGCGTTTGCGAGGGTATTTCTATGGCACGCAAACCCGCTACCTGGGCTCGCAGCGTATCGGTTTTAAAGTTTAGCGCCGAGATGTCGGCGTACACGCTATCGACCTGCATGTGGGCGTAGTCGATGCTGCGGCCATAAGCCGGGTCGCGGGGCGCGTCGGGCCGCTCCAGCTCAAAGTGGCCGTTGCGGATAGCCACGTCGTGCAGCTGAAAGTCAAAGGGCTTGGAGTCTTTCTTAGTCGAGTCGGGCGGCCCAGCTAGGCGCTTTATAGCGCTCAGAAACTGGTCGAGGGTAGTCGAATCGGGCTGGCCTGCCACATCGCGGAGCGCAAAGCGCGGCTCGTTGAGCGTGAGCGTGCCCACGTGCAGGTGACTGGGGTCGAATACCGAGAACAGCTGAATATCGGCGTCGGCCCGCCCAATGCTGAACAGCTCGCCCCCGCGGCGGTCACGCACCCGCACGCCATCGAGCAGCACGTGCGAGAAAGGTCGCACGTCTACCCCAGCAATCTCTACTACCTGTCCAAGCTTTTGGGTGAGCACGGCGGCAGCCTTCTGGGCCAGCCGCGTTTGCACGCTGGGCACGCGCAGGGCCACTAGCACTCCGCCCACCAGCACCAGCCCAAACACCAGCAGGCCGAAGACGATTCTGAGCAGAATGCGAAGAGCGCGACGCACGAATTAGAGCAAAAAGAAGTTATGAGCAGCTAGGCCCAACTAATAAAACGCAAAGGTGCGGCTTTTAGCGCACAGTGTCTCGGCAAACGCGACAGATAGTCGGCGGGTTCGCCCGACCTTTGCGCTAGAGTTAAGAGTTTGGAGTGAAAAGTTAAGAGTTGGTTTAATGCCGTCTTAACGGGTCAACTCCTGACTCTTCACTCCTAACTCTTAACTGAAACGAAGTGCTTACTCTTCTCGCCATCGAATCGAGCTGCGACGACACAGGCGCCGCCGTGTTTCGTGATGGGCAGCTACTTAGCAACGTAGTAGCTGGCCAAGCTGTGCACGAGCAGTACGGCGGCGTGGTGCCCGAGCTGGCCTCGCGGGCGCACCAGCAGCACTTGCTGCCCGTGGTAACGGCCGCGCTACGCCGGGCCGGTATCGAAAAAACCGACCTAGACGCCGTGGCTGTAACCCAGGGTCCCGGCCTGCTCGGGTCCTTATTAGTAGGCAACCTGTTTGCCAAAAGCTTCGCGCTGGCCCTAGGGAAGCCACTGCTGGCTGTCAACCACATGCGGGCGCACATTTTGGCGCACTTTATCCGGGAGCCCAAGCCGGCTTTTCCATTCTTGTGCCTCACCGTGAGCGGCGGCCACACGCAGCTGGTAGTAGTGCGCAGCGCGCTGGATATGGAAATCCTAGGTCAAACAATTGACGATGCAGCGGGCGAAGCGTTCGACAAAACCGCCAAGCTGCTGGGCTTGCCGTACCCCGGCGGCCCCCGCCTCGACAAGCTGGCCCAAACCGGCAACCCGCGGCGCTTTACCTTTCCCGAAGGGGCGCTCGATGGCTACAATTTCTCGTTTAGCGGCCTCAAAACTTCGGTGCTGTATTTCTTGAAGAAAGAAACGGCTGCTAACCCAAAGTTTGTCGAAGAAAATCTCGCCGACCTTTGCGCCAGCATTCAGCACACCATTGTGCAAACGCTGCTGCGCCAGCTCAAGAAGGCCGCCCAGGCTACTAGGCTGCGCCAAGTGGCCCTGGCCGGCGGCGTAGCTGCTAACTCGGGCTTGCGCCAGGGCTTGCAGGCGCTGGCGCAAGTTGAGGGGTGGGAAGTATTCATTCCTGACTTCGAGTTTTGCACCGACAATGCCGCGATGGTGGGCCAAGCGGCACTATTTCAATACGAAGCTGGCGACTTTGCCAGCCAGCTCACCAGCCCCGACCCGCGCCTAAAGCTATAAGTGAGGCGCAGCAGCACTTAGGCAGCCCTGCCCATGAAGCCAGCCCGCTATCGGCAAGCATAGCCGCGCCACCCGTTAACTCCGTTTAATCTGCGGTATGAAAGACAAGACTCCCGCCAATATTAACATCCGCAACCGCCGCGCTAGCCACGAATATACTTTCCTGGCTAAATACGACGCGGGCATGATGCTGCAAGGCACCGAAATAAAAAGCATCCGCGCCGGCGAGGCCAACCTGCAAGACGGCTATTGCACCTTCGACCACAAAGGCGACCTGTGGGTACACAGCGTGCGCATAGCGCCTTATACCCAAGGTACTTATAACAACCACGATGCCATGCGCGCTCGCAAGCTGCTGCTCACCAAGCGCGAGCTAAAGCAGCTTGCCGGCAAAAGCCAGGATGCGGGCCTCACCATTATTCCGCTCCGCTTGTTCGTGACCGACCGGGGCTTTGCCAAGCTCGAAATTGCCCTGGCCCAGGGTAAGAAGCTGTTTGACAAGCGTGAAGACCTCAAGGCCAAGGACCAGAAGCGCGAACTGGAGCGCTACCGCTAGGTGGCTTCGGCAAAGACAACCTACTTCATTTAGTACCTAATAAATTGGATTACGGCATTTGTGCGCTCAGCGCCATTCCCGTTCGGGCCGAAGCCAGCGACAAGGCCGAGCTAGTCACCGAGTTACTGTTTGGCGATTGCTACACCGTGCTGCTCACGCAGGGCAACTGGCTGCACATCGAAAGCGCCGCCGATAAGTACCAGGGCTGGATAGACTACAAGCAGCACCAGCCCGTGAGCCCGGCGTATTTCGAGGCGTGGCGGGCGCAGGAGCACCCTAGGGCCCTCGACCTGGTGCAGGTAGTGTCGGATGCCACTACACGCCAGCCTATCACGGTAGGGTGCCGGTTGCCCTTTTTCGATGGTATGACCTTGAAGGTGGGCGACAAGTGCTTGTTCTACAATGGCACGGCTACCAACCCCACGCAGCCTACTACCCCCGAGCGCCAGCTAGCCCTACTGCGTAAGCTAGGCCAGCTTTACCTGCGGGCACCCTACGTGTGGGGCGGCAAAAGCGTGTTTGGCCTCGATTGCTCGGGCCTCACGCAGCAGCTCTTTGGCCTACTCGGCGTGCAGCTGCCCCGCGATGCCTACCAGCAGATTGCCCTAGGGCAGCCCGTCGATTTTGTGACGCAGGCCCGCCCCGGCGACCTCGCCTTCTTCGAAAATGCCGAGGGCCGCATCGTGCACGTAGGCATCGTGTTCGACGAGGGCCAAATCTTGCACGCGCACGGCGAAGTGCGCCTCGACCCCCTCGACCACCACGGCATCTTCAACCGCGACCGGCAGAAGTACAGCCACAAGCTGCGCCTGATAAAGCGAGTGATTTCATTTAACTTTTAGCGGCTAGCTGTTATTCACTCTTTGATAGAGAAGCTAACAGATAGCCGCTAAAAGTTAACAAATGAACAGAATTACCAGGTTATTGGCTGCTCGCCGTGCTGCTCCAGCCAGGAATTGGCCTTGCTGAACGGCTTGGAGCCAAAAAAGCCCCGGTCGGCAGAGTAGGGTGAGGGGTGTGCGGCCTTGAGCACCAAGTGTTTGCTGGTGTCAATTAGCTCATCCTTTTTTTGCGCGTAGGCGCCCCACAGGATGAACACCACGTGCGGCCGGCCCGCCGACACCTGCCGGATTACTTCATCTGTAAACTCCTCCCAGCCTTTCTTTTGGTGTGAGCCCGGCGTGGCGGCACGTACTGTAAGTGTGGCATTGAGCAGCAGCACGCCCTGCTGAGCCCAGCGGTCGAGGTTGCCGTTGGCCGGCGCTGGCGTGCCGGGTATGTCGTCTTGCAGCTCCTTAAAGATATTTTGCAGCGAAGGCGGCGTGCGCACGCCCTCATTCACGGAGAAGGCGAGGCCGTGCGCCTGGTTTTTGCCGTGGTAAGGGTCTTGCCCCAGGATGACGACCTTCACCTCATCGAAGGGGCAGGCGTCGAAGGCATGAAAAATCTGGGAGCCTAGGGGGTACACCGTGGTGGTGGCGTATTCGCCGCGCACCCACGCGGTTAGCTTCTGAAAATAAGGCTTTTCAAACTCGGCAGCGAGCACCGGCCGCCAGCTTTCGGCAATCTTGACCATACAAGGAAGGGGAGGGGGAAGACAAAAAACAGAAAATAAAGCAGCACGCAAGCCGTTGGCAGCGTTAATTCGTATAAAACCAAAGTTGCCGGGCCGCTGTTGGCCTCTTCGCATTACCGCCGCTTATGCCTACTACCACTACGCAGGGCGTAACTGTTACGGTTACGACCAACTATCTGCCAGATTATTCTAGTCCTTCGCAAGAGCACTATGTATTTGCCTACCGCATTGATATTCGCAACGATAGCGAATATACTGTGAAACTGCTACGCCGCCACTGGTTTATCTCGGATGCCAACAGTACCGTGCGTGAGGTGGAGGGCGAAGGCGTGGTGGGCCGCCAGCCGGTGCTCGAGCCCGGCGAGTCGCACCAGTACATGAGCGGCTGCAACCTCAAGTCGGGTGTGGGCAAAATGCAGGGGACCTACCTCATGGAGCGCCTCGTCAATGGCGAACACTTCCAAGTCAATATCCCGGAGTTTACCCTGATGGTGCCCTACCGGATGAATTAATTTTTTAGTGCTTGGTGCGTAGCGCGCAGTGCCTGGCCTTCTGGTAGCCAAGTGCGTAGCCCTAGGTGCCCAGCGCTAAGCACTATGCACCAAGTACTAGCTTACCTGCGTTTCTGGCTGCGCTCGGGCAATGCCCACGGCCTGCATTCGCCGTTTATCTACGGCCTCTACACCACGGTTATTTGCCACAATGGCAAGTTTGGGGCGTTTGCCCCGATTGAAGCGCGCCGGCGCGAGCTCCTGCGCAGCACGCAGCGCATTGCTGTTACCGATTTTGGGGCGGGCTCGCAGGTGGCGGGGGCAGGCGGGCGCGAGCGGCGGCTGCGCGACATTGCGCGCCACGCGGCCAAGCCGCCTAGGTTGGCGCAGCTACTGTTTCGGCTGGTCAATCACTTTCAGCCGGCTACCATTCTGGAGCTTGGCACGTCGCTGGGCCTTACCACGGCTTATTTAGCCGCCGCCGACTCGCGCAACCAAGTCATTACCTTCGAGGGCTGCCCCAACACGGCGGCAGTGGCCCGCGAAACCTTCTCCAACCTGCACCTAGGCAACGTGCAGCTAGTGACCGGCAACCTCGACCAAACGCTGCCCACTACACTCACCGAGTTAGCTAAGCCCGTCGATTTTGTGTTCTTCGACGGCAACCACCGCTACGAGCCCACGCTCCGCTACTTCGAGCAGTGCCTAAGTAAAGCGCACGAAAACAGCGTGTTTGTATTAGACGACATCCATTGGTCGGCCGAGATGGAGCAAGCCTGGGCTGCCATCAAGGCCCACCCCGCCGTGACCGTAACTGTGGACTTGTTCTACGTAGGGCTCGTGTTCTTTCGGAAGAAGCAACCCAGGCAGGATTTTTGGCTCCGGTTCTGATGCCCAAGCCTTAAAGCAGAAAGGCCACCTAGGATGCTACTCCTAGGTGGCCTTTTTAGCTTTCCGCGAAACCGAAGTAGACTTTTTGCCTACGCATTCAGCCCCTGCGGGTCAACGCCTCCGGTGGGTCGCAGCGCTTCGCGTATGCGGGTGAGACGCTGCAAGAGGCCTTCGAGCTGGTCGAGGGGCAGCATGTTGGCGCCATCAGAGAGGGCCGTGGCGGGCGTGGGGTGCGTTTCGATGAACAAGCCATCGGCCCCGACGGCAATAGCCGCCTTAGCGATAGTTTCAATGAGAGCGGGCTGGCCGCCCGTCACGCCGCTGCTTTGGTTGGGCTGCTGCAGCGAGTGGGTCACGTCCATCACCACGGGTACGCCAAAGCTGCGCATGGTGGGCAGGTTGCGAAAATCAACTACCAGGTCGCTGTAGCCGAAAGAATTGCCGCGGTCGGTGAGAATAACGTTAGGGTTGCCGGCGCCTTGCACCTTATCCATGGCCCAGCGCATGGCCTCGCCGTTCAGAAACTGGCCTTTTTTAATGTTTACCACCTTGCCGGTTTTGGCGGCGGCTACCAGCAGCTCGGTCTGGCGGCAGAGGAAGGCCGGAATTTGCAGTACATCCACATACTCAGCGGCCAGGGCTGCTTCGTCCGATTCGTGAATGTCAGTGACGGTAGGCACGCCAATCTCGCGACCTACTTTCTGCAAGATGCGCAGCGCCGTTTCGTCGCCAATGCCCGTGAAGGAATCGAGCCGCGAGCGGTTGGCCTTGCGATACGAGCCCTTAAAAATGTACGGAATCTGGAGCTTGTCGGTGATGTGCTTTACGCGCTCGGCTATGCGCAGCGCCATGTCTTCGCCCTCGATGACGCAGGGGCCCGCCATCAAAAAAAATTGGCCAGAATTGGTGTTGCGGAAGTGCGGCAGGGTGTTGGCGAGAGAAGTAAGCATATGCAAGTAGGTAGTTACTAAAGGAATACAGTTGCCAATGAGAGCGTAATGCGGCGTTGGCAAGCTGGTTACAGTTTCTGAAGGCAAATAAACAGCTCGCGGCCGGCGCGGGCGGGCAGCGAGTTGTGGGCAGTTTCGAAATGAACAAACCGGAAATACGGCTCGAAGTACGCCGCGTATTCCTCGCGGCTGCCACCGAAGGGCGGCTCAGTAGCTCCGGCAAACGGGGTGTCGAATAGCAGCCCGACGAGCTTGCCACCCGGCTTTAGCAGATGCGCGCACTGCCGGGCATAGGCCGGCCGCAGGCTAGGGTGGAGGGCGCAAAAGAAAGTCTGCTCTATTATGAAATCGAAAGTGCCAGCCTCACCTAGGGTGAAGAAATCGGCTTGCCAGAGGTGCTGGCGCGGGAAGTCGGGCACGCGGGCAGCCAGCTCGGCTAGGGGTTCGGGCGCCAGGTCGGCTACCACCACTTGCTGCAGCCCTAGGTGGTGCAAATACTCGGCTTCGTAGGCGCGGCCCGCTCCCGGAATGAGGATGCGCAGCTGCCGCTGCACGTCGAGCTGGTCGAAGTAAGCTTGCAGCGGCGGAGTGATGCGCCCGGCGTCCCAGCCGGCGCGTCCGGGGGCCGTGTAGCGGGCCTGCCAGTAGGCGGCGTCGAAGGCTGGGACGGCTGTTTGCATAGCGGCAAAGTATGACTCAGATTAGGCGAAGTAGAAATAAACGCTATTTTTACCCGTTACAAAGGTAGCCGTCATGCCTGGCGGCTGGCCCTTGCCCGCATCTCTTTCACTTTTTTGGCCCACCTCCCCGCATGGAACCTAAGAACGAACAACCCGAACCCCGCCAGAATAACAGCCGCGTCTTGCTATGGGTGGCGCTAGTCCTCGTGCTGCTCGGTATCAACGGCGTCCTATTTTACCTGAATACCCAGAAGAAGACTGAAAACGAACAGCTTACCACGCAAGTGCAAGCCAAGGACGCCAAGCTGGAAGCGCAAATTAAGGAGTTTGAAGACCTGAAATCTAACTACGAGCGCCAAAGCCAGGACCTGCAGAAGCTGGGCCTAAGCAACGACTCGCTGGTAGCCCGCATTGCGGGCATCAACGCCGATTTGCTGAAGCTGCGCTCGTTTAAGGCTGGCTCGTTTTCGCTGGCCCAGCAGCGGCAATTCAAGCAGCGTGCGCTCAACCTAGAGAGCCAGCTGAAGAAAAAAGACGATGAAATTGCCGCGCTGAAGCAATCGAACGAAACGCTTTACACGGAAACGACCACGCTGAAGCAGCGGCAGAATAAACTGACCGACACCATCAGCACCATTGCGAAGTCGAACCGCGAGCTGAGCGACAAAGTCAACGTGGCTTCGCGCCTGCAGGCCGACAACATTCACGTGAGCATCCTGACTTCTAGAAACAAGGAGAAGGACGACGATAAGGAAGAATTCAAAGCCAAGCGCGTAGACCGCGTGAAAGTGACCTTTAGCCTGGCCCGCAACGACGTGTCGCCGAAGGAGACCAAGCAGATTTACATGCGCATTCTGGAGCCCGACGGCGCTGCCCTCTACAACCTGAGCACTGGCGGCGGCACCTTCACCGTAGATGGCCAGGAGGCATTCTACACCCAAAAGCAGGATGTGGTGTTCGACAACACCAAGCAGCCCTTGCAGTTTGTGTATGCCAAGGGTGGTGACTACAAAATCGGCCAGCACACCGTGGAGCTATACGAGGGCGGTGCCCTCATGGGCAAGACTACCTTCACGCTGAAATAAAAGCGGCTGGAGGCACGCACAAAAAAGGGCCCGCTACTTAGTAGCGGGCCCTTTTTTGTGCGTGCCTCCAGCCGGGTAGCGTCCTATTTATGGTGCTTGCGGTGTAGGATCGGAAAGCCTAGGGCTTCACAATGATGGCAAGCGGCGCCAGGCGCTAGGCTGCCGGTGGGGCGGCTATTTGGTTGGTGCGGTTAGGCGGTGGGCAGTGGCTTCGAGGCGGCGCACGGCTTCGCTTTTGTCGGCTTCCGGGCTTTGCTTTTGCAGCACTTGCGTGGCGCCTTGCAGAAAAGCCAGCGATTTGCTGCGCGTATAAACCAGCGGCGTGGACTGGCTGCCACCTAGGGTAATGGCAAAGGTGCCATATTTGGTGTCTTTGCCAGCCGGCTTATTAGCAGCGGCATAGCTTTCGGCGTAGCGCAGCAGCGGGGCAAACTCGGCCGCCGTGAGCAGGCACACGCTCTGAAAAATATAGCGGCCATCGAGGCCCTGGGCGGCATCGGGCGCGGGCTCCTGAGTGGTGAGGTACAGGTCTGGAATGGCCCGGCCTTCGGCACCTAGGTGCGAGATTTTGATAAACGGCGCGTTAGGCGTTTGGGCCCAGCCGCTGAGGGCAGCCAGGAAAAACACGCCGTAGAAGAACACTGATTTGAACATGGTAACGAAGCTAGGTCGGCGTAAGCGCCGACCTAGGCCAAATATACCCGACTTTTACGCGCTCGTTTCGCCTCAAACTGCCCGCTTTTGTCCCGTTTCAAACTTCTGCTGCTTGCGCTGCTGCTGAGCGCCCCCCTGTTAGCCACGGCCCAACGCCGCCCCACGGCCCGGCCCGCCAAGAAGATAGCTCGCCCGGCCACGCCTAGGGTGGCTGGCACAAAGCCAGGCTTCCTGAGCTACCTGCACTCGCCCTGGGTCGATAGCCTTATGCGCAGTCTCACGCCGCGGCAGCGGGTGGCGCAGCTGTTTATGGTGGCTGCATATTCCAATAAACCCGCTATCTATCAAGATTCTATCTCGACGCTAATTAAAGACTACGGCATTGGGGGGCTGATATATTTTCAGGGTGGGCCGGTGCGCCAAACGCGCTTGCTCAACCGCTTCCAGAGCCAGAGCCGGGTGCCGCTGCTGGTGGCCATGGATGGCGAGTGGGGCGCGGGCATGCGCCTCGACAGTGTGCTGCGCTTTCCATACCAAATGAGCCTAGGGGCCGTGCCCGAGGCCGATTCAGCGCTCATCTACGACATGGGGCGCGAGGTGGCGCGGCAGTTTACGCGGCTGGGCATGCAGGTAAATTTTGCGCCGGTGGTCGATGTCAATAACAACCCCGCCAACCCCGTCATTGGCTTCCGCTCGTGGGGCGAAAGCCCGGCCGCCGTGGCGCGCCTGAGCCGCCTCTACATGCGCGGCATGCAGGATGCGGGCGTGCTGGCCGTGGCCAAGCACTTCCCTGGCCACGGCGATGTCGATGCCGACTCACACCTAGGCCTGCCCATCGTGCGCGTGGACCGCGGTCGGCTCGATTCGCTGGAGCTGCCGCCGTTTAAGAATATGATTGCCAATAGTATCGGCGGCATGATGGTGGCCCACCTCAACGTGCCCGCGCTCGACAGCACGGGCGCCCCTACCACGCTCTCGAAGCCCGTCGTGACGGGGCTGCTGCGCCAGAAGCTAGGCTTCAAAGGCGTAGTGTTCACCGATGCCATGAACATGAAGGGCGTTATCAGCAAGGTGCCCACGGGCGAGGCCGAAGTGCGCGCCATCCTGGCCGGCAACGACGTGCTGGAATTCAGCAAGAGCGTGCCCGTGGCCCTGCAAGCCGTGCTGGCGGCCGTAGACAGCGGGCGCATTTCGCAGGCGCGCATCGATGAAAGCTGCCGCCGCGTGCTGGCACTCAAGCAGTGGGCCGGCCTGCGCAAGTACCGGCCCATCGTGGAGAAGAATATTATTGCTGACCTCAACCCCGCGCACGCTCGCTACCTCAGCCACCGGCTCACCGAGCACAGCATCACGCTGCTGCGCAATCAGCGCAACATTCTGCCCTTGCAGCGCCTCGATACGCTGCGCATAGCCACGCTGGTGCTAGGCGGCAACCCCGCCGATACCACCGATTTTCAGCGTGCCGTGGCCGACTACGATGCGCAGGCCGCGCATTTTCACCTGCCAGCTGTCCCGACTATGGACGAGCTGATGGACATTCGGGCCAGGCTTTTTACGTATGATGTGGTGCTGGTGGCGCTGCAAAGCCTAGGTCGCCTACCGGCCACCAGCTTCGGCATTGCGCCCGAGTCGCAGCTGCTGTTGCGCGAGCTAACTAAGCCCGGCCAGCAGTTGGTGCTCAGCGTGTTTGGCTCGGCCTATGCCGTGTCCAAAGTGCGCGACTACGACCGCGCCAGCGCTGTGGTACTGGCCTACCAGGAAAGCACCGATGCCCAGCAACTGGCCGCGCAGCTCATCTTCGGTGGCATCGGCGCCCGCGGTAAGCTGCCCGTGACGGTGGCCAACAACTTGCCTGCAGGCTTCGGCCTCACCACCAAGCCCGGCCTGCGCCTCGCCTACGCCCATCCCGAAGATGCAGGCATGAATGTGCGCCTCGAAGCACGCATTGATAGCGTAATGGCGCAGGCTCTGGCGGCGGGCGCCACGCCCGGCGGGCAGGTGGTCATTGCCCGGCGTGGGGTAGTGGTGTTGCGCAAAAGCTATGGCTACCAGTCTGCTACTAGCGACGTGGTCCTGCCGACTGCTGGCGTGCCGAGCGTCGCCGTGGCCTCGGCAGCTGGCAATTTTGGCAGCGAGCCGGGCAGTGCACTAGCGGCCGGCCAGCCGGCAGCGGCTACGCCGCCTGCTTCGGCGCGCTTGGTACGAGATACTGATGTATATGACCTCGCGTCGCTCACCAAAGTGCTGGCCGCTACGCCCGCGCTGCTCAAGCTGCAAGAGCAGGGAAAATTCAGCCCCGACAGTACCCTAGGGCAGTTTTTTCCCTTTCTGCGCAAGACTGACAAAGCCAGCCTGAAGATGCGCGACGTGTTGGCGCACCAAGCCGGTTTGCCCGCCTGGATTCCGTTTTGGAAGGCCCTGGCCACGGATGATGGCACGCTACGCCGCCGCTGGTTCCGGCCCGACTCATCGGCGCGGTTTCCGCTGCCAGTAGCGCGCGGGCTGTGGAGCCGCAAGGATTTGCCAGCCTACATCTACGAGCAGATTGGGGCCGCGCCGCTCAAGCCCACGCAGGGCTACGTGTACTCCGACCTTTCCTTTTATCTGTACCCAGACCTAGTGCGGCGGCGCACCGGCCAGCCGTTTGCAGAGTTTTTGGCGAAGCAAGTATACCGGCCGCTGGGCTCAGGGCTGCACTTTCAGCCACTGCATCACGTGGCCGAAAGCCGCATTGCACCCACCGAATACGATTCGCTGTTTCGCCGGCAGCTGCTACGCGGCTACGTCGATGATGAAGGCGCAGGGCTCCTAGGTGGCATTTCGGGCCACGCGGGCCTGTTTGGCTCGGCTAATGATGTGGCCCAACTAGCCCAAGCCTACGCCTGGAGCGGGCGCTATGGCGGCCAGCAGGTGTTCAAGCCGGAGATTCTGGCTGACTACACGCGCTGTCAATTTTGCCCCACCAACCGGCGCGGGCTGGCCTTCGACCGGCCCAGCAGCCCGGCCACCGGCAACACGGCGCCCGGCGCTTCGGCTAGCAGCTTTGGGCACTCGGGCTTCACAGGTACTTATTTCTGGGTTGACCCCGAGAAGGAATTGGTAGTAGTGGTGCTCACCAACCGCCTCAACCCTTCGCGGCGCAACAATAAGCTGAGCCAACTAAATGTGCGTACCCAGATTCAACAGGTAGCAATTGAGGCGATAAAGTAGGGAGCGGCTAGAAATAGTCTTGCGGAAATCCGACTTTTGAATGGGTCTTCCTCCGCCAGAAAGCAGCCGTAAAACCCATGGCTGAGCCAGTGAAGGAAGATTAGGGTCTACTAGAAAAGGACTTTTGCGGCAAAAAGAGGTAGTGAGTGTTTGGACTCAGCGCGAGATAATTTTGCGCTGGTAATCAGCACTATCTACTCATGAAAACTACTTGTATCAGGCGGGCCGTCTGGCTCGGGGCTATCGTGCTTGGCAGCGTGAGCTTGGCAAGCTGCGATAAATCGAACGTACCGGGGCCAGCCTACCGGCTTACTACTGATGAACTGGCTTGGCAAGGCTACCAGCAGGGTCAGCAGCTGCGTTTTGGTAGGGCGGGCAGCGCTCAGGTGCGCACTTACCTTATTACGGAGGTGAGTGACCGGCTGGAACAGCAATACCAATCGGTCTGGATAGCGTCGTTGCAGGGCCAGCCACCCACTTATCAGCATATCACGGTCAAAGGCTACCGCACCGACTCCACTATTTACAGCGTCAAGAGCATTACTAATCCCCGAGATTCGGTGCGGGCAGTCGAGACTTTTCTGGACTTGCACAAGTATGAACGTAGAAGTACGCCTGGCGTCCGGGTACTCTTGTCGCAAGTAGGCTGGGACCATTGGTTTCGGGCCGACCCGCTGCTGGAAAACGTGACGACCAACCAACCGCTTCCAGCTAGCAGTCAGGTCGTGCTACTGCCTACGAGCACATTAGGTGCTGTTTTGTATGGTCCAACATTGCAAATCGACCGCTCTTACGCAGTGTCACCCGCGCCCCGCCAGCGGGTCATTAATCGCATTTACTACGCGAAGGGCAAAGGCGTAGTAGGGTATGAAGAGCAGGGTACAGGCCTATGGTATCGGCTGCCCTAACTCTTTACCCAGCATGCACTTGCTGCTCACTCTGTAGCCAGGCAATGGCCTCGGCTTCCGTAATGCATTGGTTCATGCGGAAGGGCTCGGCGCGGTCATAGGTATGCGGCTCGGGCACGGTGCCATCTTGCTGAAACTCCTGGCGTAAGCCGGGCGCCATAAAGTATACCATGCGCACGGGAGCACCCAGCTCGCGCACCAATTGGCCATAGTACGACTGTAACAGCCAGCCTAGGGTAGCGGGGGCGCTGCGGTGCCGCCGCCTGATGTCGAGCAGCCAGTAGTGGGCCTCGTGCTGCTTGGCTGCCGTGAGCAAATCAGCGTAGCCCTGCAACGCCTCGGCTTCGGTAACCAAGCGCAGCCAGCGCCCCACTAAGATGCGCAGGTCGGGCTGGTACACAATTTCGAGGTAATCGGTAGCGGAGTAGGGGAGCAGCATAAAAATCAGCTTATAAACGTTGCATAAGCCCCGCCGATTACCTCAACTAGTATCCTGGAAGTGGTGTTCGAGGCAGCCTGAAAAGATTTAGCCTGAGGTAGCATCCGAAGCCCTGCGCGGGCTGCTATCTTCCGCCCACCAACTCCCTTCCCACCCGCCTCTTCATGTTAGGACTAATGATGTCAACGCCCCTGCGCATTGCGGGGCTCCTCGAGCACGCTGCCAAGTGGCACGCCGATACCGAAATAGTGTCGCGCCTGCCCGAGGGTGGCCTGCACCGCTACACCTACGCCGCCGCCCACCAGCGCGCCAAGCAGCTAGCCAACGCCCTGCACCGCCTAGGTATCCAAAACGGCGACCGCATCGGCACGCTGGCTTGGAATACGCATCGGCATTTTGAGCTGTACTACGGCATTTCGGGGCTGGGCGCGGTGTGCCACACCATCAATCCGCGCTTGTTTATTGAGCAGCTCATTTACATCATCAATCACGCCGAGGACCGGCTGCTGTTCTTCGACCTCACGTTTTTGCCTTTGGTCGAAAAGCTGGCTCCGCACTGCCCTAGGGTCGAAAAATGGGTACTCATGGCCGGGCCCGAGCACCTGCCCGCCGAGTCAGCGCTGCCCGGCCTAGGTAGCTATGAGGCGCTGCTGGCCGCCGAAACGGCCGACTACGAGTGGCCGGTGTTTGATGAGAACACGGCCTCGTCGCTCTGTTACACTTCGGGCACTACCGATGAGCCCAAAGGCGTGCTCTACTCGCACCGCTCCACGCTGCTGCACAGCTACGCCGCCTCGCTGCCCGACTGCTTCAACTGCGGGGCCCGCGACGTGATTTTGCCCGTCGTACCCATGTTTCACGTCAACGCCTGGGGCATCCCGTACCTGGCGCCGCTCAATGGCTGCAAACTCGTGCTGCCCGGCCCCGCGCTGGATGCCGCTAGTTTGTACGAGCTGTTTGAGAGCGAGCGAGTTACTTTTTCGGCGGGCGTGCCTACCATCTGGTTTGGGCTACTGCAGTTCATGCGCCAAGGCTCGCGCAAATTCAGCACGCTACACAAGATGATAGTAGGGGGTGCTTCGTGTCCGCCAGCCTTGCTGCGGGCCTTCGATGAAGAGCTAGGTATCGAAATCCGCCACGCCTGGGGCATGAGCGAAACTTCGCCCCTAGGTACCGTGAGCACGCTCAAAGGCAAGCACCTTGACTTGCCCGCTGAGGCGCAGTTCTTCTTGAAAATCAAGCAGGGCCGCGTCATCTTCGGCGTCGATATGGAGATAGTGGACGAGGCCGGCCAGCCGCTGCCGCACGATGGCGTGGCCTTCGGCGACCTGCTGGTGCGCGGGCCGTTTATTGCCAGCGACTACTTCGGCACTGCCCAGCCCGGCCAACTCACGGCCAGCGGCTGGTTCAAGACCGGCGACGTGGCTACCATCGACGCCGATGGCTTCATGAATATCACTGACCGCTCAAAGGACGTGATAAAATCGGGCGGCGAGTGGATTTCGAGCATCGACCTCGAAAACCTGGCTATCGCGCACCCCGCCGTGGCCGAGGCCGCCGTCATCGGCGTGCCCCACCCTAAATGGAGCGAGCGCCCGCTGCTGGTAGTAGTGCGCAAGCCCGACCATGAGGTATCGGCCGCCGAGCTGCTGGCTTTCCTAGATGGCAAAATTGCGCCGTGGTGGAAGCCCGACGCCGTGGAGTTTGTGGCGCAACTGCCCCACACGGCCACCGGCAAGCTGCTCAAAACGCAATTGCGCAAGGACTTCGCGGGGTATGAGTTGAACACCTAGGTGAGCGTGAGCAAACAGACTAGGACCGCTATAAAAACATGTAAAGCGATGTGCAACGCAAAGGATAGTAAAAGCCTTTTTGCCCATGCCTTGGACACCTTTAAGGCATTTAGTAACCTAACAGTTGAAAATAGCGGTTTCAACCAAGACGAGTTTCCTGTTAGTGTTTGGCAGATACTTCGGCATATAATCTCATGGCAGGCTTTTCAGCTAGGTCAGTTACAAGGAATCGCATCAGCTAAGCCTTTCAAAGAGGAAGCTACTTGGTGCGAAGAGAGATGCCCGCCCAGTGATGCCATCTTACAAGCGGCCGTTAGAGAATTCGAGGAGCAATTGGGGTATTTTCAAAATTATATTAATCAAACAGATAGCACGGGTGAAGGGAGGATAAGTAAGCAGAGAATTATCCAAGATGTAGCGCTGCATTTATCCTTTCATTTGGGGGAAGTAGTACTGATTAGGCGGTTGAAGGGTAGCTATCCGTTACCGCACCAAATGAAAGAGTTTCTACAAGCCTGAGGAGCCTGTTATTAGAGCAATTCGCGGTCTTATCAAACGCAAAAAGAGCCTTGCCCGAGTTCGGGCAAGGCTCTTCTTACTTCTGAAGGCTTGGCTTATTGCCCGCCGCCCTGCAAATAGGGACCTAGGATATCGTAGGCCTTCTTGGCGCGGGCCTGGTCGCCGACCTGGGCAGCGGCCTGGTACACGCTCTGGAGCGTGAGCAGGTAGCCGCGCTGGGCATCGTCGAACATAGCACCGTCGTGGGTCTGGTAGTAGCTCAGTATCTGGATGCTACGGGCAGTCAGCTTGTCCAGGATGGCGTTAGCCTGCTCTTTTTCGCCTACGGCATAAAGCACCGGTACTAGCTGCGGCGTGTAGTAGTCGAAAGGCACGGCAGCGTCGGGCATTACGGCCAGGCACTTGTCGGCTACTTCTTTGGCCTTGGCTTTGTCGCCGGCTTCGAGGTAGGCGTTGGCCAAGCGAGCAAACTTGTCGCGGTAGTTGGCCGGGAAGCGCAGATTATTCTCGTCGTAGAAGACGTTGGCGTTGTTGAGGCCGCGGTAGCTGAAAGTTTTCATCAGCTCCTCGTAGCAGATGGGCTTCTCTACATAGCCCTCGTCGCCGCGGGGGTTATAGTTGGGGTCTTTCAGCGGCAGCAGGCGGTAAGCCATGCCTTCGAGCTGGAAGTAAGGCTGCAGGTTCATATAGTCCGACGGAGCTACCGTGGAGCTGAAGTAGATAGGCCGCTTCCAGTTGTTGGTGGCAATCATGTCCAGAATCACCAAGTTCTTCTTCTCGATGGCGCGCTTACCCATGCTCCAGTCGAGGCGACCCACGAGTTGGTTTTGCCGGTCTTTCGGGATGATACCTAGGGACTTCACCGCCGTCGTATCAACGGTCATGTAGAACTGGCTGGTCGGGAAGGTCGTGACCTGCTGGCCCTCGCCGTAGCTCTGGCGCAGCAGCGGGCTGTTCTCGCTTACCAAGCCGATAAACTCCTTCAGGTTCAGTTCTTTTACGGCCTCATTGGGGTTGTAGTACAGAATGTCGTTGTTGCCCTGCGAGTAGCTAGCGTTGCCCATCGAGATAGGCAGTGGTTCCGACTTGTAAGAGGGGCGCTTCATCTGCTGGATATACCAGTCGGTGTTCAGGTATGAAAGCACCGCCACGCGCACGTCGGTGCGCACGCCCTCCACTTCCTGGGCGTACCAGAGCGGGAAGGTGTCGTTGTCGCCGTTGGTAAACAGAATGGCGTTCGGCGCGCAGCTATTGAGCAGGTTCTTAGCCGAGTCTACCGAGTTGTAGCGGCCCGAGCGGTCGTGGTCGTCCCAACCCTGGGCAGCCAGAATACCCGGCGCGATCACACCCAGTAGCACCGCAATGCCAGCGCGCACGCCATCGGCCTTCACCGCCGAGCGCAGCAGCTCGGCAATGCCCAGCACCCCTAGGCCAATCCAGATGGCAAACGCAAACGTGGCACCCGTGAAGGTGTAGTCGCGCTCACGGGGTTCTAGCGGCGGCTGGTTGAGGTAGACAATAATGGCCAAGCCCGTGAACAAGAACAGCAAGCCCACAATCAAGGCATCGTGCCCGCGGCGATACGCCTGGAAGAACAAGCCAATCAGCCCTAGAATGAGCGGAATAGCGAAAAAGTTATTGTGCGCAAAGCTTTGGCCGATGCGCGGCGGTAGGTTATTAGCGCTGGCGCTAAAGGGCGTGAGCACGCCCGCCTGCTGAATATCGGATTCGCGCCCGATGTAGTTCCAGCCGAAGTAGCGCCAGAACATATGGCCCATCTGGTACCTGAACAGGAAGCCTAGGTTCTGGCCCATCGTGGGCTTTTGTCCTTCAACGAGGTCGGGTATCCATTTCTTATATTCTTGAATGTGAGCCGGCTCGTAACTATAGATGCGCGGTAGCAGCATCTTGTCGGCGTCGGCGTAGCCGGGCTCTTGGGCGCGAGGCAGTATCTCTTCGTAGTGGCCATCCTTACGCTGATAGCGTGGAGCACCTTCCTCGTAGTGGTCGGGCTGGGCATTGAACTGGGGGCCATAGAGCAACGGGCGCGAGCCGTACTGCTCACGCTTGAGGTAGCTCACAAACGAGAGCACGTCGTTGGGATTGTTCTCGTTGATGGTGGGCAGGAAGGAAGCCCGGATGGGAACAATCAGATAGCTCGAATAGCCAATCAGGATGAACACGAAGCACAGCATGGCCGTGTTCAGCAGCTGGCTACGCAGGCGATACGACAGCTTGAAGCCCGCGTAGATGAGCCCCAGAAACAGCACCAAGAAGATAATCAGGCCCGAGTTGAAGGGCAATCCGAGGTTGTTGATAAAGAACACCTCAAACCCGCCCGCCAGCGTGGGCAAACCGGGGATGATGCCCACCAGCACCGACCCCACAATAACCAAGCTCACTACCAGCGTGATAATGCCGCCTAGGGTGGTGGGGTT
>Ga0265798_10002980_pt1 | contig 24482 bp, 21 predicted proteins | sample P3T30metagenome_FD_192430 | JGI IMG/M metagenome (GOLD analysis project Ga0265798, IMG submission 192430) | Plant litter microbial communities from East Loma Ridge, Irvine, California - P3 T30 | ecosystem: Environmental > Terrestrial > Plant litter > Unclassified | place: USA: California...
GGACCACTTCACGCGCAGGCGACCGGCCAGGTAGCCGCCCAGGCCAGAGGCGAGGATTTGCGTGAACGCGAGCCAGACCACCGTCGAAATACCAATGGTTTTAGCACTGGCGCCTTCGTTGGCCCAAGGCGACATCGCCGAGAAACCGAGACCCGAGCCCAGCAGGATGAGGATCAAGGATAAAGCTGCGGCGCCTGCGGCACCGGCGAAAATGGCGCCCCAGGACACGCCCGAGACAGAGGAGGGTTCTTCTAAAGCGGCAGGATAGGAATCAGGCGAGACATTCATTGTTATGTAGCTCCATGCGAATAAAGGTGTGACGTCGCAGGGATAAGTGCAGTGCTTGTGCCAGATCGATAATTTGAGAAATATCTTTATAAATCAATAGGTTGATTTCGGGATGTTACGCCCGTTTCATGCAAATTGCATGAATACGGTGGCTTGCGCATGCGTTATGCCCGGTTTGTATAAGTTCATTATGTTCAGTAGCTTGCGAAGGATTTTTAGCGCACCGTTAGACAACATTGAAACACTTTGGGACTATTTGTTAAAAAAAGTTGTCCTACGCGGTCAGCGCTGACAACGTGCAATCGCCGCGCTGACATATAAATGTGCATTTGGGCGGATTCGCTAATGTCCACGTGCCAGTGTTTGACCTATAGTTCCCGCTCAGCGCCCGTTTCTTCAAGAGGTAAATAGTCATGTTCTTACATCGTCCCCTGGAAGAAAAAGACATCCCGGCTGTGTGCAACATGCCACAGAGTGTCGACGAGCTGTTTTACATGTTCCCCAAAGCGGTTTTCCCGCTCACGCCCGCGCAGCTGCGCGACTCGATCGAACAGCGTTCCGATAACACGGTCATCGAACTGGATGGCGAGGTGGTCGGTTTTGCTAACTTTTCGCGCTATGAGTTCCGCGGGCGCTGTTCGATGGGCAATGTGATCATTGCGCCACACGCACGCGCCAGGGGCGTCGGTCGATACATGATCGGCTGCATGATGGAGCTCGCGTTCGGCAAGCATGAGGCCAAAGAGCTGACGGCCTCCTGCTTTAACCACAACGTGCCTGGCCTGCTTTTTTACCCCAAGCTGGGCTTCAAGCCATTCGCGATAGAGGAGCGTCAGGACAAGAAAGGCGCTCGTGTTGCACTCATCCATCTACGCCTGCCTCGGGAATAAGGCACCACGCCATTCGTCGGTAAGCGTTACAGTGACCGACGAATGGACGCCAAAAAAACGACCACGACGGCCCCGCCAGACACCACCTATGCTCCTGCTTCAGAAAAAACGCCTTCTTTTGCCTGCACGTTACCGCTGATGAAACGTTTTTTCTTAAATGCTGAATTAAGTTAGCGTATTGAGGCATGCGTACGCACTTATTTGCTTCAAGTTGAGGCGGGGCGTATAAGTTGGTCATGCGTCATTTTTGTCATTGAGGCAGTGATTAAACCTCCGTCATCAATACAATGGCGCCATTAACAAAAATATGTCAGGCGAGCGACTGTACATGTTGAAACAGGCACCGCCTTCGGAGGATATCGCTAATGATTGCATGCACACTCTCCAACCTTGAACTGCGCAGCATAATTGAAAGTGCGTTTCTGCCCATGCGCTGTGATTGTACCGTTCTAAACGACACGATGACGGTTGAGGTCATCGATCCGGTCACCGACCACGTAGAACTGCTGGTCACCGGGATTGCGCTGGACCGGCTGGACACCAGTCGGGCGCTGTGCGAGCTGATTTCCGAGCTGCGCGCTAATTTGAAGGATAATCAACACATCAACAGGCATGCGTTGGCCAGTTAATCTTTCTTTCACGCCTTCACTTGGTTTATTACCGTACGCCCATGACGCAGTCGCCATCATGGGCGTTGGTGTATTCTGCTTGCTTGAACGGGTTCGGCATACACACTCAGACGCGTGAAAGTTCTAAACTTTTGTTGCCAAATGCATGGGTGGTAAGAAGGTCCAGCGTTTCTTACCCCTTCTCGATAGATAAGCACATCGCCAGCGCACAAACAAACTGTCCCGAGGTGACGAGCGTTGAGACCTTTGCTGCCTGACAGTCATCCGAGCGATGCTACAAATGAATCTGGCAAACGGCGCGTTTACCTTTTATCTTAAGGTCCGTTGCGGCGGTTGAGCGCCGACTTTAAATCTCAAGGGGAACGCATGGCGCATCACCAGCCCAATGACCTGGGACTGCCAGACTGTGACGATTCGAGAGGAATGATCCGCCGACGCCGAGTGTTGTGGGGTGTCGGGTCACTTTTGAGTGTCGTGGTGGTCTGTATCGCCGCCATGATGTCGATGCTGCAACGACTCGAAGACCGAACTGCCAACTTCCAGCCGCCAATGACTGCGCTGGAGCGCCAACGCCTGCTGCCCAAGGACCCTGTTCTTGAGGCTGCACCCAGGCTGGACGGGTTGCGCTATGGAGACGAGGCCGGTTCTGACGCCACTCGTTACTCAGTCAAGGAAGTAGAAGCGCAGGGGCACGATGCGCCGCTCGGCCAGACATTGATTCTTCAGCAGACCCATCTGCATGCCAACGCACAGGATGGTCTGCGATCTGCCAGGCAAAACTGAGAGGCTTCACCTCGCATGATCAGTGCACGCGGCGACGGTGCTCATTCTCGAACAGCACTTTGAACCGCTCTTCTCCCTCTTCATCTGCCGCGTAATGTTCGCGAATCGGTCCTGCTTCTATTCTGCCATCCAGAGCGATGCGGATAATGGATGACTTGGGCAGGTAATCCGGTACGTCGCCAATAATGGTCAGCTCCCTAAGGGTATGCCCGTCTTGCTCGACCGTTGCCAGCCTGACTCGGCAGGTAGCCTGCATGGGGATAGGCCCGAAAAGGGTGTCCCGGGAATAATCGATTTCGGCAATGCTGGACCGAAGGTTTTTCTCAGCATTCATGTCAGCGACCTCTATGTCAGTTTAAAAGCGGGCAAGAGCCTGATAATGGAGCGGGATTCGTCTGAATTAGTTCGGCTTTTTTTTCCGCTGGCATGACCATTCATCGATGCCTTACGACGCGGGCACATCGGGTTGCACGGGTTGAGAAAAACCGGCGCCATAAAACAGATATCCGCTCTAAAATTGTGCAACTAAAGCGAAGAGCTCTCATTTGCAAGATGCTCCGCTTTTTAGCACGACAAAAAACCGGCAACGTTTGAAAGTGGAGGCGAGAAGAAACACGTTGTCTTAGTTTGTGACTGCCAAAAACCGAATTTTTTAATGTTAAAAATGCATGGCGTCTAGGAGGGTTCACAGAAAACCGACGTCAAAAAATAAAGTTTATAACAATCAGTTAGTTATATCCTCTAATTGTCGTTTTTGATGAATTCTCGAAAATTTGACACCTGATGTGATATTTGAAACTATCACGTTACGGTTTTCTCTTTGTCATAGTTTGTAATAGATTCACGGCGACCCTCAGCGCATGGATGAGACAGTTGATTCAGGGCGCTTAGTGAAAGGGCGGTAGCGTCCGTCAATGCTCGACCATGGTCGCCAGCCAGCTATTTTCTCCTTCTCTTTTGCCGCTCATTTCGTTCAGGCCAGACGCAGGCGTTTTTGGTGCCTGTTCGAAAGCTTCGAAGAGCATGAAGTGCGTGTGTTGTTAGTTTTGCGCCCGACTGTCTTCGCTGTCAGTTGTGACGGTAGTCATGCCTGAATTTCACCCGTTGCACGTGTTTTTGTACCCAGTTCGACATAAAAAGAAGTCTCGTCAGAACGGGCGGTTGTTTATGCCTGTTATTCAGGGCCCAGAGGATTTGGGCGCGCTCAATGCATCGACTAAGTTCGGAGTTACGATTATGTATGGAGATCATCTGGAAACCGTTTGTGGTTGCGTAGTAGGGGGAGCCGGACCCGCAGGTATGGGGTTGCTTTTCAATGCGTTGAAAAGCGGCGCCATGCCTGAACTTGCCAAGGAAGGCTTGATCATTGTCGATGCGAGTCCCAAGCCAGGCACGGGTCGGCTGGGTGATTACAGGATTACCGCCAACTCGGTAGGGGATGTTTTCCTCGATTGTCTGCGCGACCCTGCGTTACGAGACGTGTTCGAGCCACTTGAGCATTCGCCCGCCTATTGGCGCATTCGTCGTCAGGCGCAAAGCGCGCCGCAGCTCTCGGATGTTGCGGAGCTGCTGGCCGAGGCGTCGACGCTGGTACTGAACTTCATTGTCGAACACTACGGTGTGAAGCTGTGGACCAGCACCACAATTACCGAGGTCGTCCACGAGGACGACGAGTACCAGGTCTGGGTGGAGTCGGAAGGGCGCAGCCGCCGCATCCGTTGCCGAGCCGTCGTGCTCAACTTGGGCGGCCGTCAGGATCCACGGCATTTGCTGAACAGTCTGGCCGATCAGGGGTTGGCGGTGCCACCTGCTACCAGGGTGCAAAGTGCAGATGAGTTGCTGCGCATGAACGGGGTGCAACTGCGCAACTTCTTCGCACCGACCCTGGCGCGTAAAGGCCGGGTGAGCGTAGTCGGTGGCTCCCACAGCGCGTTCTCGGTGTTGGAAAATCTCGCCGATGCGCTCGAGTTTGCAGGGCTCAGTGAAGTCACACTCGTGCATCGCTCGCCCATTCGCCTGTTCTACGAAACGGCCGAGGCAGCCATTGAAGCCGGCTATTCGTTCGATCCACTTAAAGACGTGTGCCCGGTCTCGGGGCGCGTGAATCGCTCGGGCGGATTGCGTTACCGTGCGCTGGATGTCGGGCGTGAGGCACTGGCGCGCGGCCACATCGGCAAAACCGGGGTGCGCGTGCAACTGCTGCAGACCCAAAACGGCCCTGAAGGGCAATTCGAAAGGGCGCGGCAAGCCTTGGCCGAATCCGAGGTTGTGGTGCAATGCACCGGGTATCAGCCACTGCTGCCGACGCTGACATACGCCGGCGGGGCCGCCGTCAGCCTGATGGAAGTGAAAGGCGGTCTGGATTCCGACCCTTCTGGCTGTCCGCTCGACAGCAATGGACAGCGCCTCTACGGGCTGCACCTCTTCGGTCTGGGCGCCGGGCTGGGCGTCGATCCACGCCTGGGAAGCGAGGCGTCGTTTGACGGCCGCATCTACGGCGTTTGGCAATTCCACAACGACGCCAGCGGCGCGGTCATCGATGCCGTGCTTGCGCGCCTGCAACAGCCGGTGATCCAGCCTGTCAGTCTCAGTCGTCGGCTGGTCGTCAACCGCGAGGAACAGCGTCAACCGTTCCTCTGGCCTGCACTGGCCAACGCGCAATCCTGACTCTCCTTGCAAGACCTATCCCGGACCGCCTGGCGCGCTCCGGGATTTTTTTTGCCGGTGCGTCTGCGCCCAGTGTATCGCTGCATTGAAAAACAATATGTTGGCCATCATTCCACGGTTGGATAGAGTGGACGCCTTCATCTATTCTGGGTTGTCCGAACTTTCTGGCTGACTCGACAAGGAATCGACAGAACATGCGTATTTTGATCGTGGGTGCAGGCGCGATAGGTGGCTACTTTGGCGGCCGGCTGCTGGAAGCCGGGCGCGACGTCACGTTTCTGGTTCGCCCGGGTCGCGCTGAAGAGCTGGACCGTAGCGGCCTGATCGTGCGCAGTCCGCTGGGCAACATCCTGTATCCGTCGCCGCCGCACGTGATGACGCCGATGCTGGACCAGACCTTTGACCTGATCTTGCTCAGTTGCAAGGCTTATGACCTCGACGCGGCCATGGAGTCCTTCTCTGCGGCAGTCGGCGCACAGACGGTGATTCTGCCGCTGCTCAACGGGATCGCGCACCTTGATCGACTGGCTCAGCGCTTTAAGCCTGAGAACGTCCTGGGCGGGCAATGCCTTATTTCCCTGGATCGTGATGCTTCCGGTGCGATCCTGCATTTGAACGACACCAACCAGCTGTCCTTTGGCGAACTCAGCGGTGCGTCGACGCCGCGCATTCTCAAGGTCGCCGAGGCTCTGGCAGATGCAGGTTTCGACGCCAACCTGAGCCAGCAGATCGTTCAGGAAATGTGGGAGAAATGGTGTTTCATCGCTACGGGTGCTGGGGTCACCGGCTCAATGCGCGCCAGCATCGGCGATGTCATCGCCAGCGGTGGCGAGGGGATGATTCTCAGGTTGTTGGCGGAGTGTGCCCAAGTTGCGGAGGACGCCGGTTATGCGATTCGACGCGATGTCAGGCAGCGCTTTCAGACTATGCTGACCACCCAGGGCTCAAAGATGACCGCGTCCATGCTGCGAGATATCGAGCGGGGCGCGTCGATTGAGGTCGAGCACGTGATCGGCGATATGGTTGCCCGCCGTACCAGCACCGATAAATCCGCGAAAGGGCAGCTATCGATGCTGGAGGCTGTTTACGTCAACCTCAAGGCCTATGAAGCCCGGCGGGTAAGGGAGGCGGGCTGAGCGGTCGCGCAACAGCTGTTGGTTGAGCGATCAAACCTCTTCCGGCGTTGCCGCGCGCACGCCAGCTTTTTGAACGCATCTGTGCATGTCGAATTGCGACCAGCATGCAGCTCGGTCGGTTGTATTTCACAAATGCCGAACCTTTGGGGTGAGCTACCCTCAATCATTCAACATCTGTCATCAGAGGAGAGGCGCACCATGCCGGTCAAGCACGATTTGTATGCGGATTTAAGTGTCAGCAAGGATGACTTGGGCAAACTTCGCAGCAAGGATGCCAAGCTCAACCAACTGGTCGAGCATTACGAAATGATCGACGCCGACATCGTCAAGGCGGAGGCAGGATCGGCCGGCGATATGTCGGACGACCAACTGAAGAAGCTTAAGGAGAAACGCCTGCTGGCCAAGGACAATATCGTTGAGCACCTGCCGCATCCGAACTGAATCGTCCTGATTCCTCAATAATAAACGGCCGGTTTTCATTGGGAAACCGGCCGTTTTTTATTGAGCGCTCATGTGAAAGCGCAGGGCAACGAAGCCGCAGGCTCTTCCTGAAAGTACGAGCTAGAGCGGTTCTTTGCGGCTGTCAGTTAAGTAGCGAGCTAACTTGTTAGTTGACGGCTGCCAATGGTTAAGCGGCGGCGAGCGCCAAAGGAGCGAAGGCTGTGATGGATCCAAAAGTGTCGCCAAAAATAAACGGCGCCGGGCGTACGCCGTTTATGTGTCTGCTGCTGGGCAGCAGCAGACGCGTGACTAAACACTAAACCCGAGTGACTAACATGCGCGCGGGTGGGCAAGTCAGCTGCACCGGGTGTTTCATTGGGGCTCTTGGTTCGGTGCGATCTCGGCCTGAATGCGTTTGTAAATTTCTTCACGGTGTACCGAAACATTTTTCGGGGCGTTGATGCCAAGTCTTACTTGAAGGCCCTGTACGCCCAGAATGGTAACGGTGATTTCGTCACCGATGTTTATGCTTTCGCCGACTTTGCGGGTGAGTATCAACATAATCTTTTCCTTGATGGCCTCTTGAAGCGCCTCTACCAGGAGGCTGGCGTTAGCCTTTTGGGTGGTGGTAATGCCGAGTGCATCCAAATGCGTCCGTCAGTATGACGCCATGGGCACGGTTTTAATTCCCCAGGACCCGCTTCTTATCATTGGTATGGGGTGCTCCTCGGGCCAGACGGCATGCGAATTTTGCCTGTTTTTGGCAGTACATCCCCTTAGTGATTGGCTATAACCCTGATAGCCGGATCCGGGGCGGCGCCTATTGCACACTCCTTTCGCATTTATTGCAAAGAACTCGTGCCAGACGGCGATGAAATTTTCATTAGCCTGCTTGTACGTGATCTCCTAGAGCAGTGTAGGAGATTTCCGAATTGCGTGGCGGCAAAGTGAAATGAGTTTGAGCAAATCAGCGACAGGCTGCTTGAGCGCGTGGCGTAAGGCTCGGGCTGGGGGCGGTGGAGGGCAGAAACAACATGCCCACCGCAAGGGTGGGCATGGATGCAGCGGTCAGGGAATCACACCACCAGCGACAGCAGCATGATCAGGATGATACCGACCACAGAGAGGATGGTTTCCATCACTGTCCAGGTCTTCAGGGTTTCAACCACGGTCATGTTGAAGTACTGCTTCACCAGCCAGAAACCGGCATCGTTGACGTGGGACAAAATCAGCGACCCCGCGCCGGTGGCCAGCACCAGCAATTCGCGGTTGACGCCTGGCACGAGTGCAACGACGGGCGCGACGATCCCGGCGCCGGTGATGGTGGCAACGGTCGCAGAACCGGTCGCAACGCGGATCACCGCAGCCACCAGCCACGCCAGCAGGATCGGCGAAATCTGCGCCTGCACGGCCATGTGACCGATCAGGTTGCCGACGCCGCTGTCCACCAGCATTTGTTTGAAGCCACCGCCCGCGCCCACGATCAGCACGATCGCGGCGACGGGTGCCAGGCTCTGGTCCAGCAGCTTGATGATCTGGTCACGGCTGAAGCCGCGGGCCGAACCAAAGGTGTAGAACGCCAGCAGCAACGCGAAGAGCAGGGCGGCGATCGGGTGACCGATGAAGTCCATCCAGATGCGGAAAATGTGCCCATTTGGCAATGCCACGTCAGCGAACGTTTTCAGCAGCATCAGGAAAACCGGCAACAGAATCGTGACCAGGGTGATGCCGAAGCTCGGCAGGTTCTCGCTGGTCGATTCCTTGGCGATCTGATCCATCAGCTCTTGGGACGGGTTGCCAGGAATACGTTTGGCGATCCATTTACCAAAGATCGGGCCTGCGATGATTGCCGTCGGGAAGGCGACGATCAGGCCGTAGAAAATGGTCTTGCCGATGTCAGCGTTGAAAATGCCGATAGCCAGCAGCGGGCCCGGGTGCGGTGGCACCAGACCGTGTACTGCGGACAGGCCGGCGAGCAGCGGGATACCGATCTTGACGATGGAGACGCCGCTGCGACGGGCAACGATGAACACCAACGGGATCAGCAGCACGAAGCCGATTTCGAAGAACAGCGGGATGCCGACCAGAAAGGCCGAGAACATCATGGCCCAGTGAACACGATCCTTGCCGAAGCGACGAATCAACGTCTGGGCGATCTGGTCGGCACCGCCGGAGTCGGCCATCAGTTTGCCAAGCATGGTGCCCAGGCCAAGGATGATACCGACGAAACCCAGAACGCCGCCAAAACCGTCCTGGAACGATTTCATGACTTTGTCTACTGGCATGCCGGAGGTCAGCCCGAGAAAACCGGCTGCGATGGTCAGTGCAATAAAAGGGTGGACTTTGAACTTGGTGATCAATAGCACAAGGCCAATGATGGTCACCAACGCATCGACGAGTAGATACGTGTCTTGAGTCATACCGAACATGGGGTGTCTCTCCGTTGTATTTTGTTTTTTTGGAGCTACTGCTCAGCGCTGTTGTTCACTGCCGTGTGCACACAAAAAGACAGCGCTATCTTTGTCGCTCACGCCGGATCGAGGATCAGGAGCCGGTGAGAGCGTTGGCAGATTGGGTTTGCGAGGCGGTCCACCAGGTCGCCGCTTCGGCACCGATGGTCTCGATGGTTTTGGTTGCATCGACGACCAGCGTGCGATCTTCACCGTAGGGCGGCTCGAGGGTTGCGAACTGGCTGTCGACAAGACTGGCTGGCATGAAATGCCCCGGGCGGTGCGAGCAACGTTCGGTGGCCAGCTCCTTGGTCAGTTCCAAGAACACGAAACCAAGCTCTGGCACGGCTGCACGCAGGCGGTCACGGTAAATGAGCTTGAGGGAGGAGCAGGTCAGGACCGGCTTTTCGCCATTCTTCAGCGCGTTGGCCACCTCTTCGCCCAAGCGGGTCAACCAGCCTGCGCGGTCTTCGTCATCGAGGGGATGGCCAGCGCTCATCTTGTCGATGTTCGCTTGAGGATGGAACGCATCGCCTTCGATAAGGCGACCGCCGCAATTCTTGGCAATTTTAGCGCCGACGGCGCTTTTGCCGCAGCCGGAAACACCCATTACCACAACGGCGGATATTGCATGTGGAGCAGTAGTCATAAAAACCTCGTCCCGAAGACAGCGCTGTCTTTGCCGGCTGGTGTGCAAGACCGGCAAGACTGTTTCCGGGTGTAGTCATTGTTATGGGTATCTCGCTGATCCATGAGATGCATCGGTTCCGTTCGTGAGTACGATCGAAGAAAGTTGCGGGCCTCCGTGAGATAGCGCTACCTTAGAGCCCATCCGAGACAATCGCAACCCCTTCAGCTTTTCCTTCCAATCAGTTGGCAACGCATGACACGCATTGGTTCCCGCTCCACCGGTCGTCCCACGCTCAATGAAGTCGCGAAACTGGCCGCCGTCTCCCCGATTACTGCTTCCAGAGCACTGCGCGGCGTGGCCACGGTGGCGCCGGAACTGGTGGAAAAAGTCCGTGCCGCTGCGCAGAGTCTAGGCTATGTCGCCAACCCTGCTGCCCGTGCGCTGGCTTCCTCGCAAAGTCAGTCGGTGGTGGTGCTGGTGCCGTCACTGTCCAACCAGTTGTTTATCGAAACACTGGAGGCCATCCAAACCGTATTGCGCCCGCGCGGGCTGGAAGTGGTGATCGGTAACTATCACTACTCGCCTATAGAGGAAGAGAACCTGTTGCGCAGCCATCTGGCGAACCGGCCGCGTGGCATTTTGCTGACCGGCTTCGATCGCAGTCAGGCTGCGCAACAACTGCTGGCGGCGAGCGGTGTACCGTGCGTGCACATGATGGAACTCGACCCTGCGCGGGCGGAGCCTTGCGTGGGTTTTTCCCAGCAGCAGGCGGGCGCCGAGGCGGCGCGGCATCTGTTGAGCCGTGGGCGTCGGCGTCTTGCGTATGTGTCAGCGCAACTCGACCCACGGGTGATTCAGCGTGGCACGGGGTTTCGCGGCGCATTGGAAGCGCAGGGTCTGTACGACGAAACCCTGCAGATGGCGTCGCCGCTGCCGTCCTCGATCGGCCTGGGCGGCGAATTGTTCGCGCGTCTGCTGGCAGAGCATCCGGATGTGGACGGGGTCTTTTTCTGTAACGACGACCTGGCGCAAGGGGCTGCGCTGGAGGCATTGCGTCGCGGAATCAGGATTCCTGAGCAAGTGTCGCTGATCGGCTTCAACGACCTGCCCGGCTCGGCCCATATGGTGCCGCGCCTGACGTCCATTCGCACCCCGCGTGAAGAAGTCGGCCAGCGCGCCGCTCAGTTGCTGCTTGGCCTGCTGGACGGTAACGTCCAGCAGGCGCAGGTCGATCTGGGGTTTGAGTTGGTGGTGCGGGAAAGCACCTGATCACGTTGCGCGAGCTGCAGGAGGTCACGACGGTGGCGAAAGCGGTTTACCTGACACACTGCATTCGCCACCGTCGTAACCTCCGGCAGCTCCCACGGGTGCTGCAGTCTTCCTGGGGACAGCTTTATTTCTGATCGTTCCCACGCTCTGCGTGGTAACGCGGTCCATGACGCTCCGCGTCAGGCGCCGTGACGCAGAGAATCACATGATGCATGCCCACGCAGCGCATGGGCACGATCATCTACCGGACGATTTTTACTCGATCAAGCCTCCTTCTTGTACGCCAACCGGAACTCATGCAGCAGCGGTTCGGTGTACCCGCTTGGCTGTTCCCGGCCTTTGAATACCAGCGCACACGCGGCTTTGAAAGCGACCGATTTATCGAAGTTTTCCGCCATCGGCTTGTAAGCCGAATCGCCGGCGTTTTGCTTGTCCACGACCTTCGCCATGCGCTTGAGGGTTTCCATCGCGTAGTGATCGTCGATCACCTTGTGCCGCAGCCAGTTGGCGATGTGCTGACTGGAGATGCGCAGGGTAGCGCGGTCCTCCATCAAGCCAACGTTATGGATGTCCGGCACCTTGGAGCAGCCGACGCCTTGCTCGACCCAACGCACGACATAGCCCAGCAGCCCTTGCGCATTGTTCTCGACCTCTTCGCGAATCTGCTCGTCGGTCCACTTCGCTTCGGCCACCACCGGGATGCTCAACAGATCGAGCAGAATGTCTTGGCTGATGCTGTCCAGATCAACCTGTTCCAGTTCCAGTTGTACCGCTTTCACATCGACCTTGTGATAGTGCAGCGCGTGCAGGGTGGCGGCGGTCGGTGAAGGCACCCAGGCGGTGGTCGCACCGGACTTCGGATGGCCGATCTTCTGCTCCAGCATGTCGGCCATCTGGTCCGGCATTGCCCACATGCCCTTGCCGATCTGTGCGCGGCCGCGCAGGCCACACGCCAGACCGACCAGCACGTTGCTGCGCTCGTAGGCCTTGATCCACGGCGTGGCCTTCATGTCACCCTTGCGCAGCATCGGGCCTGCTTCCATGGAGGTGTGCATCTCGTCGCCGGTGCGGTCGAGGAAACCGGTGTTGATGAACGCGACCCGTGCGGACGCTGCGTTAATGCAGGCCTTGAGGTTGACACTGGTGCGCCGCTCTTCGTCCATGATCCCCATTTTCAGCGTGTTGCGCGGGATCTTCAGGACGTCTTCGATGCGGCTGAACAGTTGATCGGCGAAGGCCACTTCGGCCGGGCCGTGCATCTTGGGTTTGACGATGTAGACACTGCCGGCGCGCGAGTTGCCGCGATTGTGCAGGTCATGAAGCGCGATCAGGCTGGTGATCACGCCGTCGAGAATACCTTCCGGAATTTCCTTGTTGCCGTCGTAAAGGATCGCCGGGTGGGTCATCAGATGGCCGACGTTGCGGATGAACAGCAGCGAACGGCCGTGCAGGGTGACGTGGCTGCCGTCGGCGGCGGTGTATTCGCGATCGGCGTTGAGTCGGCGAGTGATCGTCTTGCCGCCCTTGACCAGCGCCTCGGTCAGGTCGCCCTTCATAAGGCCCAGCCAGTTGCGGTAGATCACCAGCTTGTCGTCGGCGTCAACGGCCGCTACGGAGTCTTCGCAGTCGATGATCGTCGACAGCGCCGCTTCCATCAGCAGGTCTTTGATGCCCGCCGGATCGCTGCTGCCGATCGGGCTGGTCGGATCAATCTGGATTTCGATGTGCAGGCCGTGGTTTTTCAGCAGGATCGCGGTGGGTTGCTGAGCGTCACCCTGATAGCCGACGTATTTCTCCGGCTGTGCGAGGCGCGACTGGCTACCGTCGGCCAGGGTCACCCGCAATTCGCCGCTGTCCACGGCGTAGGCGCTGGCGTCGACATGCGAGCCAGACGCCAACGGCGCCGCTTCGTCGAGCAGTGCGCGGGCGAAGGCGATGACTTTTGCGCCGCGCAGCGGGTTGTAGCCGGCCTTGATCTCTGCACCGTTGGTGCTGGAAATGGCATCGGTGCCGTACAGCGCGTCGTACAGCGAGCCCCAACGGGCGTTGGCGGCGTTGAGTGCGTAACGCGCATTGGCGGCGGGCACGACGAGCTGCGGACCGGCCTGTTCGCTGACTTCGATGTCGACCTTGCTGGTGGTCGCCTGAACCTCGGCCGGCACTGGTTGCAAATAGCCGATGGAGTCGAGGAAGGCAATGTAGGCCGGCATGTCGGTCACAGGGCCAGGATTGGACTTGTGCCATTTGTCCATCTGCACCTGAATGCGGTCGCGCTCGGCCAGCAGCTCACGGTTGATGGGGGCCAGGTCGTGGACCAGCGAGTCAAAATCGGCCCAGAAGACGTCCGGGTCCAGTCCTGTTCCGGGAAGCACGTCCTCGTCGACAAAGCGTTTCAGGTTGGCCGCGACCTTCAGGTTGTGGCTGTTGACGAATTCGGTCATCTCGGGTTCTCCGTTAAAAAAATGTCTATGCACCTTCCGTCGATGGCGGATGGGCATTTCTGAATCACGCGCTCCTACACGGTAGGGCGACGTATTCGGTCAGCCCGCATTCACCGCTGCGACACCGGCCTTGGCGACTTGCGCATCCTGGTCGGCTTTTACGCCGGATACACCCACCGCACCGATGGTTTCGCCGCCCACAATCACCGGCACGCCGCCTTCCAGCGATGTCAGCAATGGCGCGGTCACGAACGCGGTGCGACCGCCATTGACCATTTCTTCGTAGCCTTTGGACTCTCGGCGGCCCAACGCCGAGGTGCGGGCCTTTTCGATGGCGATATAGCCGCCAATCGGCGCGCAACCGTCCAGGCGCTCGAAGCCCAGCAGGTGTCCGCCGTCGTCAGTCACGGCGATGGACACGGCCCAGCCGTTGGCCTGAGCTTCGGCGCGCGCCGCGGCGAGGATCTGCGTGACTTCGGTCTGGGTCAGTACGGATTTGGTTTTCATGTAGTTCTCCTGATGAAAAGGTGACGAAAGGGGTAAGGCGGCCGCGATCAACTTGGGTGCAGCGCGTCCTCGATGAGTTCGATCCAGTGCTTGACCGGTGTGCGCCCCGCGCCGGCCAGGTGGGTCTGGCAACCGATGTTGGCGGTCGCGATGACGTCCGGTTGGCCGCTTTCCAGTGCATTCATTTTGTTGTCGCGCAATTGCTTCGACAGCACCGGTTGGGTGATCGAGTACGTACCGGCCGAGCCACAGCACAGGTGACTGTCAGGAACCGTGGTCAGGTTGAAGCCCAGTCGGGTCAACACCGATTCCACCGCGCCACCGAGTTTCTGCGCGTGCTGCAGGGTGCACGGGCAATGAAACGCCAGTTTTGCGCTGGTGCAGGCCCCGAGCTTTTCCAGGGGTTCAGCGCGCATGACCTCCACCAGATCCTTGGTCAGCGCGCTGACCCGGGCGGCTTTTTCGGCGTACTTCGGGTCGTCGCGCAGCAAGTGGCCGTAATCTTTAACGAAAGCCCCGCAACCGCTGGCGGTCTGCACGATGGCTTCGGCGCCCGCTTGAAGGCTTGGCCACCAGGCATCGATGTTGCGACGGGCGCGTTCAAGCCCTTGTTCCTGTGCGTTCAAGTGGTAATCCACTGCGCCGCAGCAACCCGCCTGCGCGATCGATTTGACGCTGATGCCCAACCTGTCCAGTACCCGCGCTGTCGCCGCGTTGGTATTGGGCGACAACCCCGGTTGCACACAGCCTTCGAGGATCAACACCTGGCGCGCATGCTGTTGGGTCGGGCGCGCCTTCGCTGGACGAATATTGCCGGGCAATTTGTCCTTGAGGCTGCCTGGCAGCAGCGGGCGGAATGAGTTGCCCATCTGCGTCAGGGTTTTGAATAACCCGGCATTCGGCACCACGGCCCGCAGGCTTTCGCGCAGCAGGCGCTGGCTCATCGGCCGAGGCACGGCAGCGTCGACCACGGCCCGGCCGATGTCCAGCAGGTTGTGATAATTCACCCCGGACGGGCAGGTGGTTTCGCAGTTGCGGCAGGACAGGCAGCGGTCCAGGTGCAGCTGGGTTTTTTCGGTGACTTCCTTGCCTTCCAGCACTTGCTTGATCAGGTAGATGCGACCGCGCGGGCCATCCAGTTCATCGCCCAGCAACTGATACGTCGGGCAGGTGGCGTTGCAGAAACCGCAGTGCACGCAACTGCGCAGAATGCTTTCGGCTTCTTCGCCACGGGGCAGGCTTTTGGCGTGTTCGCTCAGGGTGGTCTGCATGGTTCAGATCTCTGCGTACATTCGGCCCGGATTGAAAATTCCGTGCGGATCAAGTTGAGCCTTGAGCTGGCGGTGGTAGCGCATTAGCGGCTCAGCCAGCGGCTGGAACGGGCTTTCATCCAGACCGTGGCTGTAGCAGGTCGCGTGCCCGCCGACCGCATTGACGACGGCGCGAATGTCACTGCCCGAGGCATCGGATTTCAGCCAGCGTTGTGCCCCGCCCCAGTCGATCAACTGATCGCCGGGCAGGTCCAGAACTGCCGTGTTGGTCGGCAGCGACAGGCGCCACAACGGGCGGCCATCGGTGAAGAAATCCAGACGGTGTTCGTTCAGTGCTTGCCAGTATGCCGGGTCGATGGATTCGCCGCCGAGCCGGTCATGGGCCGCAGCCACCGAGCCTTCGCCGCCTTCCAGACGCAAGCGCAACACGCCACCGTCATGGCTCGCGGCGCTGATCGGCAGCGGCTGCTGACCCCACTCGGCAAGGCGGGCGAGGGCGCGGGCGCTGTCCATTTCCAGCGCGATGCTGGTGCACAGGCGAGGTTTTGGCAGGACTTTCAGTGAAACTTCAGTGATCAGCCCCAGGCAGCCGAAGCTGCCGGCCATCAAGCGCGACAGGTCGTAACCGGCGACGTTCTTCATGACCTCGCCGCCGAATTTCAAATGCTTGCCAAGCCCTGTAATGACGCGCGTGCCGAGCACGAAGTCCCGTACAGAGCCCGACCACGGCCGACGCGGGCCGGACAGCCCGGCGGCGATCATGCCGCCCACCGTGGCATCGCCGACCCCGCCGTCACTGAAGGTGGGCGGCTCGCAGGGCAGCATTTGCCCGGCGGCATCCAATGCCGCGTTCAGTTCGCTGAGCGGGGTTCCGGCGCGGGCGGTGATCACCAGCTCGGTGGGATCGTAAGTCACGATGCCGCGATGAATACGGGTATCGAGCACTTCGCCTGCCACTTCACGACCGAGAAACGCCTTGCTGTTGGCGCCTTGAATGCGCAATGGCAGACCGCTCTGAATGGCCTGATTGACCTGCTCTTGCAGCTCATCGCTAGCGTCTCGATCCTGCTGGCTGAAGTGGGATTGACGTTCGGCACCCATCAGAAACGCTCCAGTTCAGGGAAGGGCAGCTTGCCCATGTGCACGTGCATCGCACCGAATTCGGCACAGCGATGCAGGGTCGGAATGTTCTTGCCGGGGTTGAGCATGCCGCTGGGGTCGAACGCCGCTTTCACGGCATGGAACAGCGTCAGTTCGTCACTGTTGAACTGCGCGCACATCTGGTTGATCTTTTCGCGGCCCACGCCGTGCTCGCCGGTGATGCTGCCGCCGACCTTCACGCACAGTTCGAGGATCTTGCCGCCCAATGCTTCGGCCCGGTCAAGTTCACCCGGTTGGTTGGCATCGAACAGGATCAGCGGGTGCATGTTGCCGTCGCCTGCGTGGAAAACGTTGGCCACGCGCAAGCCGTATTCCTCGGACAGCGCGGTAATGCCCTTCAACACCCCAGGCAATTCCCGACGCGGAATGGTGCCGTCCATGCAGTAGTAATCCGGCGAGAGACGACCCACCGCCGGGAAGGCATTCTTGCGACCGGCCCAGAAACGCACGCGCTCGGCTTCGTCCCTGGCTTGGCGCACTTCGGTGGCGCCGGCTTTTTCAAGCACTGCGCGAACCCGATCGCAGTCGTCGTGGACGTCGGCTTCTACGCCATCGAGTTCGCACAGCAGAATGGCTTCGGCGTCGACCGGGTAACCGGCGTGGATAAAGTCTTCGGCGGCCCGGATCGCCAGGTTGTCCATCATCTCCAGCCCGCCCGGAATGATCCCCTCGGCAATGATGTCACCTACCGCACGCCCGGCTTTCTCCACCGAGTCGAACGCCGCCAGCAGCACCCGCGCGACCTGTGGTTTGGGCAGCAGCTTGACGGTAACTTCCGTGATGATGCCGAGCATGCCTTCGGAACCGGTGAATAGCGCCAACAGGTCGAAGCCGGGCGAGTCCAGAGCGTCCGAGCCCAGCACCAAGCGTTCGCCTTCAACGGTCAGGATGTCGACCTTGAGCAGGTTATGCACGGTCAGGCCGTACTTGAGGCAGTGCACGCCACCTGCGTTTTCCGCGACGTTGCCGCCGATGGAACAGGCAATCTGCGACGACGGGTCCGGCGCGTAATAAAGGTCGTAAGGCGCGGCCGCCTGAGAAATCGCCAGATTGCGCACACCGGGCTGAACACGGGCGAAACGTCCGGCGGGGTCGATGTGCAGGATCTTGTTAAAGCGCGCCATCACCAGCAGCACGCCTTTTTCCAGGGGCAGGGCGCCACCGGACAAGCCCGTCCCCGCGCCGCGCGCGACGACGGGCACGCCGCGCTCGTGGCAGACCTTGAGCAGGGTCTGGACCTGTTCGATCCGCTCCGGCAGCACCACCAGCATGGGGGTGGTGCGATAGGCGGAGAGGCCGTCGCATTCGTAAGGACGCAATTCTTCCTCGCGATGGAGGATGTCCAGATCAGGCAGTCGCGCTTGCAAGGCCTGAAGCAGTTGGGCCTTGTCGATGGCAGGCAACGCGCCATCGACGCGTTCGTCGTACAGAATATTCATGGTGGGTTCGCAACCCTGTTGTTTTTATATAAAGCGGTTTTATGTAGGGCCCGTTCTTTGACGGAACGTTCTACCGCTGACTTGCATCATTGGCTGCGAGGGCCTTACTGTCCATGGCTGAAAGCACTGGTCGAACCAGTTTCTTTTGGCATTTGCACAACGGATGTTGAAAAATTAGTTGCTTATCAAGGTCTTGGTATCGGGTCGTTTCCTCGATATCTTCACGTTTATCACTGGTCATACCAGTTAGTTCGGCGTGAATGGATACTGCTCTTCCAATGCTTGATCAAAGAACGCTGTCTTGTAGGAGCCGGCTTGCTGGCGAATGCGGTCAGGCAGAAAGCTAAAGAGTAGCTGACCCTCTGCGTTCGCCAGCACGCCGACTCCTACAGGCATGCACAGGAATCACCCCTATCGCGGACGCTGGATCAATGGAAACGCCTGCAAACAAGCTCGCGCCTCAAGTCGCCGATGTGGTCAGCGAGCGCATCGAACGGCTGATCGTCGACGGTGTGCTCAAGGTCGGGCAGTTGTTGCCCTCCGAGCGGCGCCTGACCGAGAAGCTCGGCGTATCGCGCACGGCGCTGCGTGAAGGGCTCAAGCTGTTACGCGCCAGAGGCATCATCGAGACCCGACAAGGCAAAGGCTCGTTCGTCGCCCAGATGGGTGGGTTGGGGCTGACCGCCGCCTCGCCCTTGATGCACTTATTCGCCTCTCAACCTCGCACGCTGTACGACCTGTTCGAGGTGCGCAGCCTGCTGGAAGGGGAATCCGCTCGCCTGGCAGCCTTGCGTGGGACCGACGCAGATTTCGTGCTGATCAGCCGGGCCTACGACGCGCTGGTTGCCGCTCACGACCATGAACTGTCGGCCTCCGAACACGCACGCCTCGATCATGCCTTCCACCTGGCGATCTGCGAGGCCTCGCATAACCCTGTATTGGTACAGACCCTGCGCTCGCTGACTGATTTGTTGCTCAACACGGTGTTTGCATCGGTCAACAACCTCTACCACCGCGAAGCGCAGAAGCGCCAGATCGACCGCCATCACGCTCGGTTGTACAACGCCGTCACCGGTCGGCTGCCGGAGCAGGCGCGCAAGGCGGCCGTGGCGCACATTCAAAGCATCTGCGAGAGCCTGCGCGAGATCGAGAACGAAGAGCAGCGGCTGGTGCGCGCCACCTTGCGGCTGGAGGGTTGGACCTGACCTTGACAGCTGCCAGGTATTGTCGCAATTTACGAATTGCGTAAATCGTTTACGAATAAAACAAGAAAACAACGCGAAGGCCTGCCCGTGGATCTTTATACCTACTACCGATCAACCTCCAGCTACCGGGTGCGGATTGCCCTGGCGCTGAAAGGGCTGGAGGTCAATGCCATCCCCGTCAACCTGATTCGCGACGGCGGCGAGCATCGCAAACCCGCCTATCTGGCAATCAATCCCCAGGGTCGCGTTCCCGCACTTCGGCTAGACACGGGCGAGGTCATCACCCAGTCGATGGCGATCATCGAATACCTGGAAGAGCATGCACCCCTCCCAGCGCTGCTGCCCAAGGAACTGATTCCGCGAGCCCGGCACCGCGCGGTGGCTGCGTTGATCGGCTGCGACATTCATCCGCTGCACAACGTCGCGGTGCTCAATCGGTTGCGCGGTCTTGGGCATGACGAAAGCAACGTGACAGCCTGGATTGGGCACTGGATCGGCGAGGGCTTCGCTGCGGTTGAAGCGATGATGGGCGACGAAGGCTTCTGTTTCGGCGAGGTGGGCCTGGCCGATGTTTACCTCTCGCCCCAGCTTTACGCCGCACGCCGCTTCAATGTCGACCTGACCGCGTTCCCGCGCATCTGCCGGGTCGAGGCGCTGGCGTTGCAGCATCCGGCCTTTCAGGTCGCGCACCCTGATGCGCAATCCGACAAGCCGGAGTAACCTCTATTTCATGAAAATCTTCGGTCTGCAACTGATCTTCGGCGACTTCCTCGCCCGCAGTGTACGGGGCATTTCCTGTGCGCCTCCCGCTGAACGGTGACCCTCCCCGCTGTGCCTCTCACTTTTTAGCAGGAGCAAGACCGTGACTGATCTCTACGAAAACCCCATGGGCCTGATGGGCTTCGAATTCATCGAATTCGCCTCGCCGACCCCCAACACGCTGGAGCCGGTGTTCCAGATGATGGGCTTCACCAAGGTCGCCAACCACCGTTCCAAGAACGTGGCGCTGTACCGTCAGGGCGCGATCAACATCATTCTCAACAACGAACCTCATAGCGAAGCGTCCTACTTCGCGGCCGAGCACGGTCCTTCTGTGTGCGGCATGGCGTTCCGGGTCAAGGATTCGCAGCTGGCCTACAAACGCGCGCTGGAACTTGGTGCTCAGCCGATCGAGATCGGGACAGGCCCGATGGAGTTGCGTTTGCCTGCGATCAAGGGCATTGGCGGGGCGCCGCTGTACTTGATCGACCGTTTTGGTGAAGGCACTTCGATCTATGACATCGACTTCGTATTCATCGAAGGCGTCGATCGTCACCCTGAAGGCGCAGGGCTTAAATTCATCGACCATTTGACCCACAACGTCTACCGCGGTCGCATGGCGTACTGGGCGAACTTCTACGAGAAACTGTTCAACTTCCGCGAAATTCGCTACTTCGACATCAAGGGCGAGTACACGGGCCTTACCTCCAAAGCGATGACCGCGCCGGATGGCATGATCCGCATCCCGCTCAACGAAGAGTCGTCCAAAGGCGCTGGCCAGATCGAAGAATTCCTGATGCAGTTCAACGGCGAAGGCATTCAGCATGTCGCGTTCTTCACCGAGGACCTGATCGACACCTGGGACCGACTCAAGGCACTGGGCATGCGCTTCATGACGGCCCCGCCGGACACCTATTACGAAATGCTCGAAGGGCGACTGCCAAACCATGGCGAGCCGGAAAGCGAACTCAAGGCCCGCGGCATTCTGCTGGACGGCACATCAGACGGCGGCAACCAGCGCCTGCTGCTGCAGATCTTCTCGGAAACCCTGATGGGGCCGGTGTTCTTCGAGTTCATCCAGCGCAAGGGCGACGATGGCTTCGGCGAGGGCAACTTCAAGGCACTGTTTGAATCGATCGAACGCGACCAGTTGCGGCGTGGGGTGTTGACGGCGGATTGATGCGCCTGATGGGTCGCTCTCACAGGTTGGCGCATCAATCTGAAACCGGGTCGAACGCCGGCACTGTTTGTGGGAGCGAGCTTGCTCGCGAATGCGGCTGAGCCGACAACATCACAGCGCCTGACGGGGCGCCTTCGTGAGCAAGCTCACTCCCACAGGGGTCGCGACAGACTTTGGATCACACTGCCGGCATTTCCCCACCCATCCGCGCGCTGATCGCCCGGGCTGTGTTTAACAGCTTCTGCGCTGCCAGCGCCTGGCGTTCATCGGTGAGCACCGATGCCGAACCCACCACGGTCACCACGCCCACCAGCGTGTGGCCCATCGCGAACACCGGTGACGACACGGCGTTGACGCCCGCCATCAGCAGGCCATGAATCTGATGCACACCGCTGCTGCGTATTTCCTGGATGTGGCGATCGATCTCCTTCAGCTGTTTCGCGTTCAGGGACGCGGCTTCCGCTTTCCTGAGCGCTGCCGTCTCGGCGGGCGAGAGGAAGGTGTCGAACACCAGCCCTGTCGATGAACTGAGCAGCGGCAACACCGAGCCAATCTGCGTGACCAGCGTCACCGCGCCCAGCGATTGCTCGACATACACCACGGTGGGGCCTTTGTTGCCCCACACCGCAAGGAAGCAGGTTTCATTGAGTTCGTCGCGCAGCGCAATCAGTTCGGGTGCCGAGGTCTTGAGCACGTCCAGCTGACTCAGCGCCGCAAGGCCGACCTGCAGCGCCGAACGTCCCAGGCGGTAGTGGTTGGTGACCGGGTCCTGCTCGGCGAAACCGCTGTCCACCAATGCCTGTAAGTAACGATGCACCTTGCTGGCGGGCATGCCCACGTATTCGGCGAGTTTCGACAACGACGTGGCGGGCGCGAGTTCGGCCAGCGCTTTGAGAATGCCGACGCCGACTTCGGCGGACTGCACTTTCTGTTGGCGCGAGCCTGCGGGGATTGCGGATTTTTCAGTCATGAGCGGGGCGTGCGCCGGTCTGGAAAGGCTGCTTTATAGCTTGACCGACCCCCCAAACTCAAATTACGTTATGCGTAATCTGCTTACGTAAAATAAAAACACGAGGTCGAGATGTTCACAGCACCTGCATCCGAGGCTTTGAGGTATCAATCCGGCTTCGGCAATCAATTCAGCAGCGAGGCCGTACCGGGCGGTTTGCCGGTGGGACAGAACTCGCCGCAACGCCACCCCCTCGGTCTCTACGCCGAACAATTCTCAGGCACTGCCTTCACTGTCCCTCGCGCCGAAGCCCGGCGTACCTGGCTCTACCGCATCCAGCCCTCGGCGGCGCACTCTCAGTACCAACGTCTGACGCGGCAGATCACCGGCCAGCAGCAAGGACCGATCACGCCCAATCGCCTGCGCTGGAATGCGTTTGACGTGCCCACTGAGCCCACCGATTTCATTGACGGTCTGATCGCCCTGGCGAGCACGTCGGCGGCGGATCAGGCTGAAGGCGTCAGCGTGTATGTGTACGCCGCCAACCGCTCCATGCAGCGCGCATTCTTCAATGCCGACGGCGAATGGTTGATCGTTCCGCAGCAGGGGCGCCTGCGCATCGTCACTGAGCTCGGTCTGCTGGACATCGAGCCTCAGGAAATCGCGGTAATGCCCCGTGGCCTGAAATTCAGTGTGCAACTGCTCGACGAAGTGGCGCGCGGTTACATCTGCGAGAACCATGGCTGTGCCTTGCGCCTGCCAGACCTTGGGCCGATTGGCAGCAACGGTCTGGCCAACCCCCGAGACTTTCAGGCGCCAGTTGCGCACTTCGAGAACAGCGAGCAACCCACCGAACTGGTGCAGAAGTTCCTTGGCGAGCTGTGGAGCACACCACTCGACCACACGCCTTTCGACGTGGTGGCCTGGCACGGCAACAACGTGCCGTACAAATATGACCTGCGCCTGTTCAACACCTTGGGTACAGTCAGTTACGACCATCCCGATCCGTCGATCTTCACGGTCTTGACCTCACCCGGCGCGGTTCAGGGGCAAGCCAACGTCGACTTCGTGATCTTTCCGCCACGCTGGATGGTGGCGGAAAACACCTTCCGTCCACCGTGGTTCCACCGCAACCTGATGAACGAATTCATGGGCCTGATAGACGGTGCCTACGATGCAAAGGCCGAGGGTTTCATGCCCGGCGGCGTCTCCTTGCACAATTGCATGAGCGCACACGGTCCGGACAACGCGACGGCCGAGAAGGCCATGGCAGCGGACCTCAAACCGCACAAGATCGAACAGACCATGGCGTTCATGTTCGAGACTGGCAAGGTCCTGCGACCCAGCCGTCATGCGCTGGAATGCCCACAATTGCAAAGCGACTACGATGCCTGCTGGAAGGGCATCGCCAGAACGTTCAAACCCTTTGATACGGACAGCCAACGATGAGTACTTCCCGACACCCGCGCAGCTGGGTGACCAGCGCCAACGACCACCCTGATTTCCCGCTGCAGAATCTGCCATTTGGCGTGTTCAGTAGCCCAGGCCTCGGCAAGCGTGGCGGGGTGGCGATCGGCGACTTCATATTCGATTTACAGGCTGCACTCGAGGCCAGCCTTTTCAACGGCGCCGCTCGATTGGCGGCCGAGGCGGCGAGTCGCGGCCAACTCAACGATTTCTTCGCGCTGGGCCCATCTTCGCGCCAGGCATTAAGAACCGAATTGCTGTACCTGCTGGGGGAAAGCAGTCCGCAGCGTGAACGCCTGCGAGAGTTGGGTAAAACCCTGTTGCAGCCAATGAACGAATGCCAGCTGCATCTCCCGGCGCAGGTCGGCGACTACACCGACTTCTACGTGGGCATCCATCACGCGATGAACGTCGGCAAGCTGTTTCGCCCCGATAACCCGTTGCTGCCCAATTACAAATACGTGCCCATTGCTTATCACGGCCGGGCATCGACGCTGTGCGTGTCAGGGACCCCGATCAAACGTCCGCAGGGTCAGACACTCGCACCGGGTGCCGAGGCGCCGGCGTTCGGGCCGAGCAAGCGGCTTGATTATGAGCTGGAAGTGGGCGTCTGGATGGGGCAGGGCAACGAAGCGGGCGAGCCGATTCCTATCGAGCAAGCCAGCCAGCACATTGCCGGCTTCTGCTTGCTTAACGACTGGTCTGCGCGAGATCTGCAAGCTTGGGAATACCAGCCGTTGGGGCCTTTTTTGTCGAAGAGCTTCGCCACCAGTATTTCACCGTGGGTGGTGACCGCTGAAGCCTTGGCGCCGTTCCGCAGGGCACAACCCGCGCGGCCGGACGGCGACCCGAAACCGCTGGACTATCTGTTCGATGAACAGGACCAGCAACATGGCGCACTGGACATCGAGCTGGAGGT